>Ga0209273_10000046_pt1 | contig 298873 bp, 310 predicted proteins | sample tdAd471_FD_187126 | JGI IMG/M metagenome (GOLD analysis project Ga0209273, IMG submission 187126) | Marine sediment microbial communities from the Atlantic coast under amendment with organic carbon and nitrate - tdAd47.1 (SPAdes)... | ecosystem: Environmental > Aquatic > Marine > Coastal >... | reverse complement strand
GCCACCGCCACCGCCGCCACCACCGCCGTCGCCGATTGGCAATCATTGGTGCCCTGAGCTTTACCCACTGTCGCCTTGGCAAGCGATACGGTTGAATGTTGAATGCCCATGATGGGTGTTCTGGAAGGTTCTATGGTGCGAATTTCTATATGAACTAAAAAAAAGATGGAGCGCGCCAAATGGCACGCTCCATCTTCCTTCTAAACCCCCATTATATCTCGATTAACCTTCGTTTAAGCTCGGTGGCTGAAGTCTGGAATTCAATGATATTAGAATTGGATTTCCGTGATGGCGCAGAGTGAGCAAATAAGTGCTGTTCGCCCCTTGGTTGAGCAGCTTTTTGAAGGGCTTCACAATTTGGAACGATTGGAACCGGTACATCTTGAAAAATCAGTGTTGTCCGATTTTCAAATCATTCTCTCTTATCTGTCAAATAAGGACCGGGAACGCTTGCTGCATCTGCTTTCTGAAAAGTCAGATGGCCTGGTGCTTGATGCTTTAGAAAGTCTGACGAAAGACCCGTCTGCCGATCTGCAGGAGGATATTGCAGAATCTTTGTTTCAAAGCCTGAAAACTTATCGGCGGCGGCAAAATTTCGATGCTCTTTTCTCTCCGTCTGCAATTGCGGAAGTCTGTGCCATTTTGGCCGAAGGATAGTTTTATGAGAATAAAAATGAGCCTTTTTGCGGGGGTAATTTTCTTTATGACGCCATCTGTTTATGCCCAGGGTGACAATACGGCTCCTGTCATTGATCAACTGGGCGAATTGGGTGCAGGCGTTACAGGGTCAATTGCCGGACCTGAATGCAGCCCAGACGTCAGCCAGAGGCTTGTTGATGCTTCTACACGGGCGCAAAAAACCCGGATCAGCCTTTTGACTTTGTTCAATGATAAGACTCTCCGTGAGTTTAACTGTTTGGATTCCATATTGGATTTCGAGTTCACTGGTGAACTGGCTCTCCCGTCCCTGTCTGACATCATTCAACAGGGCACCGAAGCGGTTTGTAATATTGCAAATGAGTTTATCCAGGAAAATCTGGCCAAGGATATCAGGGTAACCGTTCCAGGTATTGAACTTCCCGGGGGTATTTTGATTGGAGGCGGTGGTTTTGAAGCATCCACAAGCTTCAGCAGTTCCAGCAGTGGGTCTTCCCCAAGAGGGGTGAATAGCCCAGGATCTGTATCCGGTACAGGTGATATCCCCACATTTCTTCCACGTATACCGCCAAATGGGGGAGGGAATTGATGAAAAAACTTTCCTTAGCAGTCGTGATTATATGTCTCTTTCCGACAGCAAAACCCGTATGGGCCCAGGGGTGGGCGACGCCAATTGATGTCAAACTATCGGAAACGATGATCAAAGCGGAAATCAAGAAAACAGAGAATGAGATTAACTCCCAGATCCGTGAAACTGGTGATGATATCATTGAAGCTATCGAAATTCATGGGGATGAAGTTACCGATGCCATCGAAAATCATAGAGAGACAATGGCGACGAATCAGCAGCGGATGATTGATAGCCTGGAGGGTATTTTAACGGCCAAACAATATGCTGAAACGGAGCAAAAAAATACCCAGGTCATGAATGAAGGCGCCTTAAACCACCCCGTTTCGCAAACGGCATGCGCTGTGGCCACGGCAGCAACCAGTCTGCAAACCCAGGCTGTTATGCGTGAAGAACTCAACACTATGGTTTCCCCTATGAATGATCATTATTTTGAAGGAGGCGACGAGCTTTCAAAAAATGGCAGCCTTGCGGTAAATGCCAATATTTTGACGCAGAGAAAATTCTATTCGGACAATGGTGCCCTGCCCAATGCGGATGTGCGGGCGGATACGGTCTTTCGCGACGGACCTTGGGATGGGGAGCGGCAGCGTGCGGCTATTCTCTATTTGAGAACAGCAATGGGTTTGCCAGCGGATCCTGTGGATCTTGAAAATACCAAACCCGGTAGTGCTGAGGCTGTCCGAAAGCTCGCAACGCAAATGGCCCGGGTCAGCATGGCCCAGACCACGTTGACTGATTTAACCAACGCCCGTTCATCGGGCTTTCGCAGCGCTTTGAAAGAACAAAGCTATCGTCTCTTTGGCGGGATGACTTCCGATCCGGTCAAATTTCATGAAAACCTAGTTGAGCTTCCGCCAGAATCTGTGCCGAGAGAAATTGTGCAGCAATTGGCGGTTACCAATGTTTTGCTGTTTGAAATGCTGGCTCAGATGGATCGTCAGTCCGCTCTGCAGAGTATAGAAATCGGCATGCTTGCAGATCAGGTTCAGGGCAATTGAGTTTTTCAGCTTCCTTCCATAGCAATTGAGGGCAAAGGCACTTTATGTCTGGTGAAATGAAAGAGGTTGGACACATGACCGCTCCCCAAATTTATGAGACCGTTCCATTAACGCAGTCAGTATCAGATGTTGTCGCTAAGGCATTGAACGAGTTGTCAGGTGCATTGGAAGAGCAGATTGTCGCTGATATAAAAATGCGCCGGATCGTGAAGAAACTGCCCAAGGTCAATGATAAAGATGCGTTTATTCCGCTCACTTTGGCGGAAGAACGGGCGCGCATTGCAAAAGCTGAGTTGGAAAAAGAACAACTGCAGCTCAAGTCGATAAACGGGTTTTTGCAGCCACGGGAGAAGTGGGCACAGAGGACGAAAGTGATATTGGCGAAAAGCCTTTTGGATAAAGCTTTAGTTGATGAAGGGGAGGCCCGAGAGGCTTTTGAAGCGCGTGAAAAACATGATGCTTTGGAAGATAAGGTGAAAGCATCCTTTGATGATATTCAATCTGTTCAAAGTGCGTTGGTCCTGTTGGTTCAAATGGCCCTTGATGCGAATAAGATTGATGCCGAAAAAATTCTGATCAACGATGACAAGGGTGGAGATATCAAACGCTTTCCAGAGCAAATTCGCCCAGTCATAGCCGCCTTGGCGGAAGCTGCCGGTCAACCTCTGCCAAGGCAGATTGAACATAATATTGGGGAACAGGAACGACCGCCCAAGCTCCCCCGCTACAAGCGTTTGGCACAAAATGAAGATATGATTGACTCAGTCGTAAGCCTTCAGGCCTGAGCTAAATATTACCTATACGAGAAAAAACCATCATCATTACACGCGATTTTTTCAGAAAGCTCTGAAAAGCTCTGGGAGATGAAAAAACATCCCTAGAGATGGAGAAAATGATGTTGAGCACCCCCCAGGCCCTGTCGATCGACCGGCATGACTGCGCAGGCGTGGATTTTCCTATGTTAGACGCAGACGAGCGCCATTCGCTGCGCCAGGAAGGCCTTCTGCTGCTTAAGGGGCGACACCATAGTGGCGCATGGCTTGTCGGATATCTTTGGCGGGATCACTATTATTGTGGTTGGACGCGCAGGCCGGGTGGTAAAATCTTCGCTGCACGCAAAATTCCGGATGATCGGGTTTTTGAAGACGGGTTTGATGAACGCCTGCGGCAGGAATATCCGGATAAATCTGCTATTCCGGCACCATTTGATGGTCAGCGTAAGAAAATATATATGTGGGAGCACGAAGACCTTGAGCGTCTTCTGCCACCGATGGATGTAGCCTGCCTGCCTCAGGATGAGCTTGAGGAGCTAGCGGAACAGGCGTTCACGCTATTTGATATGTCTGTAAAGCCGCAACTCCGCATTTCTTCCGACTTCAAAGCTGCAATGGCAATTCAACCGAACATCATTCAAATTCCGGATCATCTTGCAAAAGCCTATGTGGTTCTGCATGAATGCGCACATCTTATTGCGCGTGATGCCCCCAGCCATGGCCCTCATTTCTCAACGGTCTACATCGATTTGCTTGCCAATGTGCTGGGTATTTGGAGATCGACGCTGGAAAGATCTGCGCGACTGAGAGAGATTTACATAAACGGATCGATATTAAGTAAAGACGAGTAGGGCCAAAAAATGACAAAGAGAACACCTAGCCCGATTGATGAACAAGTTGGGTTGAAATTGAAAAAACTTCGCTTAAACGCAGGCCTTTCCCGCAGGGAATTGGGCCAAAGTGTCGATTTAAGCGGACAACAAATTGAAAAATATGAGAATGCGACCAATCGGATCAATCTCGCGATCCTGGATAAGGTCTCAAAGATCTTTCAAGTGCCGCTTAGCTATTTTTTCGATGACTTTGAAGGGCAGCACAATGATCAATTGGACGCTTTAGACCGACCGGATGTGCGGCGTTTGATCAAATCTTATTGGATGATCAGAGGAACGCCGCGTGGGGATGCGGCGCTCAATGTGATCACGGCTCTGAGTGATGAGGCAGAAGCCTTGAAGCGTGTCTAAGATTACGCTAGCGACAGAATGTCTTGGCTTCAACACGCCCGAACATTCCATCAAGGTCCATAATACCAGTCTGTCCAACAACACGAATTGTGACGGTCCACCCTGGCCGTCCCATTCCATCAGTTGCGGTGGCGGCATCCAATATGACTTGTGAAAGCGGGAAACCCTGCGGGTGTGCGAAGGAGACCAGAGATGCGCTGATCCTGGGGGTGCCACCATTTGGCACGGCGCAACGCGGTTCCCGAACAAACCCGCCTGAATTTACAATGGTGACATCATAGACGGCCTGGCTGGCCCACACGGAATTGCCGCGGATTTGCAGGCCCCTGATTTCCACATCGTCAGAGCCTTCAACAACTAAAGGGTCTGTCGTATCAAAATGTATATCGGTTGTCATTGTATTGGCGGCGGGCAAGCCGGCAACGACGTCACGATAGAGGAAAGGTGCCAATACCTGACCGCGATTTGAAAAAATGATAGAGGCGACCGCGCCTGGGGCTGGCCGCAAGGGGTTTGGATAGGCATTTAAATCGATGATGCTGGCCCCGCCATTTGATGATACACAGAGGTTGGAAACGCCATTGCAACGGCCATTATCATTATAAACCACTGCGCCATTGGCGCCTAGCAACCCAGCGACCTGGCCGCTGATTGTGTCGGGCAGAAGATTGCCTCCCTCTGTGAACACGATGGTCTCTAAGCTATCGCCTTCCATGCGGGCAATAACGCGATGAATTTGCCCTTCGGCATTGATGATCTCACCGCTTGCATCCAGGAGTGCGGTATTGACAGCACCTCCGGCCACAATAGTGGCAATGGGGATTTCAATTGGGTCAGGATCGGCCATCAGCAGGAGATCCCCGGCATTGGCCTCAACATATTGGGCGACAGCCAGACTGACTTCCGCCATGCGATCAGCAACGGCCTGAGCCCGCACCTGCTGCGCGAAGTTTTCCAATACAGAGGTCAACCCCAGATAGGCGATAGCGATGATACTTGTCGCCAAAGAGATCTCAATCAGAGTAATGCCGTCTTCCTGTTTGCGGAAACGACGGGACAGGCGTTTGAAACGCTGGATAAAAGACATCATGGTAACCTCGGTGAATAGATGACAACTTCGCCTTCATCGGCGATTAGTCCTGGCGGAACGCTCACTCGTTGCCCGTAAACGGGGCTGAAGATTAATCCGCCGCGCACAATGCCGACGCCATCGGCTCGATAGGCGCGATTGGCCCGGACAGCGATGGCGACCTGGTCCTCGCGCCCTTCAGGCGCTCTTATTCGTGTGAGAACAGCCCCATTTGCCAAGGCTTGTGATTCAAAACGTGGGGCGGCTTGAAAACTGGCGGGTAGAAATGTCTCGACACTGGCGGGAGCGATTGACCCGGTCACACCCAGATTTGCTGCGACAAATCTTTGGGCCGCTTGATGGACGACTGGCAAAAGGTCGCCCAGGAGCTGCGCTTCGGCATAGGCGGTGTGCTCGATTGAGGAGGCACCCCGCCTATCCAGTTGTTCGGGAAATGCGTATATCACGATAGCCCCGAAGACGAGCGTCACGAACAGGCTGAACACCGTGATATACATGGCTTTAAACCTTCTTATCGCTTGTCGTAGCGGAAGGCGACGATATTGGTCCGGTTCGCACACAAGGTATTTGCTTGCTGGACGTCGATATTTTCCGGCTGTGTCGCACCGCCACCATTTACAGTAATATCTGCTGGCCGAGTGGTATCACCGGTGTTGAATTCCGGCAGGGCTTCCTGGCAGACGGAAATCGGAACGGCGTTTCTTGTCAAAGTGAATTCGGTGTTATTGAAAACAAAGGTAATGGCTCCGCCATTTGCGTCTGTCGCCGTCCCGCCATTACAGAATTGTGTAGGGATAACATTTCTGTCGCACATCAAGCTGGTGGCGATTGCCGCGTTTAACGTGCCAAAGCCACGCTGTGAGCGAAAAGCCTGTTTGGCACGCTCTGCCATGAATTGGGTTTCTTGAACGAAACGGTTGCCTTTGGCCGCTGCGTCCGCGCCACCAAAGTTCTGATAGGCGACGACGGTGATAATACCGATGATGGATAAGACGAGGACAATTTCGACAAGGGTCACGCCTTTCTCATCTCTTTTAAATCTGGATGCCAAAGTGCGTAATGCGCTTTTTCTGGACTTCCAATGCTCTGTATTCATGGGGTTTCTCCTCATCTGAATTGCTTAATTGGTTTGAATTTGACCGGCCATATTTTGAAAGCCGACGAATAGGAACAGCGCACCCGCACCAGCTAAAAACAGCGCGGCCATACTCAACAGACGGCCGAGACGCTCTGAGCGCTCCTGACCTTCAATCAAAGCCTCTCTCGCGATGATGGAGAGGCTGTCATCCAAGTCCGCCATATTGGAGTAAAACTCCACGTCATAACGAATCTCGAGATCTGGGAAATTTAACGGACTGTCGACAAAGGCCTGCCCAAGCAATTTACCGGTACTGACCTGCCGTAACGTCCAAACAAGGCGCTCTTTCAGCCAGGGGTGGGCGATTTGAATGAAGGCCTTCAAAGAATCAACTTCCCCCTGACCGGCCCGCTGCATGGTTGAGAGTGCCATGAGAACACTGATGGAGTTGAGCAATCGGAAAATCTTCCAGGGGCCAAAGCTGTCAAAACGCGCTCTCAGCTTGCCAGTCCACCTGGATAGGCTGAACCCGATGATGACGACAATTGCCACCAATATAAGAAACATCAGGCCCAGATAGTCGGCAAGGAAAAGCGAAGTGTCTCCAAATGCCCGGCCAACCCCGACCCATTGGTCAACCGGCTTGGTATTGGCGAATTGCGGAACCAGCTCAGCGCCAAATCTATTGAACTGAACCAGGATCAGGCTGATGACAAAAAGTGGATAGGCCATGGCGACAAGAAGCTTTGTCGTGATCGCGCCTACACCTTTTTGAAGCTCTACAATGCCATGTAAGCTTTCAGGCAGCTGTGAAGCTTCTTCACCGGCCTGCAGCAGGATCAATTCATTGGGCGGGACCCAGTCTTTTGCTGCAATGGAAAGGGGCAGGCCATTGTTCACGCCCTGCCACCAGTCATACAGCGCGACGGCAGAGACATCTTGAGGTTTTGTGCCATTCCGGCTGTATCGCCGATAGGCTTGATCAAGTGCACCTCTTAAGCCGACGCCGTTTTCCAAGGCGCGTGCGAGTTTAGCATAAATCTTCTGCCGTTTGCCTCTGGTGAACTGTTTACGGATAAACCAGAGATTGAAGCCTGTGACCTTACTGGCGTCCCGCCCTTTGGGCTTTTTCGCGCCAAAGAAAGGAAGTGCGGATGCTTTAGCCATAACAGGTCTCCCGCATTTCCAAGCCAAAACGATCCGGGTTTAAAAGACCGATGCCTTTTTCAACATCGCGAATATCGACAGCGCCATCCCAGACTTTTGCGACCGCATGATCAAAGAGGGTTTCCCCACCCATCTGCTCAATCCAGTAGCGGCGGGCCTCGAATTTCCCTTTATTTAAATAGAGGTTCATAAAGGGCTCATCGGGCATGATGATTTCAGCTACCGCAGACCGCCCGCTATAGCCGGGCAATACATTGCGGCATGTGTCGCACCCTGGTCCGCGCATATAAGCGTCACGACCTTTAATGAAACGTTCAAAACGCTCCCATTCAGCGCCGAGGCTTTCCTCATTTGCCGGTTTCTTGCAATCAGGGCAGAGAGTTTTCACAAGCCTTTGCGCAATCAGTCCGATGGTGAGCGTGGGATCAAAGACGTAGAAGTCGTCCACACCCAGCTGACGTGTTCTGGAGATAATACCGATAGCGTCATTGGCGTGGGTCGTCGTGAGCGTTAAATGGCCCGTTTCTGATGCCTGATAGCCGATTTGGGCACTTGGCCCGTCCCGCATCTCACCAAAGAAAATATTGTCCGGATCAGACCGCAATGTTGCGGACATGGCCTTGAGATAAGCGGAGCGTTTTTCCTCAATTGTCTCAGACCCTTCAAGCGCCAGCTGCGCTGCGGAAGACATGGGAATTTCAGCGGGGTCCTCCACGGTGATGGTCAGGCGTTCGGGATGAAGTTTTGACATCATCAGGATCAATGTCATCAGTGTTGTCGTTTTACCAGACCCTGTTGGACCGCTGGTCACCAGCAGCCCTTGAGGGGCGCGGATCATGAGTTTTACAAGCTCAATCTGCTTGGCGTTATAGCCTTGGGTTTCAAGCGATAATTTCTGTGGGTCAACCCGTCTGTGTATCCGTAAAACGCCTAAACGCTTGCCATAAGCCAAAGGGTCATATTGCAGGCGAAGTGCAGCAATTTCAGGGGGGATACTGATCTTCTCACTTTGGCCGGGGATTGAGGCTTCCTGATATTCCCGGTCCACATAAGATGGGTGGGAGCCTGATTCATTCGCATTATAAAGCGCGGTCAGCATTTGAATGCCATGCACAGCAGTCATCTGCCGCTGCTCAATCAGGTCCCCCAGCATACGAAACTTCAAAATCGTCTCATTATCGGTGACGCGAAAATGAATATCACTGGCCCCAAGGCGCACCGCATCGGCCAGCAAATTGGTAATTTCTGACTTTACCCCGCTGTCTTCCAGGCCCTGTTTATTTTGAAACAGGGTACGCACTTCTGAAATGGCACTTAAGGGCACACGGGCAAGTTCGAAATGCTGCGGTCGCGGCCGGAAATAATTTCGTGCGATATTGAGATAGGCGCGTACCTCACGCGTGTGTTCTTCAAAACCATTGGCCAGCAAGGCAAGCCCGTCGCTGAAAACCAGGACGATATGCTTAATCTGATCATGCGGCGTCAGTTGCGGGATAGAGCCGTCAGAAATCAGCTGAATGCCGTCCAGCAACCGCTGCTGAATCCGTATAAAGGCTTCATCATTTGTCCATTGAGGTGCGGGTTGTCTGCCTCGTGCACGCCCTGGGTCCTGTATGAGGAGTTCTGCCATGACGGGGCCTCTCTATTGTAGCACAGGTGGGCTTGGAAGACGGCTCTGCGATATCCCGTTTCGGGTTGCAGATAACTGCCGTTCGCCGACGCCTATTTGGATCGTTTCTTCGCCATAACGGATGGAGACATTGGTGACATTAATGGCTGAAATCCTGCCGCCATCGGGAAGTTTTGCGCCAGGTTTTACCGTTGCACGTTGGCCGTTAGGCCATTCCAGAAGCGCTTTTAAATCTCCATCAATTCCGGTAACGCGGCGAACCAAGGGCTTTTCCCGTGGAGGAACAGCTTTCGGCGGTTCCGGCGTCGGTGTTGCTTTGGGAGTACTTTGGGTTGGATTGCCATTCGCTAAATCTTCGAGACTGACTTTGCGGGCCCTTGCGAGTTTACGCTGGCTTAGAGCCTGACTCTGCTGTTGCAGTTGGTCCCGGCCAACTAAAATATCCGTCTCAACGCGTTCGTTTTCAAATTGCTGACGGCGTAGTTCGGCCTGATTGCCTAAGATTTCGGCCTGGAGCTGGGTTGCCGTCGAATTGGCTGATAATTTCCGCTGCAAGGCTTCGGCATAATCAGCGCGAAGCTGTTCTAAAGTGGTTACTTCCTGAAAACAGGTCAGCTTTTCAGCAAGGACCTCCATTGCCTCGCACAGAGTGGGGTTGCTTTGGGCCTTTGCAGGGAGTTGCAGGGATAAACCTGCACTCAAAATGCTAAATATGGTCAATTTCGTCAGCATAAATCCGTCCTTCAATCTGCCAGCCGTTTTCAATGGTCCAATCGGCGCTGTCGATGATGGTGCCTGGTATTGCAAGAAGCGATCCCCAGGCTTTTGGTGTTGTTCGGGCTTTTAATGTGAATTCCAATGATGGAAGTTCGACACGCGTGATATTGGGTTCTTCTTCAGTCACTGTGGTCTGGCGCAGGGCACGAACCTCTTTCAAATCAAGGTCAACGCCCAGTTTTATGGCGCGGTCATGAGCCCAGTTTATGACCGTTTCAAAGCCCCAGAGACCTTCTGCACCGCGGCTTTCAGTCCGCCCTGCGGTGTTGACAACAGCGCCTGTGTCGCCCCGATTGCCAAAGCTGAGAAGCATCCCGCTCTCGCTAAAGCGTTTTTCCAATGCGAGGCGGGATGCAAAGTCTTTCTTGCTGTAGGTGAGATTTGCTCTTGTATCGGTGCAGAAAACATTTCCGATTTCCCACCCCTCAACAGTTCGCACTAGGCTATTCATTCGCTCCAGGCACAGATCTATAAAGTCTTGGGCTGTGGGCCTGCTTTCATAAGGACGTGCGATCAGAATAATTTCTTCATCCTCACCACCGATGTCATCAAGTGTGATTTCCTGTACCGGCTCGGCCACGATGATGGGTTCAGGCGGGTCGGGAAGAAGGGCTGGAACAAGCAATCCCAGTACCGGAATCAGAACCCCAGCCGCCACCCCAGCCGCCACACGTGGTTTTTCCCGCGCCAGATCTTGGAGGTTTCTGCCGTAATGCAGGCTGATTGCTAAAACATCGCCGATTTGATTTTGAGCTGAAAAGACAAAAGGCTTAGCGGTGCCTGGTAAAAATACGTCCAGACGTTGCTGCTCATAATCCAGGTCTTCCAAATCTTGAGACGATAATAAACGATCGAAATCCCCAGTGTCGAGCAGGTCATGGAAATGATCGAGGGCTTCATCGATATCGTCAAAGACAGCATCCCCATCGCCATCAATAAGCTCGTCGCTTTTGGCAAAGACCCAGAATTTCCCTTGATCTAATCCGAAGAGCGCAAGAGTATTACCTTCATCGAATTGAGCTGCGAGCGCGGCAGCTGCAGAAAAAGCACCGCTTTCATGGTCTTCTAAAAGCCCGGTCGCATATTGGGCTTTATAGGTCAGGAATAAATCGAATTCCCGTTCCTGAGCAAATTTCTTTGCCTGTCGCCATCGATCTTTGGCCTTTATGTTCTGGCCCGAATACCAGGCCAGGCCAAAAATATAGGCCTGGCCGTTTATGGCCTGCACATGGGCATCAATCCGATCCAAATTAAGATGGTCAACCATGGATCAGGCCTCAATATCTGTTGCTGGCAAAATGGCCGAGGATATAAGGCTCAATAATGATGGCGATGACTTCTCTCCGATTGGCACCGGAGCGGGAAAACGCCGCGATATCATTGGCCCCGTCCAAAGCGCTGCTGAGCTGTTCGAACCCGGCCAGAACCAATGCGTTTCCGCTTTCAATGAAGACGGAATTGGCGATCTGTCTGCTGGAAACATTTGGAATCTGAATTGTTACACCTTGGCTCGTGAAATCCACAATCTCAGGCGGATCAGACAGGTTGATGCTGTATTCCAGAAGAATTTCACCATTAGCGTAAATCGACGGCACCAGGTTTAAAGTGAAACCTGTAATGACGTTGCCGGGAATAAGAGAAAACTGAGAGCCCACATCATTGGTATTGGTCTGTGAGGCTGATGCTACAAAGGCTTGAGTATTGATATTTTGAAAACTGACCGGGCGGTGATTTGCTGCGGTGACAGGCGCGCGGGTCTGTACGGCGACGCGACCCTTGTTCGCAGCGGCGTTTAGGAAAATTTCACTTCCAGATAGGCGTGGGTTGCCTGCTAATATGGCCGCGGTGAGTGAGCCAAATCGATCTGCGAATTGAGCGGCTTGCGATTCAATACCGACGCTGAAGTCATTCCCAAGGTTTTCAAATACTCCTTCAAGGGCAAAGCCATATCCCTGATCTTCATTAAAGTTGATTGAGACGACTTTGACGACCAGGGCAACCTGACGGCGCAGTTCTTTGTTTTTATCTTCGAGATAACGGGAAACCCTATCTAAAGTATAAGTGGGAGCTGTAACCGTAATGGATCCGGTTGATGGGGCCGCAGAAACTTCTGCGCCTTGAGGCAACATGTCTTCGATGGTCTGTCTGATTTCCTCATAAATCTGAAAGACCCCCGTGCTGGCCACCTGAGTTTCTGATTCAGCATCCAGTTCATTACCACCGCCACCGCCCTGGCTTTGCCCACCGCTTTGCTGCGGAACGCTGGAAGCTGCGACAGAGTTGATGAGCTGCGTGCGGATCGGGCCGGAAAAAACCACGAAATGCCGGGTTTCATAGCGATAGAAGCGGATCACGCCATTTTCATAAGACCAATTATAGTCAAAGAAGACAGCGATTTGATTGAGAAACCTTTTAAAAGGCCCGTCAAAAGGCTCGATCCTCATCCGGGGTAGATCTGTAGAGCCGGTGTTTTGATTAATATTACCGCCCAAGGCCGGTAAGGGCGTGACGATGTTCCCTGCAAGATCCGTTGGCGGTGTGGTGTCCGCTGTATTTGCATCCTCATCATCGGCAAAACGTTCAATGGAAACGGCAACACCGGAAATTTCGGTTATCCGCGCTGCAAGTTCAGGGAGGGTGAGAGACACCTCCTCATTGATGATGAAATTATCAAAAGGCAATGGCTGGCCGTTCGGGTCAATGATTCCGTTGCCGCCAAGCCAGATCCGGCTGGTTTCTTTGACAAAGGTCGTGGCCTGTTTGTCACGTGCACCACCAACTTTTTCAATGGCTGCTTCTGCTTTGGCCGCAGTTTCATTGGTCCCTTGCTTCGCCCGGTCCAAGGTTCCGCAAGCGCTTAGCAGCGCGATGGGAAGCAAAAATGAGATCGGATTTATTTTCATTGAAAGTTCCTGTCGCTTTCCGCGTTTTGGATGACAAAAATCTTATTAGCGGTCTTGAAGGGAATGAGCCGTGGTCGCGCGAATTCAAAAGCATTTAGTAATTCCGTAGCGGCTTCTTCAAATGTCCCTTCAAATGTGTGGCCCGCGCTTAAGGGATAGCTGGCGGATGCTTCCCAATGGACGCGCCATACGGGGTCCTGATCGGCCCAGCTTTCAAGAACTTCGCGCAGAGTGCGTCCGGCCGGGGCCTCCCAAAGGGTGGTTTGTGTCACCAATTCGGAGGTTGGAACTGCGGGGAATTGAGACCCGGCCTGATGCACGTCTGCGCTGGAGGAAATCCAGTCAATGCGCTGATTATCCAAAAGATCCACAATCAATGTGCCCGCCGGGGCAACAATGAGTTGCCGCCCCACACGTGCCATCTGCAAGCCGTTTACCCGTGCGATTTCATCGGCAATGACCTGCCATTCCGCACCGCCGCGCCAGTCCACAGGGATGCTTCTGTCAACACGACGATCATAGCTGACCACAATATCACCGGGTGTGATCTGCAGCATGGCTGTTTCAAGAGGAATTGCATTGCCGAAGCCATGAACCAGGCCTTTTTGCAGCCCTGAAATGGCCGGGCTTGTTTTGATGCTGGGCACCTCTGTGGGCGGTATGTATTCAAACCCCTGAGCGCTGGCCGAAGGCGATGCAAGGCCGAGGGCAAAGGCAAGGGATGCTGTGGGAAATAGGGCTTTTGCTAATATGGTTTTCATAAGTTGCTCTGATCTTTAAACCACCAATTGTTGTAATCTTTCATGGTGCGCACGCCTTTGCGCCCCGTGGCGTAACGTGTGCGGCCGAATATGATGACGCGTAAGGCCCGCATGGCTGCGGGAACGGATAAACCGCGGGCGTTGAGCACATAACCAATGCCCAGGCCTGCAATAAGAAGAAGAAATGTGAGGGTGCTTGGGTAAAGAATGAAGCCAAAGCCACCACCTAAAAGTCGATAATCAAAGGGACCGACCTTTGCAGCCATCATCGTTTCACGCCAAAGGAAATTATTCATTGGGCGGCCTCCAATGTGAGGCTTTCACCAGCTTTGAGATAGCGGCTTGCTTCTTCTTCCGTAATGAGACCGTCGTTTAATGCGCGGCGTGCGGCAACAGCCATGGGTTGGCCGTGTTCGCGCAACAGGCGTTCAATTTCAAACGTCCAGTGATCTTTGGGTGTGGAAGACAGGCAATCTCGAACCACCTGGTCGAAAACCAGAAACTCCCGAAGGGCAACGCGCCCGCCGCCGATTTTACGAGCCAAAGTCTGATTCACAATCGCCCGGGTCGCAAAAAGAAAGTCCAGCTTCCGTGCGCTGCTTTGATCTGGTGGGAAAAGGTCGAGGACCCGGGAACATGTCTCAGCGACACCGTTGGTATGAACGGTGGTCTGAACACTATGCCCTGTATTTGCAGCCTCCAGCGAGGCTGCGACCGTTTCATAATCGCGGGTTTCGCCCACTAATATGTCTGTAATCGCACGGCGCATGGCCCCGCGCACACCTTCCCCAAAACTCCGCAGGTCGGTTGGAACTTCGGATTGGGCGATATAGGAATTTTCTCCAGTTTCGCCATAAACGAATTCGATGGGCGCCTCGAAGGTCACAATTTTGCAGTTGGCGCTTTCTTTCTCCAGCTTTTCCCTGGTGATAGCGGCAAGGAGGGTGGATTTGCCCGAGCCCGTGGCTCCGGTGACCCAAATGATGCCTTCTTTGGGGAAAAGGGCTGCTGTAAGTTTCGGCTCGATGCCCAGATCCGCCAGTTTTGGTGGCTTATGGGGTAAGGCCCGCATCGTCACTTCAATGGCCTTGGAGCCTGCCACACTTACAGGGGTAACATTCACACGAAAACGCTGTCTCTGTTTCCGTCCGACGCGAACCTCATAGCTGAAATCAAGGCTGTTCCCGCTGTTCAGCAGGGCAATGGCGTCGCTGCTGCCGTAGAGATCGCGAACCATGCGTTCGACGGTGGTCTGATTCAGCTGAAAATCAGACATGGGAAGCAATTGGCCCGAAGACCAGATGAAGAGGGGGGTTCCGACCCGGAAGGTAATATCTGAACATCCATCTTCCGCCAGGCGGGTGAAGAGGGCGTCCATGGCGTCTTTATCTGCCAGGTCTATGAGGGAAATTCTTTCGCTCATGGCAACAGCACCGGAAGCCAGGGGCCTTTAAGGTCAAAGTCAGCAGGCCTTGTGATGCGCACGCTTCGCCGGCCGATTTCCAGGGTCTTGCCGATTTGTTTGATTTCGGGCTCTGAGGCTGCAACGAACAGGTCGTCGACCAACCCGCGTTCTACAAGTTCCCGATAATTGATGAAGCCCTTCACGTCCCGTTCTAAAAGAGCAAGGTCGTTTTGAAATGTCTCTTCTGCCTGGGTGATGCCTGCATCCCAACCGTCAACAACAGCCCGGGCGGCAATTTTCTTTTCTATTTTATCCCGCGGGTGAAGAACCTCGGGCGGCAACCCGGCCTCATCCCATTCGCGGATCAGATAGCTCCGCCAGCTGGGCGTCAGATTGACCAGTCTGCCAGGTTTTTCAATGCGATATTGCCGCCATATCTCCCGCGCACTTTGACCATCCAGATCCACGTCAGATGTATGTTCTGATTCGATAATGACCGGAGGCAGAAGAAGAAAGCCGCTGGGTGCTTTCAAGGTCAGGCTTTCGATATCGAATATCTCCGCCAGCTGGTCGCTTTGGGCTTCGAGTAACTTGTTAATCTCAAATGTCCGCCGCGCCAGGCCGCCTTGTGCGCCGTGAATAAGCCAAGCATCCCGGATGGCCTGGTGACGAATATCAGAACTGACAAGAGGCGGTTCCGCTTCACCGGGCAAGCTGAGGACTTGCTCCAAAGTCGGAGGCGGTGCGTTGTCCGCAAAAGCGGAAGGCGCAAAAACCAAAATCATGAGAAAAAGAAGAAACTTATTTTTGCGCATAGACCAGCTCCAAAACATTTTGGTCGGGGTCGATGCGCACCGTGCCGCGGGAACCAACCTGCAGGCCGACGTCTCTTAATAAATCAAAGACGCGGCGGTGGTCCCCATTCACGCGAACGAGCACATCGCTGGCCGGGCGTGGGCCTAATACGCGCAATTCATAGTCCATCCGTTGCGCGACGCCGTTCATTAACGCCTCGATGGGCCCGTGGAAGCTGATATCCAGCCGTTCGGCTAATGCGTCAGGAAGGTAATCCGGGGACCTGGTGTCTTCTATGGGGTTTTGCTGTATTTCGACTTGCGCGTAGCGCTCCCGTGCCAGGACAGCCCGCTCTGCGGCCGCGCTGAGCTGGTCCTGAACAAGATTTAACTCTTTGCTTGGACTCAGCACAGGTGGCTTTTCTGTGGAGCACCCGGTTAGACAGGCGACAACAAAAGCAATATAAATCAATTGCTTATACGTCATAAATTTGAACTACCTTCACAATTCACCATGGTGGATTACGCGACAATGCCTGCACGCTATGGCTGCAAATTTTAACGGTTCGTAAACCAACTAATGCAGGGCGGGGTTGTAGCTAATTGCTTTAAGACCTTGTGAAGAACCGTTGCTGTTCATGGCATCTATGAAAATAGAAGCAGGCATAAAAAACGGCCATTCCCAAGCGTGGAAAAAACAGCTTTCAGATGAGAAGTCTGAATATATAGACCGCCTTTTGAAAGCGGGTATGCATAGATATTTTCTGGAATATCTCCAGGATGGGAAGAGTGCTTATAAAGACGTGGCTGTGAACTGGTTTCAAGTCATTTGCTGGACGGGCATCTCAGCAAAAACGTGGCGCGATGTTTATATCCACCCCCGTCAGCCCTGTTATTTACTCGTTCGAAAGCCCGGCAGGCCACCCGCCTGCTTGTGCCTGATCAACTTTACTGATGGCCAGATCAGAGCGGTGCAAAGGCTTCTCGACTTCTTCTCCCTTCTGGATGAGCGTGGGTTTGAACGTGTATTTCATGAATGCCGACAACTCTATGCGCGCGGTTCTCGGGTATTATGGCCGGGGGCAGAGTTTCATTTCGGCTTCCGTCTGGCCTTGGATATCTTCAGCCATCGATATAGCGAATGGACGGAAAGCAGTACGCTGTATCTGCGTGCCCGATGTAAATCACCTCGAAACGCAATCATGATTTTGCCAAGTCCCCGAAGCTGAATCCCTTGCATCACAACCTATAATGGTTAATACAACTTTATGTGAAACTTGCATCTGCAAATCATCTCTTGCCACACGTATTTGATGCATTTACAATCTATTTACAACTTACCAGCGATTTAACGCCTGAAAAAAAGAAAGAATGCAACAAATGGTGCAGACAATCTTATCTCAAATCACAAGCCCGTCGCAAGCGGTGGTGATGAATGTTGCCGAAAATTATCTCAGGACAACAGGACTTCAGCCGGACGAATTTGGCCGGTTGGTTCTTGGCGATGACAAGCTTGTGCATAGCTTAAGGGGCGGCACTTGCAGCCCGAATATGGTGCAGGCGACCTGGGATTATATTAATCAATTCCCACCGGAACGTTTGAGTGCCATTCCCTGGCGGCTGGTCTTGGATATCGATGCGTATTTGCAGGCAACAGGTATTGCAGAATCGGAATTGGGCCGGCTGATTGCTGGGGATGAGGCGTTTATTTCCTATGTCAGGCAAGGCCAGATATCCCATGAGGATGCGGTTGATATTAAAGCTTATTTGAGAGACCACCCTGCGCATCATCTCTTATCCCCGCCAAAGGAACAACGGTCTCTTGCGCGTTGGAATGATGCGGAAGATGAGTTGCTCGCACGTCTTTGGTTAAAAGGGCGTTCAAAAGGTTATATCGCGCAGCGCGTCGGTAAAACGGTCACGGCTGTTGCTGTTCGGGCGACGCGGTTGCAGCTTCCGAAAAGAGGGAAGGCGGGTAAAGGCTATGTGCCTGGTTTGCACCTGTTACCTCCTCCAAAACTTAAGCTTGATTTGAAAGAACAAGGTCATGTTCCCGCACAGACAACCTCGCGTCAGAAGATGCGGAATTGCCTGAGCTGTGGGCGTAAATTTCCATCGCAGCATGCGGGTCACCGTATCTGTAACGGGTGTAAATCCTCGGCCAAATTCACATTTCTAGGCGCCTTGCCTGGGCGTGCGACAGGTCTGGGCTGGGACGAATGAGGTGAATGTGAAAAGACCGCAGAAAGCGCTGAATAAAGGAGGGGGAAAGAAGCAGAATGGACCATTAAAGCCTGGGCCAGGTCGAGCTGGCAAAGTGCGCCCCATGGTTCCTCTCGAGGGTGCAGCATCCCCGATGGAGACGGTTGTTCTGCGCAATCAGTTCTTCCAGGATGGATATCGGCGGGCCTCACGTTTGAATGTGTTGCTGATCATTGCGCTTTGTTTATCCTTAGGCGCGTTGGGCGCAGATCTTGTACTGCGGAAACCTGTTGATCGGTATTTTCTGACCAACCAAAATGGTGCCATTGTTCCGGTGGTCGCTCAGTCAGACCCCTTTGTATCGCGTTCCGTTGTATTGGACAGGGCGGTTAAAGGCCTGACATCCTCTTATACATTCACCTTCCGCACCTGGCGGAATGAGCTGACCGAGGCGTCTCAGTATTTTACTGACCGTGGCTTTGACGGGCTGTTGGATGCGTTTCAGGACCAGAAATTATTGGCGACAGTGGAGAAGGATTTCCTGAACTCTACAGCTGTCGTCGATGGGGCGCCGGTTATCATTCAAGAAGGCGTGGCCCGCGATGGACGGTATAGTTGGATCGTTCAATTCTATATGCAGCACAGCTTACAGGCCACGTCACAGGTACGCACAACCCGCTATTTGGTTGAGGCCACTTTGGTCCGCGTTCCAACCAGTCAAAATCTGAACGGCATTGCCATTGACCAGGTGGTCACAAAGTTGCGGAACTCATGATGCGATTTTTCCTTTGTATATCTACCTTATTTCTTATCGGTCCAGTCGCTGCGCAGCAGGCGCCTGCTGAGGTTCAATTGCCTCCTCCGCCCGTATTCAGTGATCCGGAAATCGAATCCGCCAAGCGAGGCTATGCGCCTTTAACGCCTGAGGAGATTTTAGAATTTCGCCGTATCATCCAGGATGTGGAGCGCGCAAAGCGGCAGCCCATCGATAACCCGCCAAAAGCGGTGGTGACGACCAAGGCCTTAAAGCCCGCAACAGATGAAATCTTTGAATTGGACCTTTACCCGTCTTTGACGACGACGATTACGTTTTTGGACAACACGGGGAAGCCCTGGCCCATCGAGGCTTTTAGTGTGTCCAATGGTACAGCCTTTCAAGTGGAGCAGCTGCGCGTGGGTGATAATACGTTGAATATTACACCGTTGGAGCTGTTTTCCCGCGGTAATCTGACTGTTTATTTGCCTGATGTCCCCACGCCATTCATCTTCCTGTTGGGGCAGGGCGAAAGCCAGGTTCATTTACGTGTGGATTTCCCGATTGAAGGACTTGGCCCTCAGGCTGAGCCCGTCGTTGCACAAAGCCCGGAGCGGTTGAATACAGACCCGATTTTAATCGACTTCCTAAATAATACACCGCCCGACGGAGCGATAGAATTGGCCGTTGACGGTGCCAGCCCTTTATCAAACCGGGCATGGTATTTTGATAATCAACTGTATTTCCGAACCAATCTCACATTGTTGTCCCCCGATTATCAGGGCCGGGTCAATGGTCTAGGGCAAAGTGTTTATAAATTGCAGCGCGCACCTGTTTTGCTGGTTTCTATCGATGGCGAACCAACGGCTGTTCGTTTGCGGGAAAAGGATGCCTCATGACAGACATAAAACCGCCATCGGAGAAAAAGGGCTCCTTTCTTCAAGATCCTGGGAAACGCCGCCTTGCATTATTCGGCGGGGCTTTGGGCTTTGCGGCATTTATCTTTTTTGCCACAGGCTCAAGTGATGACCAAAGGAGGCCTTCATCGGTTGCAGGCCCGAATTTCCCTCAGGTGGTTCCGACAGAAAGCCAGGAACTCAGTCGCTCCCCGACATTTCTGAAAAACATTCAGGAAGAGACTGAAGATCGTGCCAATAAGGCGGCCGCAAGTGGTGAGACGGCTGTCGCTCCTTTTCTCACGCCTGATGTGACGGATGTCCGGAAAGACCCCATTCGGGTTGCAGCCGTTGTGCAGGATGGTGAGGAAGACCCCTTTGCAAAACTGATTGCAGAAGAGGCAGAGCGCCAAAACAGGCGGAATACGAATATCGTGCGCCCCCAACCAAGCAGACCCGCACCACGCGCAACAATAGATACAGCCCGGGTCCAGGCTGCGAGCGCTTTGATGGGAGAGTTGATTCGCCTGGACACCCCAAGGCCGTCCGTTGGTCTCGCATTTGAAATGCCTGAAGAGCCTCTGCCGATCGAAGAGGTTATCCCAGATGACGACGATGCCAGCGAAAATGCTGGTGAAACGGTTGTCCGTGCGGGCACCATTCTCTATGGGCAGATTGACCTGGGCCTTTTGAATACGGAGCCGGGTCCAGTACGAGCGACGCTGCTGACGGGCCCTTATCCCGGTGCTTTTCTTCTTGGGTCTTTTGTTGAAGCTGACCGCAGCCTGCTTTTACGTTTTGATACGCTTGTTTCGGAAGATGGCGATGAACACCAGGTCAATGCGATTGCAATTGATCCCGATACACGCCGAGCTGGCATCATTGATAAATACAGTTCCCGCTTTTGGGAGCGTGCGGGGCTCGCCTTTCTTGCCAGATCTGTTCAGGGCTTTGGCGAAGCAGCGGCCCAGGTGCCAACAACCGTGACAACCGCCGGATTAGGGACGGTCGTTTCCCAAAATGAAGCCCCGGATACCGAAGATGCGCTGTTTGCCGGTCTGAGCAGGGGGGCTGAGGTCGTTGCTGAACAGGTGGAAAGCCGGGCGAATAGTTTACCTGAACTGAAGCAGGTTTTCGCTGGACGGGAAGTCGGCGTGATTTTCCTAAGCTCATTGAAAGAATGAAAACGAAAAGATTGGAAAGACGATGGTGGACAGACTGACGCGCGATACTCTGGACGATGATCTGGGGGAAGAGCACATCGGATTCAATGATGACGTACAGGATGAATACAGCTTTGAAGATGGAGAAGAAGACCATTTTGAAAGTGATGAGGAAGCATTTGAAGATGCTGGTTTCCCCGAAGAAGACGGTCTTGATGAAGACGAGATGGCGTTGGCACGGGCAAAAGCGCAGAAACAGTTTAAAACGGCAATGATGGCCGTTGGAGGATTTGTTTTGGTCTTGATTGTCGGTGCGGCAGTTTTCTTCTTTGGCGGGTCTTCTGCACCGCAGCAGCAGGCCAGTAGCCGCCCGGTAGCTCCTGTCGGGCAGCCGGAAGTGTTGCCTGTTGAGCCCATTTTGGAACCCGTCGGCCCCACATCTGTTGAACCCGCTACAGCCGCCCCGCAAATTGCTCAGGTTGCGGCACCAACACCCACCCAGGTGAATACGGCTTTTGGTGCTGATCTTTATGATTTTGGCGATGTCAGCAACCCTGCAATTGATGCACCAGCTGCTATCCCGTCTGCGCCGCAGGCGGATATTCAAGTTCAAACGGCTGCTGTTGAACCGATGTTCCAGGAGTTGGAGCAAAAACTAGAAGAGCAAAGTGTTGTCATGGCGGCGCAAGAGCAGCAGATCGTGCAGCAGCGCGGTCAGATTGCTGCCATTGAGGAGCAGTTGACGCTCACAAGAACATTGTTGCAGGGTCTTGTGGACCGCCAGGCGCAAAGGGCAGCTCAGCCTTCTCCGACCATTGCCTTGGAGAAGGAAATCGGGCAGCAGAAAACGCGCATTGCGGAGCTGGAAAGGAAGCTGGAGACAGATCGTCGTGCAGAAATCGCTGTCAATCTGAATAAACCAAGGCTGACTGCGCCCAGCCGTCCGGCTGCCGCGGTGCGAACAGCTGCATTTACGCCAGCTCCTGCGCAGGTTCGGCAGACATCAGCTCCAATCGTGTTTCGTGGCGCCCAGCCAAATCAGGTCTGGCTGTCCCCACAACATACGCCGGATGATTTGCAGGCCTATCGCATTGGTGATGTGGTCCCTGGTCTTGGTCGACTGACGCGCATTGGTTTAAGCGATAATAATCGCTGGTATATTGAAACTGAAGGCGGTCGGGTGACTGAATTCAGTCAATGATAGAGGCCGTCTTTTCTGCCTTTTTCCTCCAACTGCCAGATATCGATGATGTTGAGCGACAGGTGTTTGGCCGTGATGTGGACCTGGCGAATTTCGGTCAGGTCTTCATCAATCTGGTGCGTGATGTATTTGGTCAGGACGGGTTTAACGGCCCGGCCTGGACCTTTCTTTTCGGTGCAGCGGCTTTGGCCGGTGTGTGGCGCATCTTTTTAGGGGTTCGAGCCCTGGCCCGACAGGGTGATGGTCAGCACCCCCATTTAGCTCAAGATGAAGGCCCGGCCATTTTTGCAAATATCGTCGGGGGATCAGCGCTGATCTCTCTTTTCACTTTGGTGAACATTGGAACGACCACATTATTCGGGTCCGTCAGCCCTTTGACCTATGAAGTCAGCGGCTCTTCCAATGTCACGATTGAAACGACTATTAATGCGGTTTTTCGTATCGTTCAATGGGTGGGTGTTTTTGCCGTTTTTAAGGCCATCCGAATGTGGCAGCAGGCGGCATCGGGCATACGTCCCCACGACGGCTCCAGTCCGGTTATTTACCTTATATCAGGCGTCCTGGCCTTCAATCTTCAACGGATTTTCCAGCTGATCGCAACGTCCGCATCCTAAGTCTTAACGAAGGCTTTAAATCGGTTAACGACTTGGAAACCATGAGAGCCGAAGCCTGTTCAGGCTAAAGAATTTTTTTATGGGACTTCGGAGTTATCCAATGACGCAATCTATTAAACGGGCCGTGACGGTTTCAGCGGTTTCTTCTGCCTTACTTATTGCACAGGCTGTATATGGCCAAGCCTTTGCCCAGGAAGTTAACACCATCAGCGACCTGCTGGATAATGGGACTCAGACCATTGCAACAGCGGCGAATTTTGTGTTGAGCATCGCTGGGATCTGGGGAATTTGGACAACTTTCCGTGCCGTCGCGCAGATGAAGCGTCAGGCTGATTCTCCCGGAGCTGCGCAGCAAGGCGGCAATCCGTTCGTTGGCATGGGCATGGGCATGGCTGCTGTTGGCCTGTCGGCTCTTATCGGTATTATTGTAAATACCGGACTTGGTGAAAACGCAGCCGACAGCAGTTTCGAGCGCGCTGGTATTTTCCAAGACCAGTGATCGGCTGATACCGAAATGGCAGCACTACCCCCTCCGTTTCTGACCCATTTGCATAAAAGCAACTGGATGATGTCACGCGATGCGCATGAGGCGGTCTGGTTAAAGCCAGGCCGCCCAGATCGTCGCCGTATATTGGACGACCATGGATATTGCTGTCGATTTTGCGGGCTGATCAGTCGGGTCGAAATGGATATTCACCATCTGAATGGCAATCATCAGGACTTTGATCCTGCAAATCTCTGTCCGGTCTGTCCCTTTTGTCATGCAAGCTTTCACCCGGGAATTTCAGGCCTCGCAAGGGAAGCTGTGATGGTGATTGCGCCTGATGTCGACCAGTGGAGCTTGAACCGTTTGGCTCTGGCTTTATATGTCGCCGAGCAGTCGCAATCCGAGCTCAGTCAGCCGGCGGCTGAAATGCTTACCTCGATTCGGGCGCGATGTGCTGATGTCATTTCTGTATTTGGCACTGATAATCCATATGACCTGAGCAAAGCGTTTCTGGACCTGCCGCGCGAGGAGCGCCAGAGGGCTTCCTCTTATCTCACAGCGTTGCGAATATTTCCATTGCCCCGCCTAAGGCAGAAGGATCGCAATCGCTTTGATGAACTTCTGACCAATTTTGCAAATGCCCCTGGTGGCGCTTTTACTGAGATGCCTGTAGCGCAGTGGCCGACATACGCCTTTGAGAAGGAGAGGGTTCATGCTGCTGGGTCTCGTTAACCAGATTGTCAAAGCCAAAGAAGCGCTGGGCCTTATGGCAGCACGCCAGGCGCGCGCATCTATATCCGATTTTTTTGCCTTAGAGACCGCAGAAGATGCGACCACATTGGTTGGTAAGGACGGGTCCTTAGTCACTGTTATTGAGATTTTTGGCGCCCGGGATCTAAAGGCCGCAACGGAGGTGAAAGCCGCCGTAGATGCGCTATCTCTGGACTGGGCACCTTTTTTCTCAAGGCCAGGTCATGCTCTTCAAAGCCTGTTCATTATGAACCCGGACCGGGCCGTTGATGAATTGCGCATGGCGATCAGACCTGCCCGTCAAACCGCAAAAAACCTGGACCTTGATCTTGATGATTTATTTGAAGAACAGCTTGGTTCCCTGCCGAAATGGCTGGGGTCGGAGCGGCAGTTTCTCGCCCTTTGGACCAGGCCCTCTCTGCTAAGCCAGGCAGAGATGAAAATCGAATTGGAAACGCGGGCCAAGAAATATGAGAAAGCGCCCAAGTTGCACAGTCGAAGTCAGGACCCGATGCGCGCCTATGATGCCATCCGCCCGCGCCATTCGGCTTATGTTCAAGGCATATTAAGCTCGATGCGCGGCCTGGGGTTTCGGTGCGAATCCTTAGAGGTGCATGTCGCCTTAAATGCTATTTATGGCACGCTGGATATTGAACGGGCGCAAAGCAGAACCAGATTCTATCTGCCCGGTGATGCAGTTCCGGTGCGCGCGCGCGAAGATTTGGAAGTAGATACCACCGCAATACAATGGCCGCGCCTTGAAGACCAGATGCTTAAGCGTCATGCGGATGTCTTGAGCTTTGAACGCCTGCAAATCGGTGCAACGGAATTTGCCATGGCGGATATGTCCATGGCACCGGAACGGGCTGAGCATTTCTCCCGCCTGATTACTGCGATGAATTCAGACCCTGAACTGGCGCTGCCCTGGCGCATGTCCGTCCTGTTGGAACCGGGCGGTCTATCGGGCATTAAAGTGAAACGCCAGATAGCGGCGGTCCTGCACTGGGCCCATGACCATAATAAAAAAATCAAAACGGCAATTGACGCCTTACAGGCAGCTGCTTTGGACGATAATGCGGTGGATGTTCGCTTACGTGTGTCCTTTGCCACCTGGGGCCCTGTCGGCAGTACGATAGTACAGAGCCGTGCCGCAGCTTTAGCGCAGGCGGTGGAAAGCTGGGGTAATGCACAGGTAGATCAGAAAGTGGGCGATCCGCTGGCGGCCTTCATGTCGTCAACCCTGGCCACCAGCACGATGTCCACAGCGCCGTCGGCGGCAGCCAGCCTTGCAGACAGTATGTATTTTCTGCCTTTGAATCGCGTGGCATCACCCTGGGATCATGGGTCGGTTATGCTGCGGACGCCTGATGGCAAGCTTATGCCCTATGAGCCGAAAAGCTCCAAAACCACCTCATTTGTTGAAATTATTTTCGCTGGTTCAGGGAAGGGTAAATCGGTTTTCCTGAATAATTTGAATAAAGGGATCTGCCTTGGGTCCACAGCGGGGGTGAGGCACCCTAAATTGCCACTGTTGAAAGTCATTGATATCGGCCCGTCTTCGGCGGGACTGGTCAATCTGCTGAAGGATGCCTTGCCGCCTGATCGTGTGCATGAAGCGGGGGCGTTTAAACTGGAAAACCGTGCCGCAGCTGCGATTAATATTTTTGATACCCAGCTCGGTTGCCGTCGCCCTATTGAAATTGAACGCGCCTTTCTTAGTGAAATTCTTACCCTGATTGGAACACCCATTGGACAGGATCGGCCGCCTCGACTGATGTCTGAGCTTATCTCTGAGGTGATTGATGCGCTTTATGAATATCGCTCTGATGATGTTCAGCCGCGCTCTTATAATCCCGGCATTTATCTGGATGTTGATGAGGCTCTGAGCGATACCAAGCTGGAAATTGATGAATTGACCAGTTGGTTTGAGGTGGAGGACGCCTTATTTGCAAAGGGGCGTGTCAAGCTTGCAGCCCTTGCACATCGTCAAGCCATGCCATTGTTGGAGGATATTCCAACCATTACATCCAGTGGTCGGGTTCAAGCGAAATATGCAGCCGCGCTGGATGAAACCGGAAACAGCTTGATTGACGTTTTAAACAAGCTGGTTGCAGCGGCTATACGGTCCTATCCGATCTTATCTGCGGCTACGGTGTTTGATGTGTCCGCAGCCCGTGTCTGCGCCTTGGATTTGAAGAATGTGGCGCCCAAAGGCGGGGACGCCAATTTGCGCCAGACCACGATCATGTATCTGGTGGCGTGGAATGCACTGGTGCGGGATTTATTTCTGGAAGAAAGTGCCTTGGCTTCTATCCACCCCGATTACAGGACTTTCCATAAGGCGCGTATCAGAGAGCTGGAGGAGGTTCCCAAACGTGTGTGCCTGGATGAACTTCATCGGAACCAGGGTTCGCCGCCCATTTTGAACCTGCTGGATACCGCAGCACGGGAGGCCCGAAAGGCGGGTGTTCAGCTCTGCGTTGCCTCACAGCGTTATCAGGATTTTTCAGAAGCACTGATTGCGCAGGCCAGTGCGGTTTTCATCCTGGGCGCGGAAACGGATGATGAAGTGGATGATGTTGCGCAGAAATTTGGCTTAAACCCCACATTTCGAGGAATTCTAGGGGGGCGCTTGAATGGCCCTGGGCGCGGTGGTGCACCGCTTATCGCACGCTTCAGCACCAAGGAAGGCAAATTCACTCAATTTCTCTATCTGACGCTTGGACCGCTCGAGCTTTGGGCCTTTTCCACTACGGCTGAAGATATGGCGCTGCGCGGCCGCCTAGGTGCAAAACTTGGGTCCAAACGGGCCCGCCAGATATTGGCTTCACGCTTTCCCGGCGGCAGTGCTGTGCCTGAAATTGAAGCGCGAAAACAGGCGCTCAGCCTGACAGATGATTCACCCGCTGATGAACAGGCGGACGGTATTATTGATCAGCTTGTTCATGAGTTGCTGCAAATGCCTGCAGGACGCACAAGAGAGGCTGCGGAATGAAAGTGTTGGCCGGTGTAGTGGAGATAAAGGACCTTATGCCAACCTTTGGCCTGCTGAAGCGGCGGCTTATTGATATTATCGAGGATATTGAAGCGGATATGGCCATTCAGGCCAGTCGCACAGTTGCTGAAAAGGATATGTTTAAAGCGGCCTTGAATCGATTTAGCAAAGGTCGTTTTTCAAAGGTTTTCCGCCAACTCATGCGGGCAAAACCCCCGTCGACCAAAGGGGCTGAGACTGCCTTTTTTAAACGTCGAGCAGCTTTGGCGAAGATAATCACTAAAGCCCGGGAAAGCGAAGCGTTTGAAGCCCATCTTGATCGATTAAGGGATGAAAATAATCGACGGCAGCACGCGATCGCACAGCAAGCTGAAAATCTGGAGCCGGTAAAAGCCGCTCTCATGACTTTGCCAAAGATTGAGCGTCTATGTGTGGCTGCCATGAAGACCGGTGTTCACCAGTTGGAATTACCTGAGCTGGATTTAAGAGACGCTGCACCGCAATCCACCTTGAACCAGGTCTCGATCCTTGCGCGGGCCAGCCAGGCTGTTTTGAAAATGGCGCGCCCCGAAGATCTCGCACAGTATTTGAAATGAAGGCAACTATGACTGGCGATGAAAAACAATCCTATGGGTTAAAAGACGAGATTTTGGGACGTGCGCGTCCAGGTGAAAAACGCACATTTGCCCGCCGTGCTGCGATATTCATGGGCTATCCTGTCGCCGGCGGACGAACCTATTTGCGGCGGCTTTTGCCTGTTTCTGAAAGTGTTCAGATGTTTCAGGCAATTCGCTCAAGTGACCTGTTTTCAACAGGACCTGTTGCCTTTGAACGCGATGAAAATGGGGCGTTTATTGTGCCTGACGGGGTTGATAATGCTTATCTTGCACAATTCGCCCATGACCTGTGCGTGCAGCATCCTCAAAGACGGTTTTCCATTGCTGCGGATGAAGAGGTTTTAACCCGGCTGTGGCCATTATTGAGATGCCATGGCGCAACGATCAGGAATTTCAGCCCCAAAGCGCGGGTCAAGGAAACGTTGGAGCGGAATTTAGTCGATCTGAAAGCCCTGGGCGGCCAACCATTGTTTCTGGCCCTTTGGGCGGGACATGGCCAGACAGTTGAAGATTTGAAAACCGAAATCCGGCGCAGTGCCCTTATGGGTTGGGTACTTCTATTGGTAACTTTGGCCGCTATTGCAGTGTTTCTCAGGCTTGTGGTCAATTGGATGGGCCAGGGTAGCTTTGATGCGAATGTCATCACCTTGTTCTACGGTGCTGCCTTTGCCTTCATTCTAGGGGTTCAGACATGTGCACAGCTGTTCCGGCAGTATAGACTGCGAACCCGTAGTTTTCCCGACTTTAAAACATGGTTGCGACAGCCCGGCGAATGGTTGCCGAGAGGAGACATGTCATGAAGAAATGGCTTATCATTCTGGCGATGGTCCTGCTGGGTGCGCTCTTGCTTGCGCCGGAGATCAGTCTTGCGCAAGAGGAAGACCCGACAGCGTCTGTGTTTGCAGAAGGGGACCCCAATGATCGCACGGTTATCTGGTTAAACACATTATTTCCGGAATTGGGGGATGCGGACGATACAAAGGCACCGGTGAATGTCCTTGCGAAATTGATGAAGGTCGTCTCACTAACGCTTATCAGTCTGGGGTTGATGTGGGCTGGTGCTTCTGCAGTTGGCAAATTATTGCAATCTAATTTTGATGGTAAAACCCTGGCACAGGCGCGTGGTCAGTCCATGACGATGATCCGGCTTTTAGGGGCAGTTACAGCGCTGTTTCCCTTGCCAAGCGGCTTTCCACTCATTTCCTATCTGATCTTCACTGTTGCGATCTGGGGCGTCAATCTGGGCAATGCGCTCTGGTCTAAAACTGTTGATGCACTGGTGCAGGAAGGCACCGCAGTCGTGCAGCCCGCACCTTCCGATATAGAGGGTCTGGCGCTTGGCCTGTTCGCTGCAGAAAGCTGTATGGCGACTTTAAATGCGATTGGGCGGGAAAATGGTCTTGTAGCCGCATCGACGGGTACCCCGGTGGAACTGGTGGTGCGTCGGAAAATAGAATTACCGGGCGGTTCGGTTGTGTCTTCGGCCGCTGATGCCAGTAAGAGACAGTTTGGCCTCAGCTATGACGGAGCAGACGACAGCGGTCTTGGTTCCGGAATTTGCGGGACATTTACAGCCCGACTGCCCCAGACAAGTTCTGATGTTGAAGCGTTGGCGCCGAAGCCAAGCTATGTCGTTAATCATCAGATGAAACACACGGAATTGTTGGCCGACGCTTTGTCTCCCATTGCTATTGGCTTTGCAAACACCCAATTGGATTCGCAGCAGGCGCGAGACATTGTCGAAGACGTCAGAGGCTCAATCGATACGCTGCATGATCGTGTCGTTGATGTTGTCCAGATGTATAGAGATGCGCATAACGACTTTGTCTCAGGCTTTGGAAGGGAAATCGAATCCGATGTGGATGGCCAGGCGGAGAAGCTTGGCGAAAGAATGAAGGAAAATGGCTGGTCCAGCGCGGGCGGATGGTGGCTTAAGGTCGTGCAGATTAATAATCAGACCCAGCAATATATCGACACTTTACCACAGCTGTCTGGCCCGATTGTTGACTTCAAGGGAAATGACTTTGTCGCGCTTTCTGCCCTTTTAGGCGAAGACGGGTCCAACCGGGCTGTACGCTCCCTTGCAATCATGCATCGCTTCCAGTCTAAGGCCTTGCTGACCGATGCCGAGAAAAAGAGCGAATATCTTATAAGGGATCTGCCGCAAACTACCAAACAAGATGAAGATAGTCCGGACAACGGGTCTTCGGGTACTGCAGAAATTATCATTTCAAAGGCATCGGATTTAATCGCGAAACCTATTGTTCAACTAATGGATCAATTTAAGGATGAAGTTGGAGATGATCCAATTTCCGCTGTTATTGGCTTTGGTCAAAATTTGATTGTGCACTCCTATAACAGCTATACTAAGATGACAAATCTTGTAGAAGGCAAAGGGTTTGAAGGCTCTCGTAGCCTGGCTGAAAGCGCGGTGGGGGGCATTAGTCTCCTTGCTCTTGTGCCGTTGCTGATCGCAGGCGCTTTTCTGGCCTTTGCCATGCCTATCCAGATTTTCATTCATTTTTCTCTGGCGGTGCTAGGCTGGTTTATTGCGGCCATTGAAGCGATATTGGCGGGACCGATTTGGGCCCTGATGCATATGCGTATCCAGGGGCATCAGATGATCCCCTTTCAAACAAAGGCAGGCTATAAACTTGTTCTGTCTTTATTCTTGCGGCCTGCGTTTATGATCATCGGATTTGTTGTAGCCATTGGCGTCTTTTACATCGCCATGTCCTTTGTCGGTGAGCAATTTCTTATCGGCATGTCAAATATCTATCCAAATATATCGCAAGCCGGCGCGAACCTTGATGAGCAGCAATACAAGGTATTCGACTTAGCCAGCCTTGTTGTGTTTATCATTTTGTTTCTCAGCTTTGCGATGGCTGTCGTAAAATTATCTACGCGCCTCATGACCGCTTTGCCCGATGAAATCATGTCGCGCTGGGTTGGTGTGTCATCAACCAGTCCTTTGATTGATAATGCGAAGAACGAGGTCGATCACCAGGCCAATAAATCCCAGGGTGCTAATCCACCAGGTGGAAGTAACAGCCCACAAACCGGTACAAGCGAGGCTGAAAAACAGCACCGCCAAAGCGCGCAGCAGCTGGCGGGCGGTGTCGCTGCAAACCGGGCACCGCGGTCATAAAATGGGTTTCCAATTCATTTACCAATTCAAAGGCCAATGGACGCAATTCATAGAGTGGAATTGAAAGATATGATGAAATATGGAATTCGGGCAGTTTCTGCTATTGCCGTTTCGCTGATTATAACAGCCGGCCAAACTCAGCCCCTGGCGATGCCTCTTGGTCATTTTCAAGATTGGGACGGCTATCAAGCGCCACAGGACCAGGGCTCTTATTGTTATATTCTCTCCACTCCAAAGACGTCTGACCCCATGGACGCCCATATCTCTATTACCCGCTTTAAAAGACGTGGCTTGGACCAGCAGGTGAACATCAGTTTTGGCACGCCTATTGATGACAGTAAACCCGTCAAAGCAGTCATCGATGGTCATAAGCGTTTTGAGCTTCAGGGTCATGGGCAGAGCGGCGGCTGGTTTGCGGATATTGAACAGGAAAAGAAGTTTGTTGACGCTTTGAAGAAAGGCGAGTGGCTGGTGGTTGAAGCCCATGATGGCGATGCCGGTATATTGCGCCATCGCTATAGCCTTTTTGGTGTGACAGCAGCCCATAGTGACATGGCCAAACGGTGTTCATAGGGAGAATATGATGCCACGTCCGGGTTTTAGGGACAAATGCCTGAATTGGCTTTTGACGGGCCGTGTCGGTGTATCTTCGAAAGCGATTTGCGCGGCGGCTCTGGGCGTGGCCTATGAACATATGGAGCATGATTATCCGCGCGACCTGGATGATTTTAACCGTTGCCTTCTCATGATTGAAGCAACCGGGGTTGATATTTCCGTCATGGGGGATAAGGGCCCCATCTGGGCCGCTTATGTGCGTCAATGGGCGAAGTTGAAGGCATTGTTTGAAGCCGAAGTTGGTCCGAATTGGTCGCAGGGGCGTGAAGCTGTGGAGACGTATCGCTTCATACAGGCATTGATCCGGCAATAAGTGGCTTTCTTGTTTTTTTCAGAAGAGACGGTTGTTCTTAACAAATAGTGAAGTGGAAAAGAGAACGGAATGAACCATGGCAACAAACGGCCAGATCAGCGGGCTTCTTGCTGGAGAAATCGCCGGTCTTGATCGGGATATCCGCGTGTTAAGAGCGAATAGCGGGCGCGTCGGTGATCTTCATAATACGGGTGAAACCGTATGGGATGTGTATGACGATGCATCGGCTCAGGAAAAGCTACGTATGGCGCTTGATATTCAGCGATCAATGGGCCCGATATTTCTTGAGGCTTTAAGGAAGGTTGGAAAGATATCGTCTGAAGCCGAGGTCCGCCGCCTGGTTCATAAAGCCCTGATGGAATTTGCCAGCCTGACGCCCTGGCCGTTACAGGCCACAGTGATTGGTTTTGATCCTATTTTCCCTGGGAATGGGCAAAGAAATTTAAAGACGCTTGAGCGCCGCGCGAAAATGAACACTGAAAATACAGTGTTTAAAGCGGTTTATTATGGGGAAGAATTTGATCTGATTCTATATGAAAAATCGGACTTAGGCATGGGTGCGATTATTTTGAAGATTTCCCGTGATGAGGCATATCAGCTGCAAAGCGACGGACTGTTGGACTTGCCGGGCGAAGGGCGGGTCAATGACAGTCAGGGTGGGAAACTTCACCACCAGATTATTTCTTATGCGAATGGTGATATCGACCAGGATGAAGGCGTGCCATTGCGGGTGTTAAGGGCTTAATTAAGGAGGAAAAATAACAATGGGGTCGATGCTTCTGGACGCATTGCGGATTGACCAGGACATGTTGGTCAGGCTGGCCAGAATTACACAATCTTTAACTGCATCGGGTGAGGGCTTTGGCGATGATGATTTCCAATGCCTCATCAACGCGAATGTCAAAATGATTATGCGCCCGCCGGTTCAGCTGGAGCTGTATTGGCGGCCGGATGAGGCTGCCGGGTCCTATCTTTGGCATATAGAACCGTCAGATGGTGCAGTGGCTTTTGATTATGGAAAAGCTTTAAGCTTAGAAGATGCATGTGAAGCGCTGTGCCAGGCTTTAACAGGATTAGGTGCAGGGTCTGTGAGAGAAATGTCCTGGGCCGTACATTAGTGCTTATGGCGTGTTTTACACAAAATATTGAACGGTAATGGCGTTATGTTGATTGCTCAGTCCTTGCTTGCCTGCCATTTGGCCATTAGAAGGCCCATTTGCAGCTGCATCTAGATTTGCAGGCTAAACCATGATACAGCTATGCAGAGCGTCTTGTTATTCGGGACGCCGTGTATCATTTGCAGGATGTGCAGCCAATGGACGTTTTGAATGACATACTCGACACTCTGAATTTGAAGGGTGCTTTGTATTTTAGAACTGATTTTTCCGGTGAATGGGCGGTCACTGTCCCCCGGCTGGAACAGGCTGCGCGTTTTCACCTGGTTGTTCAGGGCCACTGTAGAATCCAGATGGAATCTGGGGAGGCCATTGATCTTGGTCCTGGAGATATTGCCCTTATTCCTAAAGGGCGATCCCATATTTTGGCGGATGACGCTGGGCGTGATGCGCCGGATCTTGAAACGGTTCTTGAAGATGTGGGCTATGATGGAGAAGGGGTGTTGGTTGTTGGCGAAGGGGATTCCCATGCAGCGACCCAGATGATCTGTGGCCATTTCACATTCCGCGGTGGGGCAGATCATCCTATTTTAAGAGCCTTGCCGGACTATCTTTTAACAACGGCTTCCACACGTGCCAGAGAACCCTGGCTGGATGAGATGCTGCGTCTTGTGACGCGCCGTGTCTTTTCAGAGGAATTAGGATCTTCGGCGGCAATCACGCGTCTCTCTGAGATTGTGTTTATTGAATTGCTGCGTGTGGGTATCAGTCAAAGTGACGATTTGAGATCTGTCATTGATGCGTTCCGTGATCAACAGGTTGGTCGGGCGCTGGAGTTGATACATTCCCGACCCGCAGAACATTGGACGGTGGAGAAACTGGCCGGAGCTGTTGGCATGTCACGCAGTCGTTTTGCAGAGCGTTTCAGTGAAATGGTTGGTACCGGCCCCATGGCGTATTTGTCAGACTGGCGTTTGCAGAAAGCGCTGTGCTTGCTGGACACCTCCCGTTTCAGCGTTCAGCAGGTTGCCATACAAACCGGTTATCAATCTCCAGCCGCATTTACCCGTGCTTTTTCAGGTAAATTTGGTCTTCCACCTACTGAATATCGTCGTGGTGCAGCATAATTTTGCAGACCGTCCCAAATGAGATGCAGTAAATCTACTCTTCTTGCTAAAATTTGATTCATCATCCAAATTCCCTTCCATGGAATTGTAGCCGCAGAAATTAATCTGTCTCTTGAGAGAAAGGGCGATCTGCACTGCGGTTTATCAGTCACGCTTCGGGAAGACACATCGGCTTTCCGTCGTGAAGAACGGCTCTGAGAAATCAGAGTTTGTTTCAATAACCTCCAATTGGAAAGGGAGTAAATCGATGAAATTGAAGCTTGCTGCTGTTTTAGCTGCTGCCGCTGTTGCGGTTCCTGCCGTTGCTGAAAGTGACAAAATGAATGACCTGGAAATTGCACACACAGCTTATACAGCTGGTGGCCTTGACATTCGTTATGCTCACATGGCTCTGGCCATCTCTGAAAATGCCGCTGTTCGCGAATTCGCAGAAGTCATGATCCGTGATCATGTTGCTGTGAACAAAGCCGCTGTTGCGCTCGTTCAAAAACTGAACGTCACGCCTCAAGACAATGGCCTGAGCCAAGCACTGGTTAAAGGTGCAGCTGAAGCCCGCGCCAAATTCGGTCGTTTGACAGGTAAAGCCTTCGATTGTGCCTATGCACAAAACGAATTGGGCTATCACCAAGTGGTAAACCAAACTGTTGAAGGCAAATTCATCCCAGAAGCAACTGTTCCTGAGTTGAAAGCTCTTCTCGGCGATGCGCTGGTGACCTTTAAAGCCCATGAAAAACATGCGGAAAAAATGGTCGCTTCTTTGAGCTGCGACGCCTAATTCAATGCAGAGTTTCTGCATAAAGCGCGGCACCCTTTTGGGTGCCGCCACTTCTCTCTCACTGCTGCTCGGCGCTTGCGGTAACGCAGCTGAGGAAAGCAGCACACCAAAAGAAAAAGCCGACCCCATCACCCATCAGGTGGAGATTCGGAAATTCCTGTTCGGACCTGAAACCATCACAATTAAAGCCGGTGACAGTGTCGAATGGGTGAATAAAGATTTTGCGCCGCATACGGCGACAGACGAATCACTTGTCTGGGATACATCCCTGCTTGAGAAAGACGATGCAAAAGCCATTGTTTTCACCGTACCCGGCGAATTTGATTATATCTGCGCATATCACACTGAAATGCGCGGAAAAGTCGTCGTGACAGCCGACTAACCCCCCAATTGTCTGGAGACTTAAGACATGACCATTATTGACCATTTAAGTGTTGGTGTACCAAGTGTCGAAGAAGGCACAAAATTCTACGACCCTATTCTTGAAACCATTGGCGCAAGCCGTCTTGCCACACTGGAGCCTTTGGCTGCTTATGGGTCCGACCGCGTTGAGTTTGTCATCATTCTTCCCAATGATGGCGGCACACAAACAGCTGGCAACGGCGTTCATGTCTGTTTCGTAGCCCCAAGCCAAGACGCTGTGGATGCATTCCATAAAGCAGCTTTAGCAAATGGCGGCACATGTGCCGGCGAACCTGGCCCACGCCCTGGCTATCCAAAACCTGATGTTTATGCAGCTTTTGTCTATGATCCATTTGGCAATAAGCTGGAAGCTATCTATAACGGTTTTGCTTCTTAATAGACCAACTGGTCTTGAATTTGAAAGCGCGTGACTTATGGTCGCGCGCTTTTTTATTTACGTTTTTCGCTCGACGCGTGTGGGGAGTTCTTTTTATATTAAAGAAGATGGTTGAGTAATGTTTGGGTGCCCATGGATATTTTAAATGACATTTTGGATACGCTGAAATTAAAAGGCGTTCTTTATTTTCGCACAGACTTCTCCGGTGAGTGGGGCACAACGGTCCCGCAATTCGAACAAGCTGCCCGCTTCCACTATGTGGTGCAGGGCCATTGTCATGTGGCTTTTCCAACGGGAGAGGCAGTAACATTGGGCGCTGGCGATCTCATTCTTATTCCCCGCGGGCGCAGTCATACCCTAAGCGATGCCCCCGAACGCAATGCGCCACCGTTGGAAGTTGTTTTAGACGCCGTGGGATATGACGGCGAAGGTGTCCTGGCTGTTGGCGATGGGGACAATGCGGCATCCACACAGATGGTTTGTGGGCATTTCAATTTTAGAAATGGCGCTGACCATGCTGTTCTTCGGGCGTTGCCGGATTATCTTGTTACATCCAGTTCGACCCGAGCAAAGGAACCGTGGCTTGATGAAATGCTGCGATTAATTTCCAGACGCATATTCTCGCACGCACTGGGGTCCGCCGCAGCTGTGACCAGGCTTTCTGAAATCATATTTATTGAGCTTTTACGGATCGGTATTAAAGACAGCGATCGCTTGCGATCTGTCCTTGAGGGTTTTTCTGACCCACATATAGGGCGAGCCTTACAGCTCATTCATACACAGCCCTCCTCCCCCTGGACCGTAGAGACTCTGGCTAGTGAGATTGGCATGTCCCGCAGTCGCTTTGCAGAACGGTTTCGTGTGTTGATGCGGACGGGGCCAATGGCTTATTTGTCGGAATGGCGACTGCAAAAAGCGCTGGCTTTATTGGATGATTCTCGAGAATCGATCCAACAGGTTGCGACTCACACCGGATATCAGTCTCCGGCCGCCTTTACCCGGGCTTTTACCGGTAAATTCGGCGTGTCGCCGCGGGACTACAGACGAATAAGTGCATAGCTGTATTTACAAATTTGCATAGCGTCCCAAACACTATGCACAGCATACCATCCAATCCGGTGATGATTGATTAACCATCTTTTTTTGGCCAATCTATAGACACCCAACCCCATTGGCGCGATGTTGAGTAAGTTATGCAGCCATTAACTCTCAATATCGATCCGGGCTTTTCGACAGGTGTCCCTAGCACCTTTGAAAAGAGTGCCGTACGGAGGTGAAGGAGAAATATTATGTCAGCGCACCCCCCCATTATATCCCCCCCTGCTGACCTCCTTTCCTCTGTACGAGCATGCCGGATTTGTGAAGACCTGCCATTGGGTCCCAATCCAATTTTCCAATATAGCGCGGACGCAAAAATCCTGATTGCTGGCCAGGCCCCTGGTCGAAAGGCGCATGAAAAAGGGATTCCTTTCAGCGACCCTTCAGGCGTCCGGCTGAGACAATGGTTAGGCGTGACAGATGATGAGTTTTATGACCCGTCACTTTTTGCCATTGTGCCCATGGGTTTTTGTTATCCAGGAACAGGAACGGGCGGTGATTTGCCGCCCCGCCCTGAATGTGCAGAGGCCTGGCGTGATAAGCTATTGGATGGCCTGCCTAATTTGTCGCTGGTTCTTGTGATTGGTCAATATGCCATGGACTGGCATTTAAAAGGTCAGAAGCAAAAGACGCTGACGGGAACGGTAAAACTGTGGCGTGACTTTTGGCCGGATGTGTTGCCCTTACCGCATCCCAGCCCACGGAACTTACGCTGGTTTAAGCAGAACCCGTTTTTTGAAGAAGAGATTATTCCTGTCCTCCAAAAACGGGTTCTGGACCTAAAGACTTAAAGACCTGGAATTTCTTCATCTTTAGAAAGGGTTTTAAAGCCCTTTACTACAGCTGGACGTTTGGCGATTTCCCGGTACCAGCGTTGCACATTGGGATAGTCTCCCAATGCGATATCTTGCCGCTCAAATCGCGTAATCCAAGGCCAGATGGCCATGTCAGCGATGCTATACTCTTCCGCCACGAATGCCTGTTTGGAAAGCTGTTTATCTAATACAGCATAAAGTCTATTCGTTTCCTTGCCATAACGCTCGGCTGCGTAGTCGGAAGCGCCTTTATTATAGAAGAGGAAATGGAGGGCTTGGCCCATCATGGGACCGACACCGCCCATTTGCCACATTAACCACTGTGTGACGTTCCAGCGGTCTTTGTCCGTGTTGCCGTAAAACTTGCCAGATTTCTCAGCTAAATACTGGAGGATGGCACCGGATTCAAACAATGTGATATCCGTTTCCTGATCTACAATGGCGGGAATCTTTTGATTGGGAGATAGTTTTTCAAATTCCGGGTCCATGTTTTCATTCTTGTAAATATTTACTGGATGAATGGTGTAAGGCAGGCCCATTTCTTCTAATGCGATGAATATCTTTTTGCCGTTGCCGGTACTCCAGCTGTAAACGTCAATCATGATGATCTCCAGAGGGGGTTGAGATTTAGGGGGTTAAGTGGTTGGGTGCGCTAAGCAGACGGTCCTCCGCTTCATCCATTATTGACGCAATGATGTCAGCAGCGGGCGCGCGTTTTTTCAGCATGTCTGTGGCTTCGCCAACGATAACGGCCGCTTTGGAAAAGTCGCCGTATTGAACGGCGTGGGCATATGCTTCTTGCGCCTTAGTGGCAGCAGGGTTTGTGCCATCACCCGCTATCCATTGGTCGTAATAGCTGTTGCGTAAGGCCCGTAATGTATAGGGTGCGGGCCAATCTAATCCGCGGGCCAAATCAAAGAGGTTGCTGCGGACCGTGTCGTCTCCGCTTGCCTGGATAGCGATATCTTTGGCTTTGGGATGGCTGAGGGCCTCTTCGGCAACAAATAAAGCTGTCCCGCAGACGACCGCTTGAGCGCCTAACAGAAAGGCGGTCGCTGTGGTGCGTCCATCAGCAATTCCGCCTGCCGCAACCACGGGGGTTTTGCCTGCGTGATCAACGACAGAAGGGAGAAGACTTAATGTGCCGCGCGTTGCGCCATGGCCGCCAGCTTCACTTCCTTGCGCAATAATGAAGTCTGCGCCTTGGGCGATCGCTGCTTTCGCGTCTTTCAGTGTTTGCACCTGGGCGAAGAGGGGAATGCCAGCTTCATGCGCTTTAGTCACATAAGGCTTTATGTCACCAAAGGATAGAAACAATGCTTTAATGCCATGTTCTACAGCGATATCCAGCAATTGTGGGTCTTTATCAAGCGCCCAGGTTATAAACCCGACACCCACATCCACGTCAGCGCTTAGCTGGAGTTGCGTATGAAGGTCAGCGCGGTTGCCATAACCACCGCCGATAAAACCAAGTCCACCAGCGCGACTGACTGCGGCGGCCAATCGCCCACCAGCAACGCCAGCCATCGGTGCACCGAGAAAGGGATGTTTTAGTCCCAGTTGGTCTGCGATTGCACTGCGGATGGGCATGGGGTTAATCTTCTGATTGGCTCAGGCTTTTCCGATAGTCTTCAACCGGTAAGCCGCCAATACCCCAATGTTCCATTTCAACTTCGTCGATGACAACAAAAGTTGTGGACGGGTTTTTGCCAAGAACATCAACCAGTAACTGGGTTGCGCCTTTTATCAGCTCAGCCTTTTGTTCTTTCGTCGCGCCTTCGTTGGTGATTTTAATATTTACATAGGGCATGGATCTGTCCTTCTTCTATCAGCTGCGTTGCAGTTCATAATGAAATACTTTCGAGATGATGCGCCAACCGTCGCTTGTTTGAATGAGTGTCAGGAAATCAGTGAAGTATTTTTCACCGATTGCGCAATTTACATGGGCGAAAGCGGTCTTTGGCCCCGCGAATTGAATGGATTGGATTGCATCCTGTCGTGGTTCGTTTTTACTTTTTGGAGACGGGCGATTGTCCACGATTGGGAAGTAACTGTCCATCGTGTGTAAAAGGAGGTCATCTTCGGTCGCACAGACATATTGGGCGTCTTTATGGAAAACCGTTCCTAATATCTTTGTGTCCGATTGATACAGCCCGTCAAAATAGCGGTTCAATGTCTGTGTTACGCCGTCAAAATCTGGGTAGGTCATATCTTTTCTCGGTGTTAGCGGTGCGGCAGCCCCGAAGATGCCGCACCGCGTCAAAGCGACAGGTGCCGATTAGGCAAGGCCTTCCGCTTTTAAAGCTGCTTGAAGTGCGGGAATTTGAGAGACGCGTTCCCAATAAGCTTTGACTTTTGGCCATTGACCAAGGTCGATACCGATGAAATTGCTCCAGTTGATGACAACCCAGAAGTAACAATCAGCTACTGAAAATTTCTCGCCGACGAGGAACCCGCGGTCATCAGCCAGTTCGGCTTCCATGATGTTCAGGCGTTTTGTAACGCCTGCTTCGGCGGCAGGACGTGTTTCTTCTGTCAAGGCTGTTGCAGCGAAGAACGGGCCATAAGCTTTATGAACTTCGGAAGATACAAAGTTTAGATAGGATTGGGTGCGTGCACGATCGATTGTGCCATTGGCAGCTGCCAGCTCAGATGCGGTATTCTGGTCAGCAATATATTGAAGGATTGCAGGTGCTTCTGTCAGAATATCACCATTGTCGAGCTCAAGAGCGGGAACATAGCCTTTAGGTGTTATATCCAGATAATTTGCACCGTCTTCGGTGGTTTTTGTGTCTGTATCGACTTTGACAATATCAAAATCGACGCCGGCGGCGTGCAGGGCGATATGAGGTGCCAGGGAACATGCACCTGGTTTATAATAAAGTTTCATCACTATTCTCCTTACAGGGGGTTTTCCATTGCGGCTCCTGACCGCGTGGGAGGCCTGTGTTCAAGGCATTAGCTATGTATTGAAGTTTCCTTTGTAAAGTCGATATCTAGATGATATTTAATTATCAACTTTCCTATGAGTAACTAAAGGAAATCTGTTAGATGCCTCTAAAGATGAGAAAGAATAAAGCCCGTCCGCTTCACCCGGATTGCCCCTTAACAGAATGTATGGGCGTCGTCGGCGGGGCCTGGACAGCGAATGTCATATGGTCACTGAGTGCCGGGCCCCGACGCTTCAGCGAGCTGCGTATGGATATTCCAAGGGTTTCCCCCAAAGTGCTGACGACAAGACTGCGCGAGCTTGAAAGCAGCGGCGTTATTACCAGACATGTTAAACCGACTTCTCCGCCGTCGGTTGAATATGAGCTCACGGAATTGGGGACAGAAATTCTTCCTGCAATTGATGCACTGGTGGAAGTCGGACATAAATTGAAGAAGCACGCCCAATCTCAATAAAACGGCTTTATTCGCCTGATAGTTAACTGCTCGGTAAGCCTCTTCGCGCTATGGTGGAGGTCAAGTCGCATGGCAAGTCGGGGGATAAGCCAGCATGGATAGTATTGGGGCGGATGGCGTTTATGAGAACGCCGTAGAAAATGCTGAAAATCAAATAACTTCTCAAGTCATCGATGTGGTCCCGGATGAATGGGACGGGCGCGAACGACGCATGAACATCGCCGCTTATAATTATTGGGAAGGCCTGCTTGATGGCCGGCCTTTTCCCACCGTAGCTGATTTGGACCCTGAGGCGCTTCAGCCCTTCAGCCGAAATGCGCTGCTTATCGATTTCACCAAAGGATATGAGGAACCAACCCTTCGCTATGTTGGGCAGGATCTGCGGAAGGAAAGCGGATTTCATCAAGATGATAGCGACCCCACCAGTGTCCCGCGTGGGACGGTGTTATCTCGTTTGACAGACCATTATCTGGAAATTCTTGCCAATCGCTCCCCCGTTGGTTTTGAAGCTGAGTTTAATCACCGTGATGGCGTTCATGTGATGTATCGCGGCATTTTGATGCCGTTGTCGGATGATGGCGAGAATATCAATTTCATATATGGTGTGGTCTCTTGGAGAAGCGATGGTGAAATCTCCAGGGATGTACCGGACGCTGTCCTGGCCTTGGAAGATGCTGTTGATACAGAGAATGACCTGATGATGCTTTTAGAGCGTGGACGGGCGGCAGCAGAGCGTTTCAATGCATCTGACCAACGATCCAGAGCCGCCCTTTATGAGACATTGGATTTCGCGCATATCTTCGCCTGTGCCGCTCAAAAGTCACCCCGTGCATATGAAGAGCTGTTGAAAGAAACAGGCTTGAAAGCTCAAAAACGTGCACCTTTCACACCCATCATCAAACTGGTTTTCGGCCTGCGTCATGATAAGACCCGAGTCGCTGAATATGCGACAGTTCTTGCACATGCTGATCGATATGATGTCGTACCGGGAGATTTCCAGGCATTTGTTGAAGATTTTGATGGTGGTTTAAAAGCTGTCGTGGCCGAAGAACGTCGTGCCCGTCGTGGGGAACACGCGCCTCAGCGTCAAAGCGAATTAGAGGCTGCGATTGAGCAACTCAGAGACATTGAAGCTGTTGGGGAGGTTGTCCTTCCCGATAGTGAAGAAGGGGATGAATTCATACTGATGTTGGCCAGACGGAACTTAGTAGGGGACGGCTATGATATAATTGGCCGCGATCCATGTTCCGACACCCAAGTTCAGCATGCAATTCGTCGTTTTACCAAACAGATTGATCATTAAGAGAGCCTTGGCTTTGCATGTTGTAATTCCATGATTAAACAAGCATTGCGGGCGCGGGAAACTAGGGTTAAGAAGCCAAAAGGGACAGGGTTTAAAGGCACATCAGATATCCAGCCCTGTCCGTCCTTGGCGGAGACATGTCGTGACATATTGGACACGTAAGGGCGAGGTGTTGAAATCTCTCAACACGCTTTTACAAAAAACAGCACCTGCTGATATTCGTGATGATTTACAGCGCTTTACCGATGCATTTTTTAAAAACGCCTCTCCGGCTGACATCGCTGTAACACCGGTTGAGGATCTCTATGCGCTGGTACACCGGGCCTGGGCCTTTTCCAATCAAAGGCGTGCCGGTGAATTTTGCATGCGGATTGAAAACCCGGATGAAGACGGTCCGGCTGGCAATCGCACGGCCATCACCATCATCAATGATGATATGCCCTTTCTTGTGGATAGTGTGACTTCAGCGCTTACCGCTCTTGGCATAGAAATTCACCAGCTGTTCCATCCCATTCTTCTCGTCGCCCGGGATAAAAAAGGTCTGCGCCAGAACACCGTAGGGCTGGCGGAAGCCGGTGCACAGATTGATGACGGGTATTTCCACGAATCTGTCTTGTATTTCGAGGTCGATCGTCGTGGTCCCAATATGCGGGAACGGATGGAAGAGGATTTACGTGCTGTTCTTTCCGATGTCCGCGCCGCTGTTGGCGATTGGCGAGACATGCTGGACGAGCTGCGCGAGCGTAACGGGTCTTTGGAAAACCAACCCCCGTCTATCCCGGCGGATGAATTAGATGAAACGGTCGCTTTCCTGCGTTGGCTGGCAGACAATCATTTCACATTGCTGGGCTATCGCCACTATAAATTGGACGGCGATCTAACAGATGAAAATTTCACACCAGTACCTGGAAAAGGTCTGGGTATATTGCGTGACCCTGATGTGATTGTCTGGCGTGGTGCCGAGGGTTTCACCCATTTCTCAGGCGAAATGCGCCATTTCCTCCTTGCCCGTGATCCGATCATGATCACCAAGGCCAATGTGCGGTCTAAAGTTCATCGCAGGGTGCATCTGGACTTTATTGCCATTAAAGAATTTAACGCCCAGGGTCGTGTGATCGGAGAGCATCGTTTTGTGGGTCTCTTTACCTCAGGTGCTTACAGCCGTCAGGCCCGTGCCATTCCATTATTGCGGCGTAAAGTGGCCCAGGTGGCGGAAAAAGCGGGCTTTGACCCACGTTCCCACGCGGGTAAAGCCTTGGTGCATATTCTTGAGACCTTCCCCCGCGATGAGCTGTTTCAAATCAGCGTCGATGACTTGTTTGAAGCCGCTTTAGGTATTCTCTATCTGCATGAGCGGCCACGTTCTAAAGTCTTTTTCAGAAAAGACCTGTTTGAACGCTTTGTCTCTGCCCTCGCTTATATTCCACGGGAATATTATGACGGCGAAATGCGGATGAAAGTGGCAAATATCATTGCCAAATCCTTCAATGGCACTTTATCCAGCTTCTATGTGAATATGACCGATGATGTATTGGCCCGGATCCATTATATCATCCGTACCACACCTGGCACAGTCGCCTCACCGGACCAGGAAGAGTTGGATCTTGCCATCGCAGAAGCCGTTAAAGGCTGGCACGTCCATTTCCGCGAAGCATTGATTGAAGCGCAAGGCGAAGATGAAGGGCGGCTGCAATTCTACACCTATGGCAGGGCGTTTTCCGCTGCCTATCGGGAGCAGTTTGAGCCTCATCACGCTGTCGTTGACCTGGACAAGATTCTGGGTCTGGTAAATGACGAGCAGCGGGCCTTTAGCCTGTATCGCATGAATGATGATGCATCAGATAAGCTGCGTTTGAAAATTTATCGCCGTGATAACATCATTCCTCTGTCTGACTGCCTGCCCATGCTTGAAAATCTGGGCCTGAAAGTCATTGAGGAATTCCCTTATAATCTTGCTGAAGGCACACCGGGTTGGATTCATGATTTTCTGCTTCATGACCCCAGCGGTAAATCTGGTGATAATCTTGAAGCGTTGAAAGAGCCTGTCGAAGATGTGCTCGCTGCCATTTGTCGGGGGGTAAGTGATGATGACGGCTTTAATGCGTTGATCCTGCGCGCTGGTTTAAACTGGGTCCAGGTGAATGTGTTGCGCGCTTATGGGCGTTATTTGCGGCAATTGGGTCTGCCCTTCAGCCAGGATTATGTGGAAGACTGCCTGGTGCATCATGGGGCCATTGCAGCCAAGCTCTTTGATCTGTTCGAAGCTCGTTTTAATCCCAAAGGCCCGTCAGCCAAGGGCAGCAATACAGTCGCGATGAAAATCTGTGAAGAGATTGAAGACATGCTCGAAAGCGTGACCTCTCTCGATCAGGACCGTATCCTGCGCAATTATCTCAATGTCATTGAGGTCACCCTGCGGACCAATTTCTATCAGCGCGATGAGGATGGCAATCGCCTACCTTATCTGGCATTGAAAATCGCATCAGCCAAAGTCAATGAAATGCCGAAACCTGCCCCGCATGTGGAGGTGTTTGTCTATGCTCCGCGCGTGGAAGGCGTGCATTTGCGCGGCGGTAAAGTTGCCCGTGGCGGTTTGCGCTGGTCTGATCGAAAAGAAGATTATCGCACAGAGATTTTGGGCCTGGTCAAGGCACAGATGGTGAAAAATGCGGTCATCGTGCCAGCTGGTGCGAAAGGCGGCTTTGTCCCCCGTTTATTGCCTGAAGGTGGTGACCGGGATGCCATTATTGCTGAAGGTATTGAGGCCTATAAGGTCTTTATCTCTGGTATTTTGGAACTGACGGATAATCTGGTAGATGGGAAAGTCGTCCCACCTAAAGACACATTACGCCATGATGAGGATGACCCTTATCTGGTGGTCGCTGCTGACAAAGGAACGGCGACATTTTCTGATATTGCCAATGGTGTTTCTGAAAATCATGGCTTTTGGCTGGATGATGCTTTTGCATCAGGTGGGTCCAATGGCTATGACCATAAGAAAATGGGCATTACCGCTAAGGGAGCATGGGTCTCCGTTCAGCGCCACTTCCGTGAGATGGGTATTAATACGCAGGAAGAAGCTTTCACTGTAGTTGGTGTGGGCGATATGTCTGGTGATGTCTTTGGCAACGGCATGCTTTTATCCAAACATATTAAATTGGTCGCTGCCTTTGACCACCGTCATATCTTTATCGATCCGGACCCGGACCCGGCAGCATCGTTTAAAGAACGCAAGCGTATGTTTAATTTAGCGCGCTCCAGCTGGATGGATTATAAGCCGGAGCTTATTTCCAAAGGTGGCGGTGTCTTTGACCGCAGCGCCAAAGTGATTGAACTGACCTCGGAAATCCAAGAACTTCTGGATATTGAAAAACCCAAAGTTACACCTTTTGAACTGATGCAGGCTATCTTAAGGTCACGCACTGACCTTCTGTGGTTTGGCGGAATTGGGACCTATATTAAGGCTGCCCATGAAAGCCATGGCGATGTCGGCGACCGGGCCAATGATGCTCTGCGCATCAATGCGAATGAACTGCGGGTGAAAGTGGTTGGTGAAGGCGCCAATCTTGGCATCACGCAAGCCGCACGTATTGATTTCGCCCGTCGCGGCGGGCGCGTGAATACGGACTTTATCGATAACAGTGCGGGTGTGGATTGTTCGGATAATGAGGTGAATTTGAAAATCGCCTTAAACGCTGTTGTTCAGGCCAAAACCATCGGCCGCCCCGCACGGGATAAGCTGCTGCTTGAGATGACAGATGAAGTCTCCACACTGGTCTTGCGCGACAATTATCTGCAGACCCAGGCCATCTCCATGGCGGAAGCGCAGGCTGTGAAAGCCCGGGACCGTCAGGCCCTGTTGATGAGAAGGTTAGAGCGGGAAGGGCGCTTGGACCGCGATGTGGAGGGCCTGCCATCTGAAGATGCTTTGCTGGAGTTAGCGAACAAACGCCTGGGCCTCACGCGGCCTGAGATATCAGTCCTGCTGGCTTATGCGAAAATTGCGGTCTTTGACGCTTTGATTGACAGTAAAGTCGTTGACCAAAACGCGTTGGAAGAAGAACTGTTTGCAGCCTTCCCACAACCCGTCCAGGATAAATTCCCCAAGGCGGTAAAAGCGCATCGGCTGCGCCGGGAAATCATTGCAACAAAATTGGCCAATGCATTGGTCAACCGGGGTGGCTTGACCTTGGCCTTTGACCTTGATGAAGCTACAGGTCTTGGTTTGGCGGAATGTGCCGCTGCCTTCATGGTGGTCCGGGATGTGTTTGATATGCGTGCGCTGTGGCGTCGTATTGACCAGCATGACTATCGCATTCCAGCCAGCATTCAAACGCTGATGCATTTGGAAACGGCTAGTGCTTTACGCCGTCAAATGCTGTGGTTCCTCAATCATATTGATGCGCCTTTACAAATTGACCGGGCCATTAAAGATTATCACAGCGGTGTCGAAGCCCTGTTGGCCAAATCTGAAACCCTGTTGTCCGGCCTGACTAAAGATGCCTTCATTGAACGCCGCGATATGTATCGAGAACAAGGCGTGCCAAAAGATGTATCTGAACGCATAGCCGCTTTGGATGCCCTCAGCCCCGCCTGCGATATTGTGAAAGTTGCCAATGATTTGAAATTGGACGTTTGCGATACAGCTAAAGGCTATTTCAACCTGAGCGCCGTCTTGGGCTTTGACTGGCTGCGAGACGCAGCAGACAAGGCTGGCGGGGATGACCATTGGGATCGCCTGGCCGCGTCTGCCATCATGGATGATTTGGCTGACCAGCAATATCTGCTCACTTATGCTGTGTTGAAAGGCCGCAAGGCGGGGGATGCCGTAAAAACGGTCAAGGCCTTCGCAAAGGATGAAGCAGAGGTGGTGGCCCGTGCCCGCAATCTGGTGGATGAGATGGCGTCCTCTGGCGCCGTTACCGTTGCGAAGCTGGGCTATGCGACCCGGCAGTTGCGTGCGATATTAGGGAAGTTCCAACGCTAAATTAGATTTCTGCCTTTTTTGGGCCTTGAAAACTTCCCAAAAAACCCATGGCTCCAACCCGTTCATGCCCAATTCAACTGAGAAAGTTGATCATCGGCAATAAGAAAGGGTGGAGACATGGAGTTGGTTCGCAAATTCGGCGCAGTTGTTTTGATTATTCTGCTCTCCGCCTCCATCACATTTTCTCTTCTGGATATGCTTGGCCCTGAGCCAACGTCCAGTGAACTGGCCATGATGAGCGTTGGATAAGGACTTTCTTCTTCACGCTTGGCTGAAAGCCCCTATACTCAAGCCCCAAAGATATGGGAGCGGTGGGCCGTGGCAGAAGAACAAACACAACAGCCAAAATCCAGCTTGAGGGCGCGTCTGTCCTGGGCGCTCTATGATTGGGCGGCACAGCCTTATTTCACCGTCGTTCTCACTTTTATTTTCGGGCCTTATTTTCAAAACTTCGTCGCGCCTAGCGTGGAAAAAGGTCAGGCCTGGTGGGGCTATGGCCAGGCTATAGCGGGGCTTTTAGTGGCGGTTACAGGCCCGGTTGTTGGGGCCATTGCCGACGTGCGTGGCCAGCGAAAACCCTGGGTGTTACTGGCCAACGCCATGATGGTGCTAGGCTTAAGCGCGACCTGGATAGCGGTGCCTGGAGAGACCCAACTTGCCCCTGTTATTTTAACAGGGCTGATTTTGGCAGCGCTGGGGTCGGAATATGGTGTGGTGTTTACCAACGCCATGTTGCCGGGATTGGCGCACCCGCATCAGATGGGGCGGCTGTCAGGTTTTGGCTGGGGCATGGGCTATTTGGGTGGCCTGGTGATGCTGATTATCGTGTTGACGCAATTGGCCTTGCCGGAAACCCCGGCCTTAGGCCTTGATAAAGCCAGTCATGAGCCAGACCGGCTTGTAGGTCCATTGGCGGCCCTGTGGTTGGTTATTTTTTCTCTGCCTCTTTTCCTTTATGTACCAGATGGAAAGCCTAATTCCGTACCGGCTTTGCAGGCCGTTAAAGAAGGCCTGGGGTCCCTTTGGAAATTAGCCCGGGATATGCCTGGCTTTCGCAATATCATGGTCTTTCTGATTGCGCGTATGGCTTATTATGACGGTGTGACAGCCGTTTACACATTTGGTGGCCTCTATGCGGCGGGGACGTTTTCCTGGGAATTGGTGGAACTGGGCGTATTCGGTATCATCCTTGTGTTCATGGGCGCTGTTGGTGTGTTTATTGGTGGGGTGATGGATGATAAATTGGGGTCTAAGCCCACAATCATATTGTCAATTTTAGGCATTGCCTTTTCTGTCCTTGGACTGTTGTCCATCACGCAGGATAAAGTCTTATTCGTCATAAGCGTGACGCCGACGGGGACGGTGGAGGGTCTTTTTGCATCGTCAGCAGAAAAGGTCATGATTGTCTTTGGGTGTATTGTCGGCTTTTTCTTAGGCCCGGTGCAATCCGCCAGCCGGACTTTGATGGCACGTTTGGCACCTGAGGAAAATATGACGGCCTGTTTCGGGCTTTACGCTTTGACGGGGCGTGCCACCGTCTGGGTTGCCCCTGCGCTTATAGCCATTGCCACGGATATAAGCGGCAGCCGCCGTGTCGGCATTGGCATGATTTTGGTGATGCTGGTGGTGGGCTTGGCGCTCCTCCTTAAAGTCAAGGAAGAGCGCGCCCAATAGGTCTAATGCCGGAAATGGCGCATGCCGGTTAAGACCATGGCCAGGCCTTTGTCATCAGCTGCGGCAATGACTTCATCATCACGCATGGAGCCACCGGGCTGAATAACCGCCGTAGCGCCTGCAGCGGCAGCAGCAAGCAAACCATCAGCAAAGGGGAAGAAGGCGTCTGAGGCCACGACACAGCCCTGTGTCCGTGGCTTTGACAGCCCTAAAGCCTCCGCTGCGTCTTCGGCCTTACGGGCGGCGATACGCGCACTGTCCAAGCGGCTCATCTGCCCTGCGCCCACGCCGACGGTGGCCAGGTTTTTGGCATAGACAATGGTGTTGGATTTGACATGTTTTCCGACTTGGAAAGCAAAAAGCAGGTCACGCATTTCCGCATCTGTCGGCGCGCGTTTGGTGACGACTTTCAAATCATTGATGGATATCCGACCATTGTCGCGGCTTTGCAGCAGATAACCGCCCGCTACAGATTTAATCGTCATCCCGCCTTCATTCACATCCGGCAGACCGCCCGTGAGAAGCAGGCGTAAATTCTTCTTAGCTGCAAACACGGCCAAAGCGTCTTCATCCGCATCAGGCGCAATCACCACCTCGGTGAAGATAGAGGTAATAGCTTCCGCTGTCGCTTTATCCAGCTTCTGATTGGCTGCAATGATGCCACCAAAGGCCGATACGCTGTCGCATTCATAAGCGGATTGATACGCTTGTGCCAATGTATCGCCCACAGCGACACCGCATGGGTTGGCGTGTTTGATAATGGCAATGGCGGGTTTGTCCCGGTCTAATTCCGCCACCAGTTCATAAGCAGCGTCAGTATCGTTTAAATTATTATAAGACAGCTCTTTGCCTTGAACCTGTTTCGCTGTGGCAATACCGGGGCGGGTGGCTGCGGTTTTATAAAAGGCGGCTTGTTGATGCGGGTTTTCGCCATAGCGCAAGACCTGTGCCTTAGTGGCGCTTACGCTTAATTGCTCAGGGAAAATCCCGTCGTCGCCCGCCAGGCCTTCATCACGGAACCAACTGGAAATCGCCGCATCATAAGCGGCTGTACGGGCATAAGCTTTCGCTGCACAACGCTGGCGGAAAGCCAAATCCGTGCCGCCTTGTTTCACAGCTGCAACCACCGCATCATAATCCACCGGGTCCACAATCACCGTGACATAGCCATGGTTTTTGGCGGCTGAACGAATCATAGCTGGGCCACCAATATCAATGTTTTCAATCGTCTCTGCTTGCCCCGCACCCCGTGCAACCGTTGCTTCAAACGGGTAGAGGTTCACCACCACCAAATCGATGGGTGCAATGTCATGCTCGCTCATCGCCTGGGCGTGGCTGGCCTCATCGCGCAAACCCAATAGCCCGCCGTGGATTTTCGGGTGCAATGTCTTCACCCGCCCATCCATCATTTCCGGGAAGCCTGTGACGTCTGAGACGTCTTTGACATCTACACCTGCCTCACGAATGGCGCGGGCCGTGCCGCCGGTGGAAATAAGTTCCACACCTTCATCCGCCAAGGCTTTGGCGAATTCAACAAGACCGGATTTATCAGAAACAGAAAGAAGCGCGCGACGAAGAGGCTGGGAAGTGGACATTGGGTTTTAAACTCTCACGATGTCATGGCCTTTAAAGACCAGTTGATAGATAAGGGTAAATCATCAATGGGAGCAGACAGCACCAACTGCTTGGTCCTTTGCATCACACCATTTGCATCAATGAAAAGACTGTCATCTATTTTCAGCTGTGCCCCGCGGGCGCGGAACATCCATCCGCTTTTGCTCCCCACCCGCAAAATGGCCGCTTCGCCATCCTGGGTGGGCGTGGCTTCCACATCCGGGTGCAGGTGAAAGCGAATATCCACATCATGGGAGCTGACAGCAGATAAGCGGGGTCGGTTCGATGCTGCGCTCAACATGTCTTCTCCACGCAGGTCCAAACCGTCCTTTGATAAAAACAGTCGCCGTTTCTGATGAAGCCCGACGCGGCGTTCATATCCATTATGACCGGCCTCCAGCCAAATGCCCTGAGGTCCTTCTTGACGGATATAGGATGTGGTTTCAGCTGCACGCCCAATTAGCCCGTCTTTGCGAATTTGAGCGGAGTTGATATTTGAAATCACCAAGGCCGTATGTGCTGCCGTTGTGCGGGTCATTCGCGCCAAATCCATGCTGATAGGGCTATCCCCGGCGCCACTGCCGCAGTTTACGAAAATACGTTGTTTCTTATGGCTGAATTCAAAGGCCAGAACACTACTATGCGCATGGGCAGAATAAGGCGTGGCTGGTGGTGGACCCGCATCAACAATGGCCAGAGACTTGCCGCAAGCCATCCGTTGATAGCCGCTTTTCGCACCATTATCCGTTGGATGCGCGCTGCTTTCGGACAATTTGAGCGCAAGCGTCAAAATCTCCGCCTGCCCGGGCCGCGCGCCATGAAAAGCGCTTAGATTTCCATCCGGGTGCATCAGACCTTTCAGCGATGGTACCAGCCGGTCAATCGCCATTTGAACGGGTGGGGGAACTTCCTGCTCCAGCTTTCGATACAGACCCCGCAGGCCAATCATCAGCTTCAGAACATCCAGTGCATCTTTAGGAGACCGTGTCGCGACGCCACCGTCTGCATAGACAAAATGTCCTAATTCCCGCCCAAGCAGGCTTTCGCCTTTCTTTTGTCGGTTCACTGCGCCAGGTAAAAGCAGGCCCGAATAAATAAGGCCCGTTGTTGCTTTAATACGTGGAAGGCCATCTTCGGCCTTGGCTGCGCTGCGCATTAAATGGCGGGATTGCCGCGCTAAGGCGTTTAAAACCTTGGAGCGATAAACCAAATCATGATTGGCGAGAATAAGCGGCGCATAAGCCGTCCAATGAATGAAGCGCTCTCCCAAAACATCCGCCCGCCAAGCGATGGGGTGGAAGCTTGCGAAATCTTCAATCCAACGGCGGATACAAGCCTCAGCAAAAAGCTGGGCCTCTTCCGGGCGGCCAGTGGCCACAATATCTCTAAGCCAGCAAAAACTGTGAAGGTGCGCTAGGAAATCAAAAGGTGCGTTTTCCGCGCGAAAGGGGGGTGACGCGCTTTGGCGCTCAAAACCATTCCAGCGATATTGTCCATCCAGATAGGCTTCGCCTTTGGCTGCATCTCCTGGCCAGGGGTCTTCGGGAATGGTCGCTAATTTTAGCGGGAAGGAGCCTTTCAAGCGCCAACTATAAAGCAATGTACGATAGCCCAGGCTGCGGATATTTGAGGAAATAAGCTCCCCAAGCCGTGTCATCAGGCTTGGCCCATGGGCACGGGCAACCTGGCCTTCTACCTGGACGGAAGGCGTTTCAGGCTTTTCTTTTGGAGACGCCTGTTCATCTGAGGACGGGGCGGTGTGCGGCGCCTCCTCTTCAAATAAATCAGTATTTGGGGCGTCACTCTCGCTCATGCCCGATTAATTCCCCCGAATTGTCGCGATGTTTTCCGCGTATTTATCCGGCCCCCCGCGAAATGTTGCAGTGCCTGCAACCAAAACATCAGCCCCTGCTTGCACAGCCAATGGTGCGGTGCTTTTGTCAATGCCCCCGTCAACCTCCAAATCGATATCACGCCCTGTTGCGTCAATCATTTTGCGCAACTCTGCGATTTTCGGCAATTGGGTCTCAATGAAGCTTTGCCCGCCAAAGCCTGGATTGACCGTCATGATAAGCACTAAATCCACCAGGTCCATCACATGTTCGATGGTGGACAATGGTGTGGCCGGGTTTAAAGACACACCTGCCTTTGCGCCCAAAGCTTTGATGGTTTGCAAGCTGCGGTGCAGATGCGGCCCGGCTTCTGGGTGGAGGGTCAAAATATCGGCCCCTGCATCCCGGAAAGCTTTTAAATAAGGGTCCACCGGCGAAATCATCAGATGGACGTCAAAAGGCTTGGCACTATGTGGCTTCAAAGCCTTCACAACGCCAGGGCCAATGGTCAGATTAGGGACAAAATGCCCATCCATCACATCGATATGGATATAATCCGCGCCTGCCGCATCAATGGCACGCACTTCCTGGCCCAGATTTGCGAAATCTGCAGATAAAATACTAGGAGCGATACGAATGTCTTTTTGCATTGTTGCTCTCTATCAGTTTGGCGGCTTTTGGGCAACAGCTAGAGCCGTTTGAAACGGGCAATAAAGAAGCCGTCCAGACCTCCCTCATCGGCCCATAAATCCGGCGTGACGCGCAGCCAGCCCTCATCCAACAGAGCCTCATTCAATTCGCATATCTCATCTGCTTGAAAAGCCAAAGTTTCCCAGTCTTTATGGCGTTTTAAAAAGCCATAAGCCTGGTCTTCGCCTTCTTCCCGCTCCAGGCTGCAGGTGGAAAAGACAAGCCAGCCGCCAGGGCGTACCCATTTTGCCGCTGCATCTAACAACTCTGATTGCAGCTGTGCCAATTCTGTGACTGCGTCCTTGTTTTTATGACGCAAGACATCGGGGTGCCGGCGGATAGTGCCCGTAGATGAACATGGCGCATCCAAAAGAACCGCGTCATATTGCGTATCTGGCTCCGTTTGCAGCGGGTCGAGAACACGAACTTCAGCTTTAAGGCCGGTACGCTCCAGATTCTCTTCAACGCGCTTTAGCCGGGTCGGATTGGCGTCGCCTGCCAAAACATCTGCCCCTAAGGCGGCAATTGCTAAGGCCTTTCCACCCGGTGCCGCGCAGAGGTCCGCAACCTTGGCGGCACCCTCTTTAGCCGGGGCGTTCTTCAACGTTTTAGCCGTCAGATAAGCGGATGCGTCCTGGACCCACCAATCGCCTGCGTCATATCCTGGAATTTGAGAGACGGGTAAATTTGATGCCAAACGGATGGTACCCGTCGGAAGCTCTTTCGCACCCTCAAGCGCCTTCAACAAATTATCCCGCGCATCCTCATTTTTAGGGCTGAGGTCCAAGGGGGCGGAGCCGAAATTGGCTTCGATAATCGCCCGCGCTTTATCTTCCCCATAAAATGCGGTCCAGCGGTCCCATATCCATTTCGGTGTATTAAGTTTAACCGCATCCTGCTGGGCCAACCATTTGTCGCCGTCTTCCCCGCTTAAGCGGCGCATCAGCGCGTTGGCCAATGGCTTGAGCGCACGAATGGCCGGGCGTTTGTCTTTTCCAACCAAATCGACAGTGGTGGATACGGCTGCATGTTTGGGGACCTGCGCAAAAAACAACTGCGCCACGCCTAATGCCAATATATCCAGCACAGGGCGGGCGTTTTTCGGCATGGGGCGCTTTAAACATTTTTTGATAAGCGCTTTGAGCTGCCCTTCACGCTTCAGGGTGGTTATCGCCAGATGACGGGTCAGTGCCCTGTCGCGTTCATCCACATAGGGCAAATGCTTGATAAAGGCATCGCCCAGCTGTTCGCCAGCTTTGACGTCTCTGATGATAAATATCGCGGCCCGGCGCAGGGCCAGACCGTCTGATTTTTGTTTTTGCTTCATTTAAAGGCGTCTTGTGTTTAGCCCCAGGGACCACGGCGACGGCTGCCATAACGCTGCCACCGCGCATCATCATGGGTGCGGTTTTGTCTTCCGCCCATGGTTTGCGCCATTTTGTTCAATTCTGCAATCCTGTTTCCAGTATTTGGGTGGGTGGAAAACAGATTATCCATATTTCGCCCGTTCAAAGGGTTGATGATGAACATATGGGCGGTGGCTGGATTGCTTTCCGCGCGTTCATTGGGAACGCGGGCAGCGCCAGCTTGGATTTTATCCAAGGCGCTTGCCAAAGCGCCGGGCTTGCCGGAAATCTCCGCACCTGCGCGGTCAGCGGCATATTCCCGTGTCCGGCTGATAGCCATTTGAACCAGCATCGCGGCAAGGGGCGCCAAAATCATAATGGCAAGCGTCCCTAATATACCGCCCGCATTATCCCTGCGCCCGCCAAAGAACAGGCCGAAATTTGCAATCATGGAGATGGCACCGGCAATGGTCGCCGTGATAGTCATGGTCAGCGTATCGCGGTTTTTCACATGGCCCAGTTCATGAGCCATAACACCTTCAATCTCATCCCGGCTGAGCATGTTTAAGAGACCCGTCGTTGCCGCCACAGCAGCGTTTTCGGGATTGCGACCGGTGGCAAAGGCATTGGGCTGTGCTTCGTCGATGATATAAACCTTGGGCATGGGCAGTTGCGCGCGGGCCGCAAGATTGGTCACCATGTCGTAAAACTCAGGGTGTTCCCGGCGGTTAATCTGGCGTGCGCCATGCATGCGCAGCACCATTTTATCGCTGTTCCAATAGGCAAATGCATTCATGCCAACCGCCACGAGAAAGGCAATGACCATTCCGCTCGGACCACCCAATAGATAGCCAATGCCTACAAATAAAGCAGTCATCACGCTTAATAATAAGGTGGTGCGAAACCAGTTCATCATCGTCTCCAATGTTTAAACACGAGCCTTTAATGTGGGGTTGGGCGTTATACTCTTCAAGAGCGGAGTAACCGCCCGATTACACTGAAATAACGGACTGGCATTAAACGTTGAATGATATCGATCACCTTGGCGTCAAGACCGATGAGAATTCGCCTTTTACCCTTTTTTAAGCCGGTAATAATGGTTCGGGCCGCTTGTTCTGGCGTCGTGCGTGCATTGGCTTCAAAGAGCTTCACAGCCTGAGCCTGGTCATCGCCAATCAGGCCTGAATGAAAGCGCGCATTGGCAACAATTGGTGTTTTAACACCGCCAGGGTGGACACAGGAAACAAGAACATCTGGGCTTGACACCGCTAGCTCATGCCGGAGAGCTTCCGTATACCCGCGTACTGCGAATTTGGACGCATTATAAGCGGCTTGAGATGGAAAACCAATGAGACCGAAGACGGAGGAAATATTACAGACCATCCCGCTATTGCTTTTCTTTAGATGCGGGAGAAAAGCCTCGGTGCCGTTAATAACACCCCAGAAATTGACAGACATCTGCCATTCAAAGTCCTCCCGCGTCATTTCATCTGCCTGGACCACGACAGAAGCACCTGCGTTATTGATGACCCCGTCCGCTTTGCCAAAGTTTTCAACAGTCGCTTTGGCAAAATCTTCCATTGCCTGCTTATCCGTCACATCCACTATTTGAGTGAAATGATGGCTGTTGCCTAATAATTTGGAGGTTTCTTCGAGACCTTCAGTATTTTTATCAGCCAGCGCGAGCTTTGCGCCTTCCGCACTTAAAGCCACAGCCAAAGCCCGGCCAATGCCAGAGGCCGCCCCAGTTACTGCAAAAACCTTGCCTTCTAATGATTTCACGCCCATTTATCCTGTATTGTTTTCAAGGAAAAACCATGTCTGAAAAACAGAATAAAGCGCCAGCACCAAGTGACAAGCCTGTAAAACCAAAACAGGATAAAGAAGTGGGTGGACCCAAGGGCCCCGAACCGACACGCTATGGCGATTGGGAATCCGGTGGAATAGCCAGCGATTTTTAATTGGTGAGCTGGGCGCTATTGATATTTTTCGATAACCTCTAGGTTCCTCTCAGGTGCAATGAATGAATATTGAGATAATGTTTGGATGTCTGTTTTTAACATTTTCCGCCGTGTTCATGCCCGAATACAGCGCTGCTCAGGATAATGGGGGGTGGCCAAGGGTAGCTGAAACACAAATATCTAAAAGGTTTTATACAGAAGATGAGGTCTTCGAATTAGAGCATCCAATTTCTGCAGCAGAGAACGGCAAGCAGATTTACAGCCTCTTTTGTATCGGCGGCAAAGATGAGTACCTTGATAGTCTTAGCGATAGAACCGGGATTAACATTGTTGGGCCGTTATCATGCCAACTAGGTTTAAGGGCAGGCTTTCATGAGGGTTCCCTCCTTTCTGAGGATGCAAGTCCGCCTTGGCACAGTCGCGGTCAGTTTCATTTTGATCAGCTTTCAGGTGTTTGTGGCATCTATCCCGAATATGGGCGTGTCCGACATTTCAGATTAAGGGCCATGCTGGTCACTTTGACTGTTGAAGATATTCAAGAAGTTAATAATAGGATTGATGACTTCTTATTGACGATAAAGGTGCAAAATGACCCCACAGCGCTTACGGCCAAGGCGGAACGCCCTGATTATCTGCCACCCCGTTTCTCCTCCGCAGGCGTGAGAGATTGCGATATGATATTGAGGGGTAAGAATCCTCTTATGTGCCGTAATTCAGAAACATTCTCTAGGGAGAAATGCCCTGAAGGTTGGGAATATGAAAAATATCCCTGGGAGAATGGAGAATAATAGCGACTTTTAGCTCGCTGGTTTGACGAATTTTAACGTCATGCGGTCGGATTCACCGATGTCCAGATAATAGTCCCGGTTTTCATCCCGAAGCGCTAAAGATGGGGGCAGCGTCCACACCCCGCGCGGCCAATTAGCGGTATCTCGCGGATTGGCGTTGATTTCGGATTTGGCTTCGAGCTTGAACCCAGCGCCTTCCAGCACATCAATGAGAAATTTTTCGCTGACATAGCCCGTGTTTTGCCCAACACGGGGCGGATGTTTTGGATTGGCCCGATGCTGTACCACACCCAGCACCCCGCCCGGCTTCAGCGTGCGGAAAAATTCATGGGCCAGCACATTGGTCAAGCCGCTGGCGATATAATTATGCCATTCCCGCGTGGTGAGAATCAGGTCGATGCTGTTTTCATCCCCAATTAAAGACCCTCCACCCATGAAGGCGGTTTTTGCGCGGGGTCCGAATTTCTCTTTATCCGCTGTGAACAGCTCCCCCCAACGTTGATAAGATTGTTTGCGCCGCGGGTCCTGCATCAGATTTGGGGAGTAATTCACACCTATATAAATGCCTTCTTCCTTCAAATAGGGGGCGAGAATATTGGTGTACCATCCACCGCCAGGTTGGATTTCAGCCACTGTCATATCAGACTTAATACCGAAAAAGGTCAGAGTTTCATAAGGATGGCGGTATGTATCACGGGCGATTTCCCGCTCACTGCGCAAGCCATGATTCCCAATGATGATTTTCAACGCTTCGTCCGCGGACGCGCTTTGGCCGATGAAAACAAGACCAAGGGTGAGAGCTATAACCAGGCGCATATGCCATCCTTTTTCACTATTCACCTCCTTCTAAATCGCAGTGCTGACTGCGACAAGAAATTTGCTTGCACAAGGCTGTTATCTATGGCTCAAGCGGATGATGACGACGAAATCCACATCGCTGCCTTTATTGGCATTGGGCGCTATGTTGCTGGGCGCAACCGCCATTGCGCTTGCCCCTATTCTCGTGCGTTTAAGCGATGTGGGGCCAACGGCGACGGCTTTTTGGCGCTGTGCTTTGGCCGTGCCTTTGGTCTGGGCTTTGCTGGTCTTTCAGCATAAGGGCATTCCCCGTTTTGAATTGAAGAAAGGCCATCGCAAAGCGCTTATCATTGCCGGGGCATTTTTCGCGGCGGACTTAAGCTTCTGGCATGTCTCCATCTTATGGACCAGTGTTGCCAATGCGACATTGCTTGCGAATTTAGCGCCGTTTTTCGTGGCGGCTTATATCTTCCTCTTCCGCCGCCAGAGCTTAGGCACAGCCACCTGGATGGCGCTTGGCTGCGCAGCCATCGGCATAGCCCTGTTAACCAGTCAGAATGTCCAACTGGGCGGCACACGCTTAAGGGGAGATGTCTTAGGCATCATTACGGCCGCTTGTTATGCGGGCTATATGATTAGTGTTGCGAACGCCCGTGTTTTCGCAGGGGCGATGCATGTGAATCTTTACACCAGCGCGGTATCCGCGCTATTCCTTGCCATCATCATGCTGGTCATGGGGGAGCAGGTTTTGCCCGTTGAGCTGGACGGCTGGTGGGCTTTGATTGCGTTGGCGCTGGTCTCTCAGGTCTTAGGGCAAGGCTTGATTGTTTACGCCTTTGCGCATTTGCCCATTACTTTTGGCGCGCTGAGCCTGTTGCTGCAACCCGTGCTGGCGGCTGCCATCGCCTGGGTATTGTTCGGGGAATATATGGCCCCCATAGAGATTATTGGAGGCGCCGTGGTTCTGGCGGCGATTTTAATCGCCCGCCTCTCAAAGCCCAAATCATCCTAACCATGACCCCTTAACGGCTTTCATTGCCCGTAGGTCAATACGCTCAAATAACCCGGCTTTTGAATAGGGGTCGTTTTCCAAAAACGCCCAGGCGGCTTTGGTGTCTTCGGCTTCAAATATAAGCAAAGAACCAATGGGTACACCGTCCGCATTCATCAACGGGCCACCGAATTTCAACATATCTCCCGCTGCGTCCAAATGGGCGAGATGGTCATCACGAACTTTCGATGCGCGGATTTGAGGGCCTTTAATGCCATCCAGGCAGTAAGCGGAATACAAAATCACAAGGCTTCCTTTCTAAACGGCCTGGAGAGTAATTCAGTCATGGCCTGATGCACATCTAAACCTTTGTTCAAAATCCCGTTAACGGCGCGTACAATAGGCATATCAACGCCCATATCTTCCGCCAGTTTCGCCAGGATTGGCGCTGTAAACGCGCCTTCGGATACCGTGTTCCGAGAGGCTAAAATCTCATCCAGCGTCTGCCCCGCACCAAGTGCTGCGCCCAAAGACATATTACGCGATTGCAAGGAGGAACAGGTTAGGATGAGGTCACCCAATCCAGATAAACCCATCAATGTTTCCTTACGTGCGCCCTTTGCCACGCCAAAGCGCAGCATTTCAGCCAGGCCCCGGGTAATCAGTGACGCCCGTGCGTTTTCGCCAAGCTTCCGCCCTTCCACAATACCGCAGGCAATGGCCAGAACATTTTTGACAGCCCCGCCGATTTCAGCGCCCACTGCGTCGTCACTGACATAGGGTCTGAAGCTTTTGCTGCCCATGTTCTTGGCGACGTCTTCGGCCAAAGCCACGTCTTCAGCGGCAATTGTAATGGCGGTTGGCAGGCCACGGGCCACTTCGGCTGCGAAAGTTGGCCCGGATAAAACGGCTATTTTATTATCAGGGGCCACTTCAGACGCCACATCCGTCATTAACAGCCCGGTAGATTGCTCAATGCCCTTGGCGCAGAGAATAAGGGGTGTTTCCGAACTAAGATACGGCAGCATATCCGTTAAAACACCGCGCAGATATTGTGCAGGCGGGACCATGAGTATCATGTCACTTTCAACCGCTTGGCCCAAATCAGATGTGGCTTTGATATTTTGAGGCAAAGCGACACCCTTCAAGAAAACCGAATTTTCATGGGCCGTGTTGATGGTATCAACCACTTCTGTCTCTCGCGCCCAAAGTGTAACCGGGTTACCGCTCTGCGCTGCAACGCTGGCAAGGGCTGTACCCCATGCGCCACCGCCGATGACTGAAATTTTGCTCATATCTGTCCCGTTTCTTTTTCTTATGCCTTTACACTGATTATGCTTTTACGCCTGCGCCGCGCACAGTTGCCGCATGAGGGTCAAGCGGCCAGCGGGCCTGCGCCTTCACATGCATATCATCACCTGACTTGCCACTGGCAATGGCTTCTAATCCTGCCCAGGCAATCATGGCGGCATTATCCGTGCACAACCATAAGGGCGGTGCGACAAAGCTGGTATCAAATTCTTCTGCCAGCGCTGTTAATTTAGACCTGATAGCTTCATTGGCGGCCACGCCCCCTGCCACCACCAAAGCGCTGACATCACCCGATTGACGCAATGCATTGCGGGTGCGGTCTTCCAAGCAATCGGCAACGGCGGCTTGGAAGCTTGCGGCTAAATCCGCTTTTTGCTGGTCTGTGAGATGTCCGTTTTCATCGGCGATTTCATTCGCTTGACGCAAGACCGCTGATTTCAAACCGGACAGGGAGAAATTACAGCTTTCTTCACCCAATAGAGGCCGTGGGAATTTAAACGCCTTTGCATCACCCTTAGCAGCAATGGCTTCCACCCGCGGCCCACCGGGATACCCCAATTCCAGCATTTTCGCGATTTTATCAAAGGCTTCACCCGCCGCATCATCAATGGTCGTACCCAGGCGGCGATAGCGCCCAAAGCCTTCCACGCGCAGCAACTGGCAATGCCCGCCGGAAATCAAAAGCAATAGATAGGGAAATGCCACATCCCCCACCAGGCGCGGTGATAAGGCATGGCCTTCCAGGTGATTAATCGCATAAAGCGGTTTATCGACAGCAAGGGAAAGCGCTTTGGCTGTGACCAATCCCACAATCACCCCACCAATCAACCCAGGCCCTGCGGTTGCCGCAATTGCATCCAGGTCTTTTAAGCCTAAATCTGCTTCCTCAAGCGCGCGTTCAATCAAAGGCGTGAGAACTTCGCCATGTTTACGCGCGGCGATTTCAGGGACGACGCCGCCAAATTTTTCATGGTCGCTAAGCTGGCTTAAAACCACATGGGATAGGATGGTTTTATCCGCACCAACGACGGCTGCCGCTGTTTCGTCACAACTGCTTTCTATCCCTAAAACGATTGGGCGATATTTGTCGAATTTTGTGGCCATCATTGAATATTCTAATCTCGTGCTCTAAGAGAGCGCTTGTAAAACCGCATCTGGCTGTATCAGGAGTGAGGAAGCCATGCAAGACAGGCTCATCATTGGAACGCGCGGCTCGCGCCTGGCTGTGACCCAATGTAACTGGGTACGCACGCAGATTTTAAACGCGAATCCGCAGCTGGACCCCGAACAGGTGGTGCTGGAAACTATTGTCACGACGGGCGATAAAATCACCGACCGCAAGCTGATGGAAATCGGCGGCAAAGGCCTGTTCACTAAAGAAATTGAAGAACGCTTAGGCGATGGTCGTGTGCAAATGGCTGTGCACAGCATGAAAGATATGCCCACCACCTTGCCGGACGGCCTGATTTTGGCGGCCTGTCCCAAGCGCGAAGACCCACGTGATGTGCTGATTACCAATGCCGGCGTGGATTTAAAGGGCTTGGCTCAAGGTGCTGTCTTAGGCACAGCGTCTTTGCGCCGAGGTGCGCAGGTGCTGGCCGTGCGACCGGATATCAAAGTCGAAAGCTTCCGCGGTAATGTGAATACACGCATTGATAAATTACGCGATGGTGTTGTTGATGCGACTTTGCTGGCGCAAGCGGGTTTGAACCGCTTAGGCATTGATGTAGACGGCGCAGTGCCAGTGCCTGTCGACCAGATGCTCCCTGCCGTTGGCCAAGGCGCATTGGCTTTGGAAATCCGTGAAGGTGATGATTGGACGGCGGAGATTTTGGCCCCGCTTGCCTGTCTGCATACGACACGCGCCGTTATTGCTGAACGTGCTTTTCTGCGTACGTTAGATGGTAATTGTCGTACGCCTTTAGCGGCTCATGCGACGATTGAAGGCGATATATTATCTTTGGAAGCCCAGGTCTTTAGCATCGATGGTAAAACCGTTTATACGTCCCATATAAAAGGGACCATGGATGAAGCAGAGGCTTTAGGTGTCGCCGCTGCTAAGGATATCGAAGCCCAAGCAGGCATCGCCTTTTTGCAGCAGTTGAAAAGTGAGAGCGCATGAAGCTTTTAATCACCCGGCCAGACCTTGACGCCCGTGCCTTAAGCGCGCGGCTGGAAGAAGCCGGGTTTGAAACGCTTGTCTCACCCCTGATGGAAATCATTCCTGCTCAAAGCGCGCCTGAGATAGGTGACGTGGATGCTTTGATTTTCACCTCTGCCAATGCGATTGATGCGCTTGCCATCTGGCTTGAAGAGGGCAGTCCGTGTCTGGATAAACCCGTCTATGTGGTGGGCGAAAAAACAGAAGCAGCCGCACGAAAAGCCGGCTTTACCACCTGCCATGTGGCGGATGGCAGCGTGGATGACCTTATCGCATTAGTTTCGAAATCCCCGCATGAAGGGGAGCGCTGGGCTTATATCTCCGGCGACCCAATCAAGCGGGATTTGGACGCTCCGCTGGACGCCCTGGGCATCAAGCTGTCTCGTCATATTGTCTATGAGGCCAGGGCGATTGACAGCTTTACAGAGGAAGTCAAAGACGCCCTTATATCCAAAGAGATTGACGTGGTGCTTTTTTACTCTCCACGCTCCGTCACCTTATTCACAGCTGCTTTGGAAAAGGCCGGGCTAAATAGCGCAGTGGAAGATTTGCGCGCCTTGTGTTTAAGTGAGACTATTGGAGATGAAGCGCGCCAACAGGGGTTTCATGAAATCTGGGTTGCCCATGAACCCAATACAGACGCCGTGATTGAAGGCTTGAAAAAGGCATCGGAGGGGACGCCGGATATGGACTTGGAACCGACTACAAAGACCAAGCCACCCTTGGTAAAATATCTGCCTTGGGCGTTGCTGTTCATTGCCCTGATTTTCATCGCTGGCATATTCTCCGCTTCAAAAATTCCCTTTCTGGCACCTGAACCCCCAGCACCAGTAGAAGTTCCCGCGTCCACAGGGCTTACGGACGCCATCAGTACTTTGGTTAAACGCATTAATGACCTGCAGCAGAGGTTGGATGGCCTGGAAAATGCACCCCAAGGCACGGATGAGGCCCTGGCCGCGCGCATTGAAACATTAGAATCCGTTCAGCCCGCACAAGTAGACCTGACCCCCGTGTTAAATCGTTTAAATAGTCTGGAGCAGCGCCTGAGCAGCTATGAGGCAGCCCTGGCAGAAGGCAATGACGATATAAATTTCATCCCTCAAAGCCCAGACCCAGAACTCATGGCCCGCTTGGATGCATTAGAAGACCGTCTGACCCAAATGCCTGCGCAAACCGGGAGTGATGTGTCCGCGCTCAGATTATTAAGCTTTGCCAGTTTGAAAGACCAGATTGCGACCGGCGCTGTCTATGACAACAGCCTGGAAGGGCTTGGCAGCTATATCCGCGAAAGCACCCCTGCTTATCAGACATTGAAAACCTACGCGACGACGGGTGTTCAGACAGATGCGGCGTTGAAACAAGACTTCTCTTTGATAAGTGGCGACATTTTGCTGGCTGCAAAAACACCGGAAGATGCTGGATGGTGGGACCGTTTTCTCGCCCGCACACAAACGGTCGTCACAGTGCGTAAGACAGGTGATGTGGATGGCGATACGCCAGAAGCCCGTTTGTCCCGTCTCGAAACCCGTGTTGAAAACGGGGATTGGGCAGGGGCCTTGTCAGCCTTGAATGAATTTCCAGCCCATGTACGCGATGCTGACCCAGTCAAAGCTTGGGCCGAAGCCGTCACAGCTAAGACTGAGGTTGAAGGCGCTCTGGCCGCCCTGGCCCGCCGGTTCAATGCAGCTGAGGCACAATAATCCATGCGCAGGGGCCTCTTTCTTCTCATCATTCTTTCCCTTCTCTCAGCGCTGGCTATTTGGGCGGCTGACAGGCCGGGCCGTATTGTCATCGACTGGCAGGGATGGAAGGTTGAAAGCTCGCTTCTCACTCTAGCTTTAATGGTCTTAGGGCTGGCTGTGATTATCTGGCTTTTAGCACGGTTATGGAGCTGGTTAAAAAGCGGTCACGCTTTAAGTCCCGAACGGCGCGCGTTGCGCCGCGCCCGGGCAGGTATCAAAGATATGGACGATGCTTTAAGCGCATTTGCGACAGGCGACATGAAAAGTGCGCGCAAAGCCTCAGAGACGGCGATTAAGCGCATTGAAGACAGCGCCATGGCAAGGCTTTTAGCAGCCCAGGCGTCTGCAAATCTGGGGGACAGTAAAGCCGCCGATAAACATTATCAGGCGCTTTTGGACAGCGAACGCGGGCAGTTGATTGGCCTGCGCGGGCAATTGCTGACCGCGCGGCGTAAAGGTGAGGTCACCAAAGCCTTAGACCTTGCCACTCAGGCCGTATTAAAAGCCCCGAAAAGCGCTTGGGTGTTAAAACAGGCTTTCGAGCTGGCCGCTCAATCCGGTCAATGGATACAGGCTCAGCAGGCGTTAAATGTGGCACAGCGCCAAGGGGCTTTCACGAAGCAAGAAGCGCAAACTCATCTGGCCGCCCTTTATTTTGCTCAGGCCGCTGAATTGGAAGCAGAAAATGTGGATGGCAAGGCCCTGCAACTGGCTTTGAAAGCCCATAAAATAGCCCCGGGCTTCCCACCCGCCGCCGTATTGGCCGGGCGCCTGCATCGATCGGCAGGCAATTTCCGGCGGGCATCAAAATTGGTGGAGACGGCATGGAAAGCCTGCCCGCATCCCAGCCTGGCGGAGCTTTATGCTGTGCTGAAATCCAATGAAGACCCCAAAGCGCGTTTGAAGCGTTTCCAGTATCTGGCGGGGCTTAACCCGGAGCATCGGGAAAGCCAGCTGCGCGTTGCGGAAATGGCCTTGAACGCGGGTGAATTCGTTGAGGCACGGACAGCTTTAGAGGCTGTCAAAGATGGTGACTTAAACGCACGCTATGCCCGCCTCATGTTACGCCTTTTGGAAAAAGAAGGGGCGGACGCCACTAAAAAAGCGCCCTGGTCCGACCTGGCGGTGAAAGGCACGATGGAGCCGGTCTGGACCTGCGGGAGCTGTGGGTCAGAACGCGCCCGCTGGCTGCCCCACTGCCCAAGCTGTACCAGTTTCAACAGCTTTATATGGGATAAACAGGACAAGGCCGCGGGCCCTGCACAAGGTGGTGAAGTCTTGGGACTTTTAACGTCCGGCGAATAATGTAGTTCCTGTCTATTTTTGCCTGCGTATTTTTATGGACCTTTGATCACGCACTTGCTATGGAACTCGTCGCTTAAGAGAGTGCCGCTTTAGCTCAGCTGGTAGAGCACATCATTCGTAATGATGGGGTCACGTGTTCAAGTCACGTAAGCGGCACCACTTCTTATTTCTTTCAGACATGTGTTACCTGCCCTTTCGGTCTTTCATACATTCTCTGTATATACAGAAATGAAAAGACCCCCAGGCTGTGAAGAAATACCATTTTCAACTCAGTTCTGTCGTGTTCACGACCATTGTTACAGCCTTGCTTCTAGGCTTTTCTCTGAATTTAACTTCAGGACTATTGGTCTATACTTTGGATGACCCTTATATCCACTTATCCGTTGCTGAGAATATTTTAATAGGCGGCTATGGTGTCAACGGGGACGAATTTGCGTCCCCCTCTTCCTCCATCATTTATCCTTTCATTCTCGCTCTAGGGTTATTTTTCGGGCTTGGAGACTGGGCACCCTTTTGGATTAATCTAAACGCTGCACTGGCCACGCCCTGGATGGTTGCAGGGCTATTATGGACTATCAGCGTTCAAGACGACCGGAATTCCACCATCTACAGGGCTTGTTTCCTGCTGCCCCTTCTCCTGCTTGCTTTCAATACAGCAGGGCTGATTTTCACAGGGATGGAACATTCCCTGCAAATCACCATCAGAGTTCTTCTCATGTCTGGCCTTATCGCCCTTGATAAGGATAAGCCCGTCCCACTGACCTTAAGCATTGCGATTATATTCTGCACATTAATCCGCTTTGAAGGGCTGGCTCTATCAGGTGCAGCGCTTATCGCTCTTATCTATCACGGGCAGGCGCACCGCATTATATACGGGTGGTGGTCTGGCTCTGCTTTTAATGCTCTATGCGAGTGTCATGATTGCTTTGGACCTGCCCCCGTTGCCAAGTTCAGTCCTAAGCAAATCGAGTGTCTCAGCGAACGCAGTGGATGGACAGTTTTCCAGCTTTATAAAGTCAATCTACAACAGCATTTTCACTGCCTTAAAAGGACGCTATGGCTGGTTTGGGCGTTATGAAGTCTATATTGTAGTTGTAAGCCTTATCGCCCTGGGCGTTCTATTCCAGGACATTCTAAAAGCCGATAAAGGCTCAACTCTAATGCGTACATCAGCCATTGGGTTGTTGTTATTCACCATAGCCACGCCTTATATCATCACCCATATGCGTACGCCTGCGGCGTCTGAAAACATATATGCGCAACATTATCAGATGCACCGCTTTTCAAAGGATTTCTTCCCACATCCCGTAGCAATCAATGATTTGGGCTATGTGTCCTGTAATAATGATGTGTCTGTCCTGGATTTAGCTGGTCTGGGTTCGGAAAAAGCCCGGCGGATGCAAAGGCTTGAGGGGCGGAGGACAGCCGTTATTGATGAGCTCACCCAAGCCCATGGGTCTGTTTACGCCATGGTATATGATCACTGGTTCCCAACCCAGATCCCCGACCATTGGTGCAAAGTCGCAACCTTGCACACACTGCATTTGACATCGGGAAGCGGAGAAGTCGTCTTTTATCTTCTGGAAAAAAGCTATTTGAATGAGATGAAGCTGGCCTTGCACGAATTCTCTCAAGCATTGCCCCGGCAATCTCGTTTGACATTTGAGGCGTGCTGAAGGGTCGGGGGCATCCAACGCTGCCCTGCGGATTAGGGTGGCCCGTGTAACTTACAAGTGCGGATATCGAGCATCCGGGCGCTGCTAACTTTGGCAAGCAAATTTATCTCGTATCGACCTATTGTTTATGACCTCATGCGCTAGATCATCGCTCTATCAGGACTAGCGTTTTGCATACTGCAGCGGCGACATTCTATGCTTCACGAAAAAGCTAGGACTACCCTAGCGAAGCTATCAGTTCAGCTATCTCAACTATACAATTTAACATGGGTCTTTACGAATTCTACAGATTTCCTGTCTCCACCAACCTGAGTATTTTGCCAATCAAGCTGACGAAACCAAACACGTCCCTCGTTCTTTCTCCTCCACCTTCGATATGAACCAGTATCAAGCCATTATTTGTTTTCACTTTAGCTGTCTTCGCCTCAAGCTTTTGACCATCTGGAATAATCACGGAGTAGTCCACTATATCTTCATAATTCACCCTCATATTCTCTTTGTCAGGTCGGACAATCATATAATGATCAAAGAATAAAACCTCTGGATGGTCACATCCTGGATTTGTGTAACTTGCCAGCCAATCATTGCCTTCTCCGCCGTTGTCATTCCAAGACAAGCAGCCGCTGTAGGACAGGTTTTTTTTCAGTGCGACGACAATAGGCATTCACATCTCCAATCGGAGCTAAAGTTATAGAGCGAACAAAGAAAATATCCCGTTATCATTAACCTGCTGCAGAAACAGAATTGAGACATTTCTGACTAGATTTCACTAAGGACACGCTGGATAGAACTCAGAACAGCAGGAGTTGTTTCAACCTGTTTTAGCTCCCTCAACTTGTGGACAATCAACTTTTGCCACACAGCCGTATTCAGGTCCGCTAATGCGTTTACAGTCAGAGATCTCACGTGATAATCCTCATCTTTGAGGTACTCGAACAATCGATTCAAGTAGATAGTATCATTGGTTAAGCGGGTAATAGCAGCAACGATTGAACTTTGGATGGTCGCATCTACTTCATCTTTTAGTGCATGCTTTAATAAGGATACATCTTTTAAAGAACCTAATATGCCCACAGCCCAGTAAACATAGGATCGAACCAAATAGTCTCCATCCTCCTTTAAATCTAATATTCTATATAGTTCCTCACTCGCCTCAAGGCCCACCAAGCCTTCAATGGCCTCAATACGTATCACAGCCTCTTTGTGACGAAGCAACTCGACCAAAGGTTGCTGAAGAGATGGCTCTCTCAAAACGACTACGGCCTCTATTGCACGACTAACTAATTGTTCGTTATCAGAATTCAAAATAGAGCGAAATTGGCAATAAAACTCGCTCGATCCTATATGTTTTTTATAGTCTTCAAGGTCTGACCAGAGTACATTCTCATACCCTGATCTAAGCAGATACACCTCTAAATCAGCTTGCGAATTCATGTTAGGCTTCCCTTGTCAGACCTCAGAGCAGCTATCCGCAGAAGGGTTACTAAAAGTACATCGGAAGTCCAACATAAAGAATTGAATCACATCATCTGTCAAAGGTAAAAAGGGATTAAAGGATCGCGGCCCCTTACGCTTTTGTACGTTTCGTTGCCTCCTCGCCTTTTGCTCACGTTGCAATTTTTTTGCCCGCTGAGTGTCGCCTTGACGTCTTGCTTTCTTCAACTCTGAATCCACCTGCTCATCCGAAAGGTCGATAAACTCGGTACTTTTAAAGTTTTGCGTACCTTTCTGCCCAGCTAAAACTATCAATCCCTCAAAGCCAGTAAATGGACCGGTACTTGTACTTGATATTGTAGCCGTTACTGTGATGCAGTCATCCACTCGGCAAGGTATATCGCCGCCCGACATAGTATCCATGGCTACTCCTGAGCTGGAGCCACCACCGCCTCCGCCAAAGCTCGCTCCACCTCCGGAGAAGGGACCACCAGATGAGCCGCCGCCACCGCCAAAGCCAAGGGCAGCGCCTCCACCCCCACCGCCGCCAGAACAATTAATGATTTGGCGCCCTTGAGCATCATGCAGACGACTGTTCCTACAAGAATTTATCCGGGATAGACCAGTCGGGTCGGTAAAGTTAACTGGGTCACCCTGAACATAAGCATAAAGGTTTAGCCCACCCGCATAGCCCAATGGATCAGTCTGTAAGAACCGCCCCAGGCTCGGTGCATAAAAGCGGGCCTTGTAATAATAGAGCCCAACCTCTGATATGGCGATTTGGCCGGTGTATTGGAAGCGGGAGCCCTCAAAGCTCTCTGGCTCGCCATAGCGAGCGGGACCGTCAGCCCAGTGGGCTGGCGAAAGCCCGCGCAGCCTATAGGCGCGGGTCTCAAGGGCCAGGCCGCTGTTATTTGTGACGGCTACGATACTCCCACGCTCATCTGCATGGAAATAACCGCGGTCGATTGTGCCTAAGCGTTCGTATCAATTAAACGATTTAGCAACGCTTTACTCTACTTAGAAGGGATTATTTCAACCACAGAATTCAAGTTTAAATCATAACGGCAAAAGAAGGGTGGAAGTAAATTTGATTTATAATTTTTTCTGTCTGTTATGATTTCATAGGAAGGTAGAAAATAAATACCAATTTGGTTGGAGTCATTCTCGCCAAAAACCAAATGGTATGTTTCTATATCGCTCATTTTTATATTGAACTGCTCAAAATCTTCAGCTTCACGGAAACAAGTTAACGCCGATTTTAGTTCTTGATTCGGAACCGGGAAGGTCATTTTCATTCCGTGAAACATGCCAAAAATTTGATTCCAAATTGGGTCCTTCTCATCATTCCAGCCTGTTTCTTGTGCCAAAGACGGTACTGAACAAATCACAATTATCATCATGAAAGCTAATCTAAGTATTGTAGTCATTGGCCCATCTCTCCCATCTTCAAAATAACTCATGCCGAACTAATAACTATAGTCTATTCACTGGTTGGCACACATCCAAAATTTCCGGTCAGGTTAGTTGATGACGAAAGCCCCGGTAAATTCCTCAAGAAGTTACCACCGGGCGTTGAAACAAAGGAAGTTAAAGGCATTCCTGAAGGATTACGGCCAGCTGCAAAAGATCTATCACCAGGACCAATTCGCTCATCGGTGGATGCCACAGTTGCTGCTGCATGGGTGTGAAAAGCCGCAACGATCTTAGCACCTGCTGGCACTTGATTAATGGCATTAGCGTTAAAGGGTTGACTGGTGGTCGCGGTACCTGGGAAAGCGTCAGTGGCCGTAAACATACCCATAATAGAATAGATCAACCCTGCAAACTCCAAGTTCATCATTACAGATGTGGGATTGATTTTGGATAAAGCTGAAAATGCCACGCTCGCTAGGTCTTGAGCATCTTTCGATAATTGGGCTGGCTCAACTTGACCCATTTCACAAGGAGCAGCGAATTCATCACCTATCATAGTAGTTTGAGTAGTTTCACCGGAGCCAAGGCCACCACCACCAAACCCTCCACTGGAGAAGGAAAAAGGCCCTCCACCACCGCCGCCGCCAAAACTGGAACCGCCAAAAGCCCCGAAAGTAAATACTTCCCGTGTGGTACAGCTCTGAATATTAATTCCAAATCCAATATTGTTTACAATACAAGTTGTTGCAAACAACAGGCCCGATGGATCAGTTAAATTAACTGGGTCTCCACTAACATAAACATAGAGGTTCAACCCATCGACATAGCCCAATGGATCAGTTTGCAGAAAGCGCCCCAAACTCGGCGCATAAAAGCGGGCCTTATAATAATAAAGCCCAACCTCTGATATGGCGATTTGACCGGTGTATTGGAAGCGGGAGCCCTCAAAGCTCTCTGGCTCGCCATAGCGAGCAGGACCGTCAGCCCAGTGGGCTGACAAAAGCCCGTGCAGCCTATAGGCGCGGATCTCTAATGTCAGACCGCCATCATCCGCAACAGCCACAATGCTCTCGCGTTCATCTGAGCGATAATAACGACGATCTGTCGTCCTTGACCCGTTATGATATAGAGACATCTGGCTCAGAAGCTGATTTCAACACCCTTTTATTTACCCAATAAAAGGTAAGCAAAAGAAAAAATAATATAATCAGAACCCCATAAACAGCGTTTTTACTTTGAAAATTAAATAGATTTTTACTTAACATTACTAAAGATGAACGTCTTAAAAATATAAGTAATAAATAAAGAATTAAGAGTGTTAACAGGAGTTCTAAAGATTTAGGTATGCTCAACCCTTGGTATTGCAACAAATAGTTGGTAGGAATACCAATTAATATTAATCCACAGAGTATTAGAAAATAACTCCTTAGGCTAGATTTATAAGATAGTGCTTGGGCTATCAAATAAACATATATGAGGGGGTATAAAGCTAATACTGCCACAAGAATAGCGGTTGTGAGCCCATACCCTAATCTATCGAGCACACTGTACATATACCCGCTCATGATAGCCGAGGTTAAAATGATAAAATACACAAGATAAAAATGTATCGCTCGAATTTTCAACGCCCACACCATCGGCTTATCTCTCATTAATCACAACTATTTCCAGCTTCAACAACATTAACTCCAAGCTTAATATCAAGCCCTAAAAGAAACGCGCCCGAAAAGCCGATCCCTATAAAGTTATCCGTTGTAATTTCAGCGGGTTGATCTTGAAATCTTGACTGCCCACCCGTACGGCGAATTGCACCAGCTCCTTCTCGTCCAAAATTAAAATTATTTCCCACACCAAATCCAATTTCAGGAAAGCCAGCTTGGCCCGTTATATTGACTCCTTGGGTTATAAAAACCCCACTGTCAATTGTACTTCCACGGAACCGTACACTAAGGGCATCAATGCCACCACCAACCTCAAAAATGCCGCCTCTTAAACGAGCTTCTGCCTGAGCACCAACACTAAATTCTCCCTCAGCAACAAAGCAGGTGCGTTCATCCACGAATTCAACCACATCTAAAATCTCATCTATAAAACCCAAATCAGGCTCAAACCCAAAGTCTAAACCTCCATTAAAAGGCCCGTCGCTTCCACCAAAGGCACCACCAAAGCTAAATAAGTCTCCGAAATCGAAGAATGACAAGCTGAAGGGGCTGGGCGGTGGTGTGAATGTTGTAACACACCCACTCGTAGTAATGACAGCACTCCCGCAATCATCAGCAAATAACCCAGTAGGGTCAGTAAAATTAATGGGGTCGCCCTGAACATAAGCATAGAGGTTCAACCCATCGACATAACCCAATGGATCAGTTTGCAGAAAGCGCCCCAAACTCGGTGCATAAAAGCGGGCCTTATAATAATACAGCCCAACCTCTGATATGGCGATTTGGCCGGTATATTGGAAGCGGGAGCCTTCAAAGCTTTCAGGTTCGCCATAGGGACTATAGGCGCGGGTCTCAAGGGCCAGGCCGCTGTTATTAGTAACTGCAACGATGCTCCCACGTTCATCTGCGTGGAAATAACGGCGGTCTGTCGTGCCGGAGCCTTTAAGAATGACAGATTGTGGAAAGAGGCAGCCAACCGGTGCAGACATCAAGCATCACACCACCATCAATCAAAACAGCCTTAGTGCCTTGTTTCTCAAGCGCTTACAGCATTATTCATAAAACAACTCATAAAGGCCCAATATAATGCCTATCACCGCCAAAATGGTGTGGAATATAATGTTAATTTTCTCATTAAAAAAATACTTCCACGGGTCATTCTCAATACTTACATTCGAGCGTCTTGATATCCAACACTCTCCATAAACATATGAGGATAACGAGAGGAATAATACAAAGTAATAATGCCCGAGAATAATTTGCCATGTGGCAACAAAGGCACCCATAGAGCCTGCTATCATCATTACAGAGCGCAACCCCTCAACGGCTCTATTCGTATTTCTTAATTCGGACACAAGAAAGCCTCCGTAACTTCTAACCCTACTGATGCTTGTACGGGAATCCCTATTTTAAAGTCTGTACTAATTCTAGCGTTAAATGAAGCCCCAAGTTTTTGTTGTCTGGAACCAGCAGGAACGATGAGGGAAGCGTTAACCCTGGCAGCAGAAGCGGAAGCTACCACGGATATGCCACTTATGGACGATGTTGGTGCCACAGCTGCGTCGATACCCACCGTCGCTTCGATCCCAGTTGTAACTCTAGCACTAGCAAATGCACCGACGCGACCATCGCCTGCGAGAATTAACCCACCAGTGGCACCACCGCCCCCAATGTAAGAGAAACCTGCATCCACTCCGAGCAACACAGATAAGTTTTCCGGATTTGTACCTGACAGTGCACTGGCGGCCAGAAGTGCGTCAGCGGCTTCCCTAAATGGGTCCGCCGCTGATCGTAGAGAGTTGCATAACTGCTCAAGTGAATCATTAACAAGTTGTTCAGTAACAGCTGTAGCTACCGCGAAGGCTGCTTCTCGTACAAAGTTCGAGATAGCGTCTCTGGCAAAATCGTTGAAAGATCGAAATAACTGATCAAGAAAAAAGTTGTCAAGCCCAAATCCGCCGCCACTCGGACGAGTCCCATGAACTACAATATTGTCGATCGCTGTTAATCCCATCGGATCAGTTAAATTAATCGGATCCCCCTGAACATAGGCATAAAGATTCAACCCATCCGCATAACCCAATGGATCAGTCTGAAGGAAACGCCCCAGGTTCGGTGCATAAAAGCGGGCCTTATAATAATACAGCCCTACCTCTGATATGGCGATTTGGCCGGTGTATTGGAAGCGGGAGCCTTCAAAGCTCTCTGGTTCGCCATAGGGACTATAGGCGCGGGTCTCAAGGGCCAGGCCGCTGTTATTTGTGACAGCGACGATACTCCCACGTTCATCCGCGTGGAAATAGCGACGGTCTGTCGTGCCGGAACCTTCATACCAAATGAGCGGCTCATCAACGCTGGCGCTATGCACATAACGGCGCAGCAAGACGCCTGAGGCGCTGTATTCCGCGATCAGGTCGGACCCGTCATAGAGGAATTCTGTCGTGGCTGTTCCAACCACCTCACGCAGGCGACCCAGGGGGTCATAGGTGAATGTGGCGGATTTGGAGCCAGATACAGCTGTTAGTTTATTCTCCACATCAAATGTGAATGTGGAGGAGTCATCGCTGGTTAAATTACCATTGGCATCATGAGTGATTGTCTTTTCAGCAATGACTTCTGGCTGATTTTGACCATTGAATGTGGATTGGTCATCCCGGTTATAATGGCCCGTCCAGGCATAGACTGTATCATTTGTCTGGCTACGCGTCGCGATTTGCGATGCCGGGTTATAGGTGAATGTGGCCGTATAATCATCGGCACTACCCTCTAACTCCTGCCGCAGTTCATTCAAACGGGATATGGCATCAAAGCCATAGCCAGTCTTGGTTCCATTATCGAATTCAATGTCTTTACGGCGGCCCAGATCGTCATAGCTAAATTCGGCAAGGGCCGCACCTGCTGACGTTGAATCCTTAACCATCGTCAGACGGTTCAACACATCATAGCTGTAGCTAGCCCAATATTGATCTGGATGTGTTATGCGTATACGGCGCCCGGCGACGTCATATTCATAGGAAATCGTCCGTCCAAAACTTGTTGCTGACAAGACGCGGCCCGCCTTGTCATAGGTGTTGATAACCCCGTCACCGGATGTGGAGCCGAAGCGAGAGGACAATAAGCGCCCAAGAAGGTCATAATCATAGAAGATATCCTGGCTGCTTCCACCTGGCAGGTCTTTCTTGATTAGAAGGTTCAACGCATCATAATTAAAGCTAATGATCTGCCCATCGCGTTTTCGCAAAGACAGCACATTGCCATTGGCGTCATAGCTATATTGCTCAAAGTCTGACGTGGAGGAGCCAATACCTGATTTATTTGGATAACGCAGCTTAGACAGGCGATTAAACCCATCATATTCATAGGTCGTCACATTGCCATTGGCATCCATGACCGTCGCCGGCTGGCCGTTTTGCGTATAGGTGGATGTGACGGTATCTTGCTGGGTGGCTGTGCCCACTGCGGATAAGACCTTTGTCAACTGACCTGCAGCGTCATAGACACTTTTGGAAATACGGTCCGCACCAAAGCCACCTGTTGAACCTTGATCACAAGCGCTCGCAGGCAGAGATGTAAAGCTGGCCGGGTTCAAACGTTGGGCCACACACTCAATCCGCCCGAGATTATCATAGCTATATTGCTGCACCGCATAGGTGGTGCCTGCGGCACTGATGATGTCGCTGGCCCTGCGGCCTTCCACATTATAAATGCTTTCCTGTTTCTGCAGGGAGTTAAAACCTGCCCAGGCGGTATCGCTGGTACCCGTAACAGTTCCTTGCTCAGTCACAGTTAACTGACCATCCTCATTATAAGTCAAGCGAGAGGCCGGGCGGAGCAGAGGGCCCGAGCCATCAGGGTCTGCATTAATCACACCAACCTGCCGACGCTGGCTGTCATAACGGAAATACGTCGTATCCACCGCGCCGGGCAAAGGCCCATCCGTCGTTAGTACATTGCCCAGCTCATCATAGCTAAGAACAGTTGTGATATTCAGGCCGCCCGGGTCCTGGGTAACGGATCGCAATGACAGATTATTTCCAGCGCCACCTTGTGGGCCGTAATCAAAGACCGTTTTCACCTCATCCGCGCCACCGGTGCAATTGGCAAGCGTTTGGCACGTGCTTGTAGACATCAAGCGATGGACAGGCGTTGCCGCACGGTCAAAGCCGCCCGTTGAATTTTTTATATAGGCGTATAAGGGCTGATAAGTGAAGGACTGCTTCGCCCGGATACCACTATCATCGGCCGGGAATGTAATCGTCGCTGGGCCGGAGGAAGCCAGGTCATAAGTGAAATCCGTGCGATTACCTTTCGCATCTTCAGTCCATAAGGGCTTATTGCAAATCGCTTCCTGCCCGTCGGCGCAAGACGATGGAAAGCCAGAGCGGGTAACGATATCAGCAAGGCCCGACCCAGGCTTCGCTTTTTGCCGCATTTCCGTGACATTGCCCCGCGCGTCATAAGTGAATTCAACCGCATCCCCTTCGGGATTTTCCTGACGTGTTAAACGATCATTACTGTCATATTCGAAATTGGTCCGCCGACCCAGAGCATCTTCCATCCAGACGGGGAGGTCAGATGTTCCAAACTCCGCCGTTTGTGTGTTACCTTCTGGGTCAGTGATTGTGGCGGTTGTCCCATCCATATCATAGGTCCAGGTGCCAACGCCATTGACAGTTTGGCTTGTCACGTCGCCGGAAGAATTGTAGGAAAGCGTCCGATCATCGGAGGCGCTGGAAGGGCGACGAATGGAGTTCAACCGGCCACTGCTGTCGTAACCATAGGTGACTGTATTGCCTTGAGAGTCTGTGGCAGAGACCAAACGGTCGTTATTTGTGCCAGCATATGCAAAGGAAATCTGCGCATCAAAGTCTACACCGCCCAGACCTGGAAACTCAGGACTTATTGGATGGCAAAAGGGTGAAAGAGGACTGCTGAGAAGCCCATTGCCGCAGTAATGTTCACTTAAGCTTGCAAATAGGATGGAAGATAATCTGCTGTTAGAACTCACTTCATTAAGTTCATATAAAAACGATACGCTCCAGCCGAGTGAACTGGTAACAGAAGTGAGCTGACCGGCTGAAAAAGAAAAAGGGTCTGAATTCCCTTTGTTATAGGAAAGTGTGATGGTCTCACCGTTTGGCTTTTCAAGTTGATAGGCTTTAAACAAGCAAACCCCTGTTGTTGCATTAAACAGACAGCTGCCACCTGCTACGTGGCGGAAGTTAATAGTTGTCCCATCACGGCTGGTGTACCGAAAATAAGCTTCATCTGAGTCCCATATGGTAACTTTTTGACTGGGGATAAACGTTTCAAACTTAGCTCCCGAATTATTGGGATCAACATACTGACCATTCTGCAACTCAAACCGAATTGTTTGCATACCAATGTTAATGAAAAGGTCTTTTTGTGATGTGCCATGATCCACTTGCGCACGAACATCAAAATTATGGCTCCACCCTCGACCAAGCGGACCTGCACCCGTCTCCTGGCTATTATAAGACCGTGTAAACACCATTTCGTCTGGCGAACCAGCCGGGCCGATGGAGAAATCTTGGGCGGCGGTTGTAAAGGCACCCGTTTTCAAATCGACGCCCAAAGCATCCAAAGTATATTGCTCAGGTGGCATCGCCTTTGCTGGATTTGACAAGAACTGGGCACCAATCAAAATCGTCAACAAGATTGCAAAAGCGCGCATAAAACACCCCTGGTTTTAATATCGGGACGCGATCGCCCCTCATTATTAATTGTATATAAAATTACTGTGGTAAATTTAGATGTGTATGTCAAACAAGGAAACACCCATAAGGTGTATTTACTGTTAAATAAAAGTCGGTCTATCCTTAGTTCTGACAATTGACTCCATCTAAAGAGGTAGATCCATATCTAAATAGTAATGTTTCAAACCCTTTTAGACCCGAGCTTGTTCTGCGGATAATCATGATGAGGTTTTGAGATGCCCCCGCCGGGGTGTTTAATCGTGCTTCAAAACGAACAGCGGTGCCACTTCGGTTTTGAACTGGGTTTAAGACACTATCCCCATCATCGCTCAACGTCCAATCTCCCCCCATCCAATGCCGTTGCGTAGCCCATGAAAAGACACGCCTGACTTCGGGTACGGCCTCTGACGGGTCAATGCGATTGCCTTGCGAATAAACAGTCAATGAAGGGCCCAGGCAGGGCACGGCTTCAGAGGGCATATCCAAGACATGTGCGATCTCCCCTATGGATTGAAAATGGCCGTTTCTTGGCTTCACATTCACGCCTTTACGGAGATAATCTATCGTTTCCGCCCCATATTCACGGGCGAGTTCATCATCATCCCTCCAGTCCGCAAGCGCCGCAGCGAGGCGTTGCGCTTTCACTGTGTCAAAGCCATAGGCTCCGAATAAAGCGGATAAAAGATCTTCATCTGCATGATTTAAATCTATCCGCCCACCTTCTGACGAAATATCGACGGTGACCCCTATATCTGCGATGGAAATACTATATGTGCGCGCAATACGTTCTCCCCCTTCATTGAAATAGGTGGCAATAGCTTGATGGACCGCACCTTCCAAAGCGTGACGCCGCTGCGCATAATGAATTTCCGCTGACGCCAAACCAGATAGATTTCGGCTTTGCCCCAGAATAAGAAACGCAAGAACAGAAACCGCCGCCAGGATCCAAAGAACCCAGATTAAGATAGCGCCTTTTTGATCTTTTAATGCGCCGATAGATTTCAAGAGATCACTCAACTTCTATAGGCTTCAGCGCTTGAAACTGATTTCGCAGATAATCCATGACCTCGGCTGTTTCTCTCGGGTTTCTTGCAATACGGGGGGTGATTAAGACGATAAGCTCTGTGCGCCGCAAGGTATTATTCTTACTGCCAAAAACCGCCCCTAATACGGGTACGCGACTGATAAAAGGCACACCAGATGACCCATGAGAAATATTCTCCCTGATCAACCCGCCAAGCGCGACCGTATCGCCACTTTGCACAGCAACTGAGCTGGTGATCATACGTTGTTGAATTGTTGGGGCGTCTATACCTGATGACGTGGTTTGCACAACATCGCTGACTTCTTGCTCTATATCTATCAGGACGAGACCACCCTCATTAATCCGAGGCGTAACGCTTAATATAACGCCTGTATCTCGAAATTGGATTGAATTGACGATGGGTGCATTTACGTCGCCTGTACCAACGGCGGTCTGCACGGGAACTGGGACCTGATCACCAACTTGCAATGTCGCGGATTGATTGTTTAAAACCATCAGCTTCGGCGCAAAAAGGACATTTACGTCAGTAACTGACTCCAAGGCATTCAAAACAACACGAGCATCACTTGCACCACTAAACACGTAGGAAAAGCCGGGAAATTCGGAGGCGATTGACCCATTTGCCGCCTGGGATTGCGTGATCGTATTATCGCCAGGCTCAAAAAGCCATTGAACTCCATAGCGCAGTTCATCCGTCAAAGTGACTTCTATCAACGTTGCTTCAATAAGCACCTGCCTGGGTGGTAAATCCAGTTGCTTCAAAGCGTTTTCGACAACACCAAATTCACTTGCGGAAGCAAAAATCAACAAGGAGTTATTTTCTTCATTTGGAACAATTCGAAGCCCGCTTTCAGCGGAAAAGCCGGTATTTTGCTGCGACTGGTCAGACGCCTCTGATCGATCATTCTGCCCTGCCGGCCTGCCTTGATTACCAAGGGTGTTAGACTGTGCGCCTAGGATCTGACCCAAAGCTGAGGCCAGGTCGACAGCGCGCCCGTTTTTCACATTATAGACATATATTTTTCGCCCGGGGATTTGCCCACCGATATCAAATCTTGTGATCCAGTCTTTGACTTCTTCCAAATAGCGCTGCTGTGGCGAAATCACCAAAACTGAGTTTAACCTGGCTATGGGAATTAACCGAATAAGTCCGGCAATGGGGCTTTGGGGGTCGCCAAAAACATTCAGTAGCTCTTTCGTGATGGTCTCGGCTTCCACATATTCCACAGGAAAAATACCAAATGACATACCTTTCAACCAATCAACATCAAATGTGGAAATGGTCTGAAGCATGGCATTTAACTCTTGCCGCGTGCCTGCAAGGATTAAGAAATTACGCGCTTCATCAACGCGCAAAATCCCACCCTGGGGCGCAAAGGGCTCCAGCAACAGGCGCATTTGGGTAGGTGAGGTATATTTCAAGGGAACGATTTGAACCCCAAAGCCCGGTCTGTTTACATCCGACGGCAAAGCCAGGCTCGCAGCCGCATATTGCCGGGGGGCGTCATTTATCGGCACGATCCGATAAATATTTTCCACCTCTATGAGCGCAAGATTTCTAAGACGAAGGGCGCTTTCCAAAATCGATAACAACGCGCTCTTATCAATACGCTCCGTCGTCTGAAGGGTCAGATTTGCCTGAACATTTGGGTGAATATGATAGGCATAGCCCAGAACATCTCCTAAAACGGCTTCTGCAATGATGCGAAGATCCGCATTTACAAAGTTCAACTCAACGCCACCTTCGTCAGATTGCTGAACCTCGGGCAGGCTTTCAGCCTCTTGAAAGAACTGCCCTGTTCCAGAAACGATCAGATTTTCTTTATTTCCTCCTCTGCCTTCCGCCGTCTCACCTACTGATTGCAATCCAGTCACATCAGCAGCAGAGCGGTCCGCATACTGGCCCGTGTTACTGGCTTCCCAGACATAAGGGTTGGTTTCAGACGAAGATGAGCACGCCCCGGTTAATGTAAGAATAGCCAAGACCCCAAGACGTAAATATCGGATATTCAACCCTTGCCTGCCATTAACGAAGCGTCGCATGTTCTGCTTCCTTTTTATAAATTATTGTCTTTTTTAAAAGCTGCCCATCTTGAGCAAAAGTAATGCTGTCAATTTGAAGATCTTCGACCACCCACCCGTTCACCACAGCACCGATTGAGACACGAAGGGGCTCGGTCATATTAGGGATTTGGAGAAATGCAAAATCAGGTTGGTCATCAAGTGTTACAATGCCTAACAGATGAACATGATCAAGCTGCAACACAGGCCGCGACACAACAGGCTCCACTATTGGGTCTGGCTCTTCCTTATATTTCGGCGCACGCAAGGCATGAAATAAAGGCGCCTCTCTTGCAGCGATAAACTCTATTGCCTGATGACTTAGGGATCGAGCCTGATTTCCCAGATTCGGTGATTGTCCGCCCTGACCTTCCTCTCTAAATTGCCCCTCTGGCTGCATATTCCAAAGAAAGGCCACTGCAATCATTAAAGCTGAAACAACAGCAATAGCCAGCACGACCTTATCTTCACGCCAGCGCCTGAATTGAAGCTGCTGTCCAATCATGACGCATTCCCCTCCAGATAAGCTGAAATTTCAGCTTGAAAGAATAATCGGGGTTCTTCGTCCAATGTCAGACTATCGTTTGAACGCAGCGTTATCACATCCATCACATATGCTTTGTCGTGGTGTTGCAAAGCGGTCAGGAATGTGAGCAAATCCCGCTGGGTCAGCGTCGCAGCAAGTCTTAAGCTGATCTTGGTGAACCCACTTTGGTCTTGTGCAGGCAATATATCCAGATTTTGGACGGATGCACCTGATGCCCTCAACATCTGATTGACACTGTTTTGGAAATGCACAGCAGATTGTGTTGAAGACATGTTCGAATATAAAAGCGACTTAATCGACTGGCTTGAAAGCTCTTGCAGCTGCTGATCAATGACATTCTCATTTGCAACCAACCATTCATAACGGGATAGCAATCCAGCCTTTGCATCCAAGGCCTCTGAGCTATCCATTAAGGATTGGACAGGCGGTTGGATGACAACCGCCCACACATAAGTCAAGGCTGCCAGTGTGAGAAGGGTGGCCAAGACACGCTGTCCTAAAAGAGAGACTTTCATTCCGTCCCTCCGGGTTTCAACTGGAGCTCGAGAATAAAATCATTCCGCCCTTGTTGAGCGGTGGCATTGGACGTCGTGATATCTACCTGATGGATAAGATCGGAATTCTCCAGATGTTGGACCAGCAAGGCAAGGTCATCTGATTGCCCGATTAATGAGACCCTATCATTTTGGAGACGGAACTCCCTAACCCATGCCCCCCTGGGCGCTAATTGACTAAGCGCTTCTATCAAAGTGGGGAAAGACGGCCTTGCAAACAATTTAGAGATCAATTCCTGCCGCTTATTTTCCTGTAACAGCGCTGCACGCTTCTCTCTTATGGCTTCAGCTTCCATGCGTGCGACTTGGATTTTCTGATCCAGATCCTGATGAGCACCCTCATATCTGTTGAGAATGACATTATAAGAGATCACAAATGCCATTACAGGTGCGGCTGCCAGCACCAGAGTCTTTAGAAAAAGCGCTTTCTTTTTTCGAGCGGTCAAGTCCGGCCTTATATCAAAAACCCCATCTTCGCTTTGGGGTGAAATATAAACACCCTCAACGGAAAAGCCCCGGCTTAAAACCGATTTGAGAACAGCCTCCACTTTTTCCCGCTTCACCAGAACCAGGTCAGCTTGGGTCTCCCCTTGGCCTGTGTTGAAGCGATGGGCATAGTGTATTTTATCCACTTGAAGAGGAGAATATTGAGCAAGCTGTAATTCCAAAGCGCGTGCAGCATCCGAGATATCCATCCGAGGCAGAGCTATGTTCTGCCAAAATCCCCAATGCGCAGAAAACCGCAAGGAAACATCACCGGATAGGATGTCACCATTATCAAATACCCCCTCTCCCCATTCAATATATGGGCCATCTTCTGATTGCTCGATGGCCCCTAGATGGACGTCTTCCGTTTCGCGCAGAGCGAAGATGTCATTGCCTTGAATCAGGAAAGTTGTATCCACACCTTTATGATGTAGTCGGTCCTTCAACTTTTCAGGCAGAAGCCCGAATAATGTACCAGTCCACCATATGCAAAACGCTTGCATCATCTGGAAAAACTGGCTCCAATAGTTCTTCATGTTCATGACGCTCTGCAAGACCTTGAAACGGGATCAAAAACACATTGATTCAATCCATTTATCTTAGGTTCTATAATCAGATCGGTACTGAGGTCCCTTCGGCCATCCTCAAATTCAAATGATATCTTCACTGCCAGCGGTAAGTCGGACCGATTTGTCCAGCTTTGCACCCATCGAGATTGATCATCTGACACTCTGTCTAAATATTGGAACTCCAAATGACTAATACCATTTAGGATTGTATGCTCAACAGAAGATTGATCAAGCCTTGGATCGTGAAGGTCGTTTGTCTCTGTTGTTTCCATCAGTTCCAAGGTCTTCGACACCGCATCAAATCTGATCAGAACACGGGATAAATGATCCGCACTCTGGTCCAAAAGCGGTGCGGACAAAATAAGTTCGGTCGGCGAACCTATCATGGGTCGGACCAATATCCGTGACCCGCGGTTGATTGGAAAATAATGAGCCTGCTCAACTGTCTCTCGCAGCAATCGACGAATGGCTAGAATATGCGCGGCGCGTTGTTCGGTTACAGACAGCCTGTCATAGACTTTCATGCCATTATTCAAAGCATTATACCCCATGAGAACAATAGCCGAGGACAAGCTGATGGCTACGATCATTTCGATTAAGCTGAAGCCATCCTCATTCACGTCCAATCCCCCTGATACGCCGCGTTTCCAGGGAGATTAAATGAACCTCAGGCGTTCGAAGGGGATAGACTTGCAGCTGATAGCCTATTGTCTCAAATCTATGTTCCGGCTCATCGGCCTCTCTTCTTTCTATGGATAAAGACCAACCCATCTGATGCTCTGTTTCGCCGTTAAACTTGCCAAATTGGATAGGACGTTGAGATAGAGCCTCTGACAGCTTTTCCTCCGCAAAGGTCAGCGCCTGGTATTTTTTCAAATCCGCCTCTCTTCGCTGGGACGTCGCAATGAAGATTTCGTAGATGAGAGATAAAGCCAATGACAAGATCGCAAAGGCAACCAGCACCTCAAGGAGGGAGAACCCTTTCTGATTACCCAAATTCAACGTCATTGGACCTCTACTAAGCCAGTCAAAGGGTCCACAAACAGATATACAGTTCCATGTTGAACAGAGATTTTAATATCGCCCCCATTTGAGCGGCCATTTGGATAGAAGCTGATATGATCGCCATTTAAAAGATCTATGCTCACGTCTTCAGCCTTAAACATATGTTCTGACACGACATCCTGACCGGCAGATATGACATACCCTCTCTTATTCTCTAAGGCTGTGAATTTAGACGAACGCCCCCTGAACATGGCATCCAGCCGCGTTTTTTTTAATGCTGCCTCAAGTTCAAGCGCAGTTGTCCGCGCAGCCCTGCCATTGTCAGAGAAAGATACGGAAAGCACCGTGAATATCACGCTCATTAACGCAATAACGACAAGCAGCTCTAATAACGTAAAACCCTGCGCGTATTTATTCCCAATTCCCAACGTCTTTCGCTTCCCCTTCTCCCCCTTCCTGATTATCAGAGCCGAGAGTATAGATATCAAACTCCCCATGTTCCCCCGGTGATTTATAGCCATAGGCTACACCCCAGGGGTCCTGTATCATGCTCCTTTTTGTGACATAAGGGCCATTCCAGCCATTCCTGCCCGAAGGGCGTTCTATCAATGCCTTCAAGCCTTCTTCAGACGTGGGATAGGCACCCACATCAAAGCGATAAAATTCCAGATTTGTCGCCAGGGCTTCAATCTGAACCTGTGCTGTGTCTGATTTTGCGCGCCCAAAAGCTTTCATGACCTGAGGCACAGCGATGCCCGCGATAAGAGCGAGGATTGCCAAAACAACAAGAAGCTCTAACAGAGTATAGCCATCTTCTGCGCTTATATTTTTCTTCATAAACACTTGTTCCAACACGTTTAAATGAAACTATTCACACTCATCATTCCAATGATGAGAGAACCAATCAGCCCTGCAACAACACCGCCAAGAGCCAAGGTCAAAAGCGGCGCAAAAACAGCCAGAAACCTTTGCAGGCGCTGCTCCAACTGCTCTTCCATGATTTCCGCGGACTGGTTGAGCATCTGACCCAGCTGCGCGGTTTCATCTCCAACAGAGACCAATTGGATAAATACGGAAGGAAGGTAATCCAATGCCTCAAATGTCTTTGATATTCTTTTCCCCAGCCGCACCTGTTCAACACATGTCTCCAGGTCTTTTTGAAAGGCTTTATTTTTGACAACGCTGGTAGACAGACGCATTGAATCCGACAAGGGCTGCGCACTTTGCAATAAGACACCCAATGTCCGCGCATAGCGAATGACATCTGTTGCGACAAGCCAAGTGGATAAACGATTAGACTTTAACAATAGACCATCAAAACGCCGCCGCCTTTCCGCATGTGCAAAAAAGGCAACAAACCCTATCGCGATAAATGCGCCAGCCAATAAAAAGCCGAATAGATTCTCATTCGCAAAGGTTCCAAATCTCATCACCATCGCTGTAGACCAGGGGAGGGCATCTATATTCCCGCCAAACACAGCGGAAAACTGCGGAATAACAAAGACAACCATGAGAATGACCGTCAACGTCACCAAGACCAGCAAAATAAGCGGATAAATCAGCGCCCCAATCACAGATGATTGAAATTTTGCGCTTCTGTCCAGCATACGACTGAGGCTTGCAAGCGTTTCATCCAATTGCCCGCTTTTTTCACCCGCATCCACCATTGCGATGACAAAATGTGGAAAATCACGATGCTCATCTGCCATAGATTGAGCGAGAGAGCGGCCTTTTCGAATATGGCTGGAGAGCCGTTTGATCAGGCTTGACATATTCTTTTGTCGATTAGACTTCGCCAAAATGGACAGCGCATGGTCCACCGTCAATCGAGCAGCAATTAACGGGGTCAACTGCTTTAGAAAGGACGCCAGATCCTGTAATTTCAAGCGTTGGAAAGCTTCAACCGGCTGGTTTAATTTAGACCAGAGGCCGTCTTTCAATTGCTCCAATTTGACAGGGACGGCGCCTTTGGAAACAAGCTCATCCAAAACATCGGTTTTCGTTAAGCCTTCGATTACGCCTTCAATACGTTTTCCCGCCTGATCCACAGCTATATAATGAAATCTTGCGGTCATGAGATATCTCTGGTGACCCGCAGAACTTCTTCATGAGATGTGATGCCCTCTTGAACCAGCCGCATACCCGCTTCATACATGGGCAACATCCCCTCAGACCGGGCGACCTGACCGATTTCAACTGCATCTGCATGTTGTCTGATAAGGTTTTTAACCTGCTGAGAAACAGACAGCATTTCCGTAATCGCAACACGGCCACTATAGCCCTGCCCATTACATGAACCACAGCCCACAGGCATATAACCTTTATCATCACCCCCCACCGGCTTTTTGCATTGAGGGCATAATTTACGCACCAGCCTTTGCGCGACGACAAGCGACAAGGTCGACGCAAGCAGAAAATCCTCCAACCCCATGTCCAGAAGTCGGGTGACAGCTGTGGCTGCATCATTTGTATGCAACGTCGAAAGCACCATATGCCCGGTTAGTGCCGCCTCAATGGCGATCGCAGCCGTCTCCCGGTCACGGATTTCACCGACCATGATGACATCCGGGTCCTGCCGCAAAAAAGAGCGAAGCGTGGATGCAAAGCTCCGGCCGATCTTCGGTTCCACTTGAACCTGATTAATCCCTGCAATCAAATATTCAACGGGATCTTCAACGGTGAGAATTTTTCTTTTAACGGAATTCAACTGGGCCAGGCCAGCATAAAGCGTTGTGGTTTTCCCACTGCCTGTAGGCCCTGTGACAAGTACAATCCCATCACTTTTCGATACGGCTTTACGCAGCTGCTCTGAAGCTGAACTGTCAAAACCAAGGGATGTAAAATCCTCAGGCAGTTTGCCTGTGTCCAATAAGCGCAGGACAATGCCTTCCCCATGGACAGACGCAACGGTTGAGACGCGAAAATCGATAGACCGCCCGTTTAACTTCCGCTTCATCCGCCCGTCCTGGGGCAAACGGCGTTCGGCAATATCAAGATTAGCCATGATTTTCAGCCGAGAGAGAACAGCAGCTGTCAAGTCTTTGGGGATGATCTGTTTTTTGACCAATATACCGTCGATGCGATATCGGATGCGCAAGGCATCGGCCATGGGTTCAAAATGAATATCCGATGCATCAGCGGCAAATGCGTCTTCTATGACACGCTCAACAGTTTTGATGACCTGGGCATTGCCAGCAAGTTCCTGCAGGCGGATAAGGTCTTCATCTGCTGCTTCTAAATCAACCTCATGCAGCTCGTCCGCATTTGCGTCCGATAAATTCTCTGTTGCGTCTTCAATCTCCCGATAGGTCGCAACACAAATATCGACGGGGCGCTCAAAGATGAATTCAAATGCGGGTTTTAATGTCTCATTCAAAGGTTCCGCTGTCGCAACGGTCACATAATCTTCTAAAAGTGAAACAGGGACAACGCGCTGCGCTTTTAAAAAAGCTTTTGAAATCGCAGATATGTCCAGGTCCTGGGCAACGTCTTGATGATTATCAAAACGCGCAAGGCCTGTGGTTTTACACAAGGCATCAACCAAATCCGACTGGGAGATAAGGCCCAGATCAACCATGGTCCGCATGAGAATAGAGTCATCAGCCGCAGCCGCTGTCACACGCGCACGATCTAAATTCGCCTCGTCCAACGCGCCGGATGATAACAGCTCTTCCTGCCAGCCCATGGGGACCCTTTTCATATCAGTCAAATGGCATGACACACACCAATAAGAAGATCACTATTGTGCGCACACAGCGTATTTGTGCAACCTCAATTTTATACGCAAGATTGAGTTGTAGGCGACGGCCTTTTCAAAGGTCAGCCCCAGGGCTCAAGGAGCGGGTTCACGACGTAGATAACGGGGGGCCTCAGATGCACCATAAGTGGGCAGATCAGCACAACCTGCCGCAGAATCCAGCGACGCATAATAAACCAACAGATTATCACCTTGTGACATAGCCTCACTAGCCATCGCATACCAGTTCCAACATGTCTGCACGCCGACGCCGTCCCGCGCCGTTTCAACGCTGCAAATTTGCATCCAGGAACTGTGCCATGACGGCCTAATCATAACCTGACCCGTATCATAAGTAAGAATTTCCTTTATCGTACCCCGGCACAAGGCTCCAGCATTGGCCGACTGAATTTGCAGAGACACAAGGATAAGGCTTAGTCCTAATGCGATAGGGCGCTTGTAAGAATAGAAACCACTCATTTTCATTTGTCTCATACCTTCAAATTGGGAAATCACTGAACCTAAGGCGCGGCCATCCGACGTGTATAAACCGGACTCAAACTGCTGCCATAAGTTGGCAGAGTCTCGCAAGTCATCCCATCAGGTACATTCGAATAATAAACAAGAATATCATCCCCCTTAGAGAATGCCTCATTTACAAGTGCAAACCAATTCCAACACGCTTCGGTACTTACATCTTTCCAAACCGTCTTCACGTTACAGATTTGGGTCCAGTCATTTCTCCAGCTGCCATAGATCATAACCCTGCCATCCCTATAGGTGAGGGCCTGACTTACTTTGCCCTGACAAGCAACGATGTTCTGTGCAGATCCGGACAGTATTGGGACGGATAAGAGAATGGAAATTACCACAATCCTGCGAAATAAGGGCCGCCCCAAAAGTGATTTTTTTAAGCTGTGTTTTTCAAATGCTCGCTTATTCATTGTTCATTCTTCCTTCCTTCATTCATGCAGCCAAATACGATCGATTTTGAGATAACCCGCAGTCTGTTGATCAAATAGGAGCGAAACGGGCCTACCCGTTGCCTGTGCAGATAGAATAGTTGAATAGAAATATTCCGCGAAAACAGGACGCTGATCTATATTGATCCGCCTGGCTGAGGCCTGTGTCACGCCTTCGATGCCAACTGTGGGAGGAAGGGACAGATCAATTGGCTGCTCAAAATACATGAGGATCACATTGTCTTCTCGCACATATGCGGTTCGGACCTTGCCGGTATAGGAACAATGGTGATGGCTCCCGCTTATTTTACAGGAAAAGCTTTGTTCGGCATTGGCCTGATGCACGGTGAGTGGGAAAGCCAAGAGGGCGATAAAGAAAGTCAGGAGGCGTTGGGGCATGAGTAAATCCAATCTTTTCTCGGGCCTTCACATTGAAGCCATCGTCACTCATTCAGCCAGATACGATCAGCTTGCAAATAGCCAAATGCGCCTTCACGCATTTGAATCGTCACTGTTTTTCCAGTGCTATGAGCTGTTAAGAGTGTCGAATAATATAATTCCGCAAATTCTGGATGAGCTCCCCTATCGAGAGATACAGCCGTTCCATTTGTGATGCCGGATATGCCGACAGATGCAGCCAGGGAAATGTCTATTGGTTGTTCAAAATAGGCGAGGACCAGATTGGCGCGATTGACGTAAACTTTCGTTACCAAACCAGTGTACTGGCAAAAGGGGGGACTAATCGCCTGACAGCCGAAATTTTGCTGCGCTTGCGCCCTGGGAGAGGCGAAACCGTGAAGTAGAAAGATAATCGCACACAAACCAGAAAGATGTCTTATGAACATTTCAATTCACCACATAGTTGCGCTTTAACTTTTATATACAATTATATAACGATCAAGAACAATAGATACTTCACGCATAAAGACTAATTCCTTTCATTAAGAAACTTTACGACACGGACCGCCCAGTAATGCTCTCCAAAGATATAAAATTGAAAACGCGTGGGAGTACCGCCCTTCAGGCTGACTATTACTCGCTGTGTTTTCTGTGCCAAATCCGGCACACCAAATTGCAAGTATACGGGGTTAGTAAAACACGTTTACATTAACCGCGGAAATTTGATGTTAGCGTATTTCAAAGACGCAATTAACACAGCGCATCCAGGCGGTGTTGGTATATCCGGTATCACGCTTGGGGCGGCTGTCGCCCTGGATGCAGATACATATCCAAAATTTTCTAAGTATTTTTATTCAACGCTTTTGACCGCACATAGTACGGGCAAATGCATGATCATACATATGAAAGAATCTACTTCTGAATATCTGCAAGCCGATCGGATTTGGCTGCTGGAGAATTTAAAGGTGCCTAACTCTTTATATGAGTTATAAAGATCAATCTGTCATCCAATCAGGTCACCCCAAAAGCCTCCGCGGTGTCTTTCAACGCCAAATTTGTATTAGATCACATCCAGCCTTTAACGGTCGTCTCTAACATGATGCACCTCACAACCCGACGACCCCTCAACAATACGTACTGTAACCGCTTCCCTTTGATGATATGCACTTAATAGAAATGCGTATATTGCTTCGAAATGCTTATGCTCAGTGCGTAGAGTGATATAAACACCAGATTGTAAAGCACAGTTTAAGAGACTTTCATCACCAGATGTTCGAAGAAATACATGGTCACTAATATAAAGAGTTGTGATCTGTTCTTTATAACAGGAGATTGGCTCGCATCCTGCATGGGCAGCAGATATAACACTCAAAGAAATGGCCAGCACTGCCAAACTACATTTTAAGAAACGTGGGACCATGAGATCATCCTTTCAGCAGGCCTCATTCAAACAAAGTTAGTCAGCCCCTTACCATGCAAAACACGGATATGTTTTGCAAAGCAGGGTTATATTTCCGACGGTGTTCAACCTTCAACGGTCATCCCTGACATATGCAATATTGCAGCCATCCGTTCCCTCTCTGACACGAATTGTAACAGCTTCCCTTTGATGATAGGCACTTAAAAGAAAGGCATAAATCGCATCATATTTTTCATGGTCCCGGCGGAGCGTTAAATATTGCCCTTCAAGAAGGTTGCAGTTTAACTGACTTTCATCACCCGACGTACGTATATAAACATCTTTAGAAACATAAAGAGTCGTTATTTCTTCATTCGAACAGAACCCTGAACTACACCCTGCATGAGCAACAGACATAGCGCCCACAGAAACGGCCAGCACTGCCGAACTGCATTTTAAGAAACGCGAAACCACAAAATTATCCTTTTTACAAACTTTGCCCAAATATAGGCTCAGGGCCGGCTGCCTCGCGCATAGGCGATTTGACACCCATCTGACCCTTCATAGACACGCACCATAACAGGCTCATCCTGAGCATAGGCGCTCAACAGAAAAGCATAGATCGCATCAAAAGACTGATGATTCCGTCGCAGGGTGAGGTAGTCGCCTTGAAAAAGATCACAATTTAACTGACTTTCATCCCCGGACGTCCAAAGATAAAGATGATCACTGATATAAAAGGTCGTAATCCGTTCATCTCTGCACCACCCAGGCTCACACACTGCATGAGCTGCCGATGCAAAACATAACAGCAAAGCGAAAGAAGCAGCCATTGATTTCAAAAAGCGTAAAAACACCGAAACACTCCCAAAAAACACCGACAATCAGCTCTCACCTTGGAAGGGGAAAGAATATATTGTATTTACATTTTATGATAACTTATATGCCTCACACCTCAATCAAAAATGGAATCAAAACGTGCACTAGCATCTAAATCGCTTATATGTTATTGGCCCATATTCGATTACCACTACACCCAAAGCCGCCACTATACGATGCTCTGCTCTGTGATATCATACATTCCAAGTTCAACGTCTCAGCGACCGGCATTGCATCCAGTTCTACTAAAGCCGCGTCTAAATTAATCTCAGCACTGAGATCCAAAGCTCTATTCCAGTGCCAAGCAGCTTTATCGGACTTCTCTTCCAGCATTACTTAAACACGCTCCAATAGCCAGCTCACCCAAAATCCAAATGCCAGATACGGGCCAAATGCAATCTGCTTTTGCGCATCAAGTTTTTCCAACCCAAGAAGTGCACGTGCTGCGATATGGCTTAGAGCGCTCAAAGAACCCAACAGCAAAACAAATGACAGCGGCGCCCATCCAAGCCAGGCGCCAGCCGCACCCATCAATTTGGCATCACCATATCCAAGACCATCACGACCGCGCATTTTTTTATAGACGAGATTAAGTGCGACCATGAAGAACATAGCACCGCCAGACCCAATAATACCGTCAGACAACACCTCTAATCCCTGTGTCCCTTGAAAAACAAGGCCAGCGCCCAAGAGAGGTAAAGTCACGAGATTGGGCAAAAGAAAGTGGCGGAAATCATAAATTATTAAAAATGCCAAAGCACCAGACAGGACAACGGACCAATAAATGAACACAATCCCATGAACAGTCCACCAGCTGCCCAGCATGAGGGCCCAAAGAACACCCACCAAAATTCTGTCAGCACGGGTCAGTTCACGTTTCATATAAGCCACTTAGCATTTTTGTGAGAAAAAATATGTGCCAAATCTGCCAAGGCGCCTTGAACTCATCAACCCGGTCATAAACACATGCTGGACTGAGCACAAAATTGAAATAGAGAGAGTTTTGATACAAGTACTAACTATGAGCGTCAATCCAACAGTCAAGCCAAACAAAGATATAGCCGATAACGCCAAGACCAACACCAAAGCCGTGGATATGGCGGCGCAGCAGCGTATTTTCCGGTCGAACCGCTGAACTCCGCAACCAGTTAAACTCGATTGGTCAACAGCGGTATCTTATCTGACTTCTAGGTTTTCTTTATTGCGAGGGCACAGACAAGGCTAAGAGACATCATTTATACCGAGGATTCATTCGGTCAAAAATTTCCTTCTGCTCTTCCCAACCTTCCACCTTCAGATTTTCTCTAAGAAATTTGAGAAATACTTCTATGTTGACTTCAGAGCGATCAAAAACGTAAATGCCCTCAGCATAGTTCTTTTTAGCAATACCCCAAAGTGCTTGATGGAAACGCCAACACCCTATATCAAGCCAGGGGTTTTCATGGCCCACACACTCTTCAATCTCTGCGTAGTAACTTAAAATGCCCCAGATAAGGCCCCGGTCTCACCAATCGTACCAAGGTCCATGATATTGATTTCCGCAGGCCAAAGTTCATTCAGCCCACGGCGATGCTTTACTATCCAGATTTTTCTCCACCCAGTCGCGGAAAGCATTCAGCATTTCATTTAGATTTTGAGGGCCTCCATAAGCAATAAACTTACTGTTTTCCTTTTTACAGATCACCCAATCATTTTCGCTTCGAAGCTCATGGATTTTCACAAAAGAGGCAGATTCTAACACAGTTTCGTCTAAATCGAACTTCAAGCTCCAACCGGGATTATCAATAGTATCAACCTTGCATCCATAGCTATGTTCCCAATCTCCATCACAGAGACGCAAATAAAATTGTTCCAACCATACAATATTGTCCATCAGCAATTATCCAGTTTTGTACACCGTTTATTCGGAATTTCTATAGGTTTTGCAGGCCGGACACCACCCGGAATTTCTTTACCTTGGACATGAGGTGTGGGTACTGATTCCCCCGTTTTCTTATTAACATGAGCCTTCCCACTTACATCAGTTCTGCTCTTCATATCAAAACCTGTTGGATTTTGGGAATTTTGCTTAAACGTCGCCGTGTTGCTAACATTTCCATTTTGATCTCTGCGGAAAGTTGAGTGCTCCCCCTCAGCTCTGCCATCCGGTTTCAAGTGATTTTTACCACGACCTTTTCTCCCCATTGGTCCTGGCGGCACTCCATCGGATATTGAAGAAGCTACGAGTGCTGGCTCAGCAATGGCTACAGTTGCCGCAATTACTGGAGACACTGCTATAGCTATTGCCGGTATAACGGTTGCTGCTACTTGAGCTGCAGATTCTCCCTCTATTCTTCTCATTTCAGCGAAGATATCGTTAGGAATAAAGCCACCGGGGTTAAAACTATCAGGCGCCTCCCCACTTGGGTCTACCAGATTCACGGGATCTCCATTGACATAAGCATAGAGATTTTGATCCGCCTCATACCCTATAGGATCGGTCTGGAGGAACCGTCCGAGCTCCGGTGAGTACATCCTTGCTTTGTAATAGTAGAGCCCCGTCTCCGCGTCATAGACCTGACCCGTGTAGCGGAACAGCGACCCCTCAGGCGTGTCCACCTCTCCATAAGGCCCATAGCTATAAGTCGCCGTGGCAGTGCCGCCCGTGTCTGCCTCTGCAATGATGCTGCCCTGCCAATTACGATACAGCCAGCTCTTCGTGCCAAGACCACCGCCGCTGTACGCAACAACAGGCTCATCAATGCCAGGGCCGTGGATATAACGGCGCAGCGGCGTATTGCCAGTTGAGCCGCTGAACTCCGCTATCAGTTAAACTCAATTGTTCAACAACAGTATCTTATCTGACTTCTAGGTTTTCTGTATTACGAGGGCACAGACAAGGCTAAGAGATATCACTTGTTTGGCGGATTCATTTGGTCAAAAATTTCCTTCTGCTCTTCCCAGCCTTCCACCTTCAGATTTTCTCTAAGAAATTTGAGAAATACTTCTATGTTGACTTCAGAGCGATCAAAAACATAAATGCCCTCAGCATAGCTCTTTTTAGCAATACCCCAAAGTGCTTGATGGAAACACCAACACCCTATGATTATCCTAGCCCACACGCTATTCAATCTCTCTGTAGTAACTTAGAATGCCGCAAGACAAGGCCCCAGTTTCATCAATTGCGCCAGGGCCCCTGATATCGATTTCTTCAGGCCAAAGCTCATTCAGCCCAAGGCGACGCTTTACTGTCCAGATTTTCTTCCACCCAATTGCGGAAAACAGACAGCATTTCATTTAGATTTTGAGGGCCACACCATCCATAAAATCGGCTTTGTTTAACCTCGCAGTGCAACCAATCATCTTCCGAGCGCATATCTCTTAATTTTGGAAACTCATTGATTGAGAGCTTTGTGTCAGTCAAATTAAACTCAAACGACCACCCCGGGTTATCAATTGTACTTATTCGGCAAGTTCTACCGTGTTCCCAATCTCCATCACAGAGACGCAAATAAAATTGCTCCAACCATGAGATGTTATCCATAACAAATCGAAAACCGCTAGACTTCTCAGACAGGGTCAGCGCATTTTCGAACTGGGATCCAAACCCACCCAATGCCTAAAAACCAAAGCTTGAAAGCCCACTTCATCCAACTGTTTTTGAAGGAGTTTTTTATAGTCAGCCCCATATCTCTTTAGCAAAAGGAGCAGAAGATTCGATTCGCTATCCAATTGCAAACCACTCATCAGAATTCTGCTTCCGCACTATAGCGACACTATCATCGTCTTCTGCGGAAGCCCAAATATAGATACTATCACCATTGTCAAAACAAAACTCCCAGACCTTTTCATTAGCGTTAGGTTTAACAGCCACTAATGTTGCCTCCAAGAATGGCCACAATGCATCTGATACATTCCTCCCTAAATCAGAACTCGGGATACCACCCGATATACCTATAGATAAATTGAACGGGGTTCCGACAAGGTATTTGAAGTTCTGATCTGCGTTACTAGAGTAAAACTCTAGATTATACCAGTACTTACCGAATGAACACCCCGTGAGCTGGCATCCAACAAGACTATCTATATTCACTTTACTTCCTCGATCACGGTTGCCTGTTTAAATGAATGTGGCTTTGGCGATTTCTTTCGATTTTCGACTCGTTGTTTTTAAAATGCGAGCCATCTGTTCTAACACGCTCGTTACCAGCACCTCCAGATTTTGATGTCACAACCCTAGGTCCGCCGAACTGTCCAGGGTTCGACCGCCCATCCATAATGCGAGCATCCATAGGCCCATCAACACCTGGCATCGTATGAATGGAACCGTTCTCTGCTGTTGTATTTGAGCGCCCCGGAAAGCCAGCATTTTCCAATGAATGGCGCGCAGCAGCTGGGTCAGCATGTACAGTTGTCCCGTTAGTATCCACTATAAAATCTGGGCCCGTTTTAGACGCACTTCTAGTATCAGTTACTGCATCGACAACTTTTTCAGCATTTCTTGCAGCCTTAATTCCCAAGGATGCGCCACCAGGAACAAAGGGTACTAAAGTTGCAGCCCCATCTGCAACTATCCCAACAGCGTCAACTATCGCGCCACCAATATTCCCACCATTTACGTTGTCTATAAAACTGTTTATACCAATAGCTAGGCTGACTACGTCTACCGCGGTTTCAATTATCTCTCCACTTGGGTCCAAGTGATTAATCGGATCATTTCCGACATAAGCGTAGAGGTTCTGCTGATCTTCATAGCCTATAGGATCGGTCTGGAGGAACCGGCCGAGCTCTGGGGAATACATCCTTGCTTTGTAATAATATAAGCCAGTCTCCGCGTCATAGACCTGACCCGTATAGCGGAACAGTGACCCTTCAGGCGTGTCCACCTCACCATAAGGGCCATAGCTATACGTCGCTGTAGCATTACCGCCTGTATCGGCCTCTGCAATGATGCTGCCTTGCCAGTTGCGATACAGCCAGCTCTTCGTGCCAAGACCACCGCCGCTGTACGCAACAACAGGCTCATCAATGCCAGGGCCGTGGATATAACGGCGCTAAACTCATAACCATCCTAGGCTTATGCTCTCAGCCTATTGTGAACCATTCTGCAGAGTTAAGGTTTTTTACAACCAGAAGATTGTCATGATCATATTCCATAGACCAAACAAAAATTGAGCTAGCATCAGAAAACACAAGCTCACACACACGACCTTCTTCTACCAAAATACAGGCCTCTAAACTTTGCTCAAGGTAACCCCATAGCTCTGTGGTAGACTCATCTTCGATAATATCTCGGGAAAATAGCCCATCACGATGAAAGCAAATTTCATACATCGTTGAAATATTATATGCTACCGGCTCACCATTCTTTCTTCCTTGAAATTGCATGGAAAAAGCACCTTTGGAAAGGGTCACACTCTCCAGCCGCAACCCAATGATTTTCTCTACAGGGTTCATTTAATTACAATCCAATGAAGTATGGCAGCCAGCACGGCGCTGGCTCCTAGTTTCATTATTTTTGAAGGTAGATCCATCCATCCTTACACCATCATTTCCGGAGCCTGATCGTGTAGTAACCATCCTTGGCCCATTTCTATCACCGGCAGCGCTGCCAGAGCGACCATTCATAATTCTAACATCCATAGGGCCATCCACCCCAGGAATTCCTTCATGAATTGTCCCAACTTCACTGGTCTGAGTCGTTGGGGTACCTGGAAAACCAGCAGCTTCTAAATCTGCACGGGCAGAGTTTGGCGTATTTCCAACGGATATTGGAGGGCTGCCAACAGAATTAGATGCACTTCTAGTATCAGTTACTGCATCGACAACTTTTTCAGCATTTCTTGCAGCCTTAATTCCCAAGGATGCGCCACCAGGAACAAAGGGTACTAAAGTTGCAGCCCCATCTGCAACTATCCCAGCAGCGTCAACTATCGCGCCACCGATATTCCCATCATTTACGTTGTCTATAAAACTTTTTATACCAACAGCTAAGCTGACTACATCTAACGCGGTTTCAATTATCTCTCCACTTGGGTCCAAGTGATTAACCGGATCATTCCCGACATAAGCATAGAGGTTCTGTTGGTCTTCATACCCTATAGGATCGGTCTGGAGGAACCGGCCGAGCTCTGGCGAGTACATCCTTGCTTTGTAATAATACAGCCCCGTCTCAGCGTCATAGACCTGACCCGTGTAGCGGAACAGCGACCCCTCAGGCGTGTCCACCTCTCCATAAGGCCCATAGCTATAAGTCGCCGTGGCAGTGCCGCCCGTGTCTGCCTCTGCAATGATGCTGCCCTGCCAATTACGATACAGCCAGCTCTTCGTGCCAAGACCACCGCCGCTGTACGCAACAACAGGCTCATCAATGCCAGGGCCGTGGATATAACGGCGCAGCGGCGTATTGCCAGTTGAGCCGCTGAACTCTGCAACCAACGCATCCCCGTCATAGAGATAATAGGTGTCCGCAACACCACTGCCCGTCTTGGAGACCCGCTTGCCTAGACCATCATAATTATAGGTGGCAGAGACACTGGGGCCACTGGCCGTCTTCAATCGGTTCTCTGCGTCATAGCTATAAGACCAACGGCCATCGCCCGTCAGATTGCCATTGGCATCATGGCCAATATTCCGATTGCCAATACGGGTGGGCTGGTTCAAGCCATTAAAAGTTCCATCCGTATCCCGGTTATAATGGCCTTGCCAGACATAAGCCGTGTTGGAGACTGTCTTGGATATGATCTGATTGACCCGGTTATAATTAAAACCAAAGGTGATATCAGAGCCGCTGCCAGACAGATTATTCGTCAGGCTGTCGAGCGCACTGTCCGCCTCATAGGCATAAGATGTGGTGGTTCCATTCCCATAAGTCGCTGTGACCCGACGGGACAAACCATCATAAATATAGGAGGCGAGATTGCTCCCGTTTACCTCATCAATAGAGGTCACCCGGTTCAATGCATCATAGCTATAAGAGAAGGCCTGATTATCCGGGTGGGTGATCCGTGTCCGATTGCCGGCCTTGTCATAGGCAAAAGACAATGTGCGCCCATCAGCCGTGACCTGTGTGGCCCGGCCTGCAGTGTCATAAGCATAGCTGATGGCATGGCCCGAGCGGTTCACCCCGGTCTGACGGCCCGCCAGGTCATAGGTATATGTCACATCATCCGATGTACCGGGCAGGTTTTTAAACGTCTGACGGTCAAGCGCATCATATGTATAGGTGATGACCTGCCCATCCCGTTTGGTCAGCTTTGTCCGGTTGCCATTGGCGTCATATTCATAACGCTCCACATCCGTTGTCGAGGACACACCCGTGGTGGTCTTGGATGGGAAGAACCAGGCGCTGAGACGGTCAAAGCCGTCATAGTCATAGGTCGTTAAGTTCCCATTCGCATCTTTGACCGACGCCACCTGGCCATTGGGTGTATAGCTATAGGTCTGATAATCCTGCTGCAACGCCGTGCCATAAGCACGGATCACACGCAACACCTGACCCGCAGCGTCATAAACCATCTTTGTCCGACGATCCGCACCCTCACCAGACCCCAGACGCTGCGTCTCAATATCAACACGACCCGCTGCGTCATAAGACGTCTCAACAACAGCACCATCAGGGGAGGTCGTGCTCAGTCGCCGCCCCATCGCATCATATGTGTGGTTGATTGTGCGCCAGACATTTGGGCCTGTTTCATAGACCCGCTCATATAACAACTCACCATCAGGCTTATAGGCATATTCTGTGTTGCCACCCAAAGGCGGGTTGATACGCGTCAAACGATCAAGTCCGTCATAGGAGAAACTGGTCGTGTCATTCACATCTGTGCGTGGGCCATTTATCGATGTGGCGACACCAGAACGGTTGAAGTACGCCGTTGTTGCCAAGGACTGCCCACCGCTTTGGCAGGATTGAGTTACCGTGAGTGACAGGCCATTCACATAGCTATAGCACGTCCTAACGCCCTCAGGGTCTGTCACGGTGGTTAAGCGGCCAACACCGTCATATCCGTAATTTGTCGTTGGCCGAGACCCACCAACGGATGGCGCACGCACAGAACTGACGAGACCACGGCCGCTTAAATATGTGAAGTCAGTTCGGTTGCCTTTGGCATCTTCAAGCCACGACAGGTCATTAGTGCCTGAAGAGAGATTATAATTCGCCCTTTGTGCCAGAATCTCCTGGCCATCTTTTTGCACCCTGTAAGCATGCGTTTGATTGCCTTTCGCATCATAAAGATAGCGGAAGCCATCTCCCTCAGGATTAGATTCCCGATCAACCTGCCCCATCATATTATAAGACATTGTCGATTGGCGGCCCAGGGCATCAATAGATTTGACCTGACGGCCATCATAATCAAATACCGCCTTGTTTTCCTGGGACAACGGATTAGCAACACGCGTGCGATTACCAGCCACGAAATAGGATGTCGTCCGGCCCGTGGCATCCGTAATGGACGACACTGTGTTCATCAAAAGACCGCGGTCTTTAAGATAATCAATCGTCAGAAGCGGTGCCTTAGACGTGTCATAGCCTTTGATCTGTGAAATCTCACCAAAGCGCCCACCCTTGTCGCTATATTCATAGCTGTATTTACCAAGGCTGACCTCGGTTGAGCTGCTGATGTCGAAGAGTTCGGCAGTTTGAAGGACGACCGAGTTTTCCAATGGGCCGTTGTTGTAGGTTGTACTGTCATCATTATAGCTGAATTCGACTTTCCTCCAATTCGGCGCAGAAACCGAAAAAAGCCGTGTGAATCGTCGAGCCCCATTCTGGCATTGGTCAAAAAGAAGGCCACTATTTGGGTCTTGGATATGACTACAGTCCCCGAATTCAGACTTTTCAAATAGGAGCTCTGCGTCCAAATTGTTAGAAACTCTTTCCAAAGTCCCCGTTCGTTCTCGATACGAGAAGGAAATCAGTACGCCCGAAGGGAAGCTCCAAGTGGTAGCAGGAACCATACCTCTTCGACCATTCGTAACTCCATGGTCAGCATCAACAATTGGGTCTTGTCTGAAGGTAATTTCCTGGCCGTCTATAGTTGTATATTTGAAGTGGTGTTTATCACCAAACCCCTGAGCCAAGGGCGCAAATTGAGTAAGTTTAGAATACGAACCAAGTGCCGGTTCCCAACTTCCATCAACAGCCTTAACAAACTGCTCTCCTGATGCGCCCCTTGACACCGTAACGGAATTGAAACGATAGCCTGTGCGCCACCAATCAGACGCCTCATGAACTCCAATGCTGGCAGGCAGTGTGTTATTTGCAGCCAGTTCATATGCTGCCGCGATCGCCACCAATGTCTTTGTCGCATGAAGAGGGGAACTTTCACCAAACACCGCCCGCGCATTTGTACTAACAGTCGCAAAAACGGCCAAGTTATGTGTCCAACCAGCCCCCAGCGAGTCACCGGAGCCATCCGATTTATAAATCCTTTGAAAGCTTAACTTCTGGGGGAATTCACCAACTCCAGAGCTTAATTCTACCGGAGCGGTATACTGGAAAGCACCAGAGCGTAAATTGACTTCATGGTCGCCAAATCGCAAATAGTCTTTTAGCTTTACGTCCAGCAAATGGTCGGGGCCAGAAGGCTTAAATTGACTAGAATCCAACAACCCCTTGCGTATAATACCATTTCTCGAGACGCCATGCGTAAAGTCAAATGTATCACCGTTTTGCTTTACTGCTAAGAACGACTCTCGGTCATCAAAAGCTAAGACACTATTAGCAATTAACTCGTAGCCAGAATCCAAATATTTTTGCAGATTGAGATATTCTTTAATCGGCAACGCTGAGCTGATTACCCCACCGGGCATGAATTTATAATATGTTTCTCCATCCGGACTTATATTCGAGGCGGGATACGGACCATTTCCATTCGAGTTCGGGGCAAACGCCTCCAACCCTTGAGCTAAACTAGCTAATGTCAGGCCAGTCCTTCTTATTTCATTAGTGACAGAAGGAGCCCCTGATTCGACAGACACACTGGTGGAGGTCTCAACATCAAGACCATTAATGAAGTCGCCAACTGTAGCTGTAAGATCCGCGCTTGAGGCGGCCGAAAGACCAACGGAATGGTGAAATTGCACAAAATTTTTGGAAATCGAACTTAATGTATTCCCAACAGAAGACACAGACGCCGCCCAACGACGCCACATGAAGTCGGAGTTTGAAGCATTTGCCTCAACATGATTCTGGCGACCTTGACCCTCATAAGTAAATTCAAAGTCTTCGACACAAACGAAGTCAATATACTCATTACCTTCATCGTTGCACTCACCACCAAGAACTGCTCTGGACCTCTCGGGATCTTGCCCAGCTGCGTTCTCATAAGAGTCAACATGACTAAATGTGGAAGGCCCTAGTGTAAAAAATAACTCCGGAAAATAACTTGCATCTTGAGTTTTCGTAACATCTCTATCCTGATAGGAGCCACCCGAAGCAGCATATGGCATATTTATGCTCACATCGACTGAAACCAATTGGCGATTCTCAGTTATTGGCGCCTGATATTCCCCTAAGATAAAGCTTTCATAAGCGTTCACCCTTTCCTCATCGAAACGCGAGAAGGCATCCTCATCGATTTCATAAAAGACCGTATGTCCTGAAAACAAGGTCAGCTTTGGACCGTCAGTCCACTCTTGGAAGCAAGTTTCAAGAGACGGAGTACATTGGGAACCTCGAGTAGGCCTATATTCATCCCACCTTAACGTAAACCGATCGCCATATACGTCATCTGAATATAAATCGACATCTATACCACGGGCCTGAATACGCACCTTGGTTCTCAAGACATTTGGCACTTCCCCCGACCATGTTGCGATGGGAGAGAAAGATGACGCCGTTTCAGGGGCCATCATCTGTGGGCGCGGGCCGCCTATGATATCTTCAATGCGATGATCCGGATATTGGGTTTTCAATGTCTGCAGGAAAGAAACAGACTTGGCGTCCAATTCTGCGCGAAGGGCCGGGAGGTTAATCCCCGTATATACATTGGGCGAACCACTTGATGTCTGCGTGCCGCCAACAATGGCGCTTAGCTGCGATGTGCTCACGCCAATCACGGACATCAGGTCTGGAATACCTGCCATCACATCCTGGCGCTTATAGGAGGGGTCAAAGCGCTGCCATTGTCCACCGACAAGAGCCTCTACCACAACATGCAAAATTGTTACGCTGCCACCTGTACCTCCAGACAGACAGGAACCGTTAAAAGGCACACCACCATTGGCAAGAATTGTATCTATCTGGCCAATATCCGATATGCCAATCCAGCTGGCCATTGCCGCGCAATTTACGCTGGCTTCTCCAAAGACATAGCGGGCCGACCCACTATTGGCGCGCACCAGGCGCACCATGAGTTGCGCTTGATCAAAAGATGTCCCCATTTTATCCAGAACCGCGCCTTTAGCACCCTTTTGCAATCCAAAATGAGGGTAATAACCAATATTATCCCGCACATATTCAAAGATAGCTTGAGGATCATTGCCTAAGGTCGTCGCAAGGGCTTTCACACGCCCGTCATAGTCGCTTACTGATTTAGCAGTGGGGCTCGTCAAAGCCCCATAAAAATTAAGCGCTTCTTGAGGTGAAGTTGCCGCACCATTGCTAACCCTAAATGAAGGTAAATCCGCCGCACCCACACCAAAGATGGGAAGAATGGCAGCAATTCCGGCAGAAAGGAGGAGGCGTCTGAATGGAAATTTCATGGCTTTCGTTTGCCCTTCGGTATTTTTGTTAGTTAAATTCGAGCGTTAGGTAACCCACTTAATCCTGCGGGTCATATTGGACAATTCGACAATAACCGCTGGCGGTTAAAGCGTTGGGATTTACATAGACAGCAGCGTTAAAACGCCCTGCGAGATAGTGAGAGAGAAATACAGATATCATCGCTGTATTTTCTTCTTCGATAATCATCCAGCCATAGGAACTGAACCCCTCGCAGAGGCCAGGCACTGCACCGTTTTCAAACTGAATCAGAACGCCTGTTTCAATGGACGTCACATTAACAACTTCGCCGTTCAAGGAGGATTCTGTGGCTGAAGCGGGCAGGGTCAGGTTGGCTAAAATCAGGAGTGTCGAGAGGAGTGTTTTGAGCAGCGTCGGCACGACCGATTATCCCACCCTGTGAATTCTTATTTGTCCAGAGGCGCAGTTCCCTTGGCTGTCATAACCAATATTAACAGGTTGTCCTGCCGTGAATGCGGCAAGGGCGCGTGCATACATGGCATCTTTTCCTGGGGCTGTACTATCGATAGCAAAATAAGCGGGGTTGCATTCTGGATGGGATGACGGCTGATTGGACAATCGGATATAAATTTGTCCTGCAGGATACGTAAAAATATGCGTAATTTCGCCTGTCCGATTCTCATCATAACCCGCATTTGACGGTGTTAACCCAGCTGCGAAAAAGCCGAGTGCAAGAGCTAAGGCTGTAAGCTTACGATTTGTAATCATGATCACACCAAAAAATTGTTCAAAATGACAAACAGTGGAAGTACTAAGTAATTTGTGTATGCAATTATATGCTTTTGGTATATTCAAATCAATGATTTAATCGGTTTGATTGACTGTGCTTGCTGTGGTTCGCGCAGAAAAAAGGTTGATGATATGAGAAAAAAGGTTGATGATATGAGATTGTGGATGATTATGGCTGTGGCAGTCATATTGGCGCTTACAACAGTGCAAGCGCGCGCGGCCCATATTTGTTCAGGGCAGGTGAGCAACCTGGCGATCGGGCCAACGAATGGACTTTTGCAGGTCAATTACGGGCATGGCTGGCATTATATTTGTAGCTTTAAGGCTGCCCATAACGGCGTAGATCCGGAAGTCTGCAAAATATGGTGGTCAATGCTTTTATCAGCTCAAAGCCTGAAAAAAGAAATTCACTTCTACTACGATGATAGCCTTGGCGGTTGTAGCAATTTACCAAATTGGGCCACACCGGTGCCAAGCCCGTATTTTGTAAAAATGGACGATTAACGGCGGTTCGGGATAGCGGATTGAAAGCTCGAACATTACTGCATCTTGTGTTTTTATTTGTATAGGCAATTAAGTTCGTTTAGGGTTTTAGTCGTATATACATGATCGTAATAGTTGATATTTTCACTTGAAAATCAGCCCAAAGAGGGCGGCAGGGATAAGCAATGTTAAAGCGTCATCTTGGTCTTATATCAACATTTGCTTTTATTGGGCTTTTCGCACAAAGCGCTGAGGCGGCCGTGGCTTGTCGTGGACAAGTCAAAACTGTTGGTCTGAGCCTGGGCACGGGCGTGCTTCATGCTGATTTCGGTTATGGCGTTGCGAACCTATGTGGCGTTGATCATGACGCCGGGGGTATGAGTGCCAAGACCTGTGAAGTCTTACATGCAAAGCTGATTACCGCCCAATCCCTGAGCAAGGAAGTGACGTTCTATTTCTCCGATAGCTTAGGGTCTTGCGCCAACCTTGTTCCTTGGCAATGGCCAGATCCGGCGCCCTATTATGTTGATATTCCCAGTTCATAAGCCGCTCCATTAGAAAAAGGCATAGCAATGATGAAATTCACAACTCAAATCGCTGTAATATCTCTTGCTCTATCCGCATTTGCGTTTAGCGCATCAGCGCAACAGACAACGACTTATAGCTATGACGAACTTGGCCGCCTGACAGACGTGAACCGATCTGACAATGTGGACACGCAATATAGCTATGACCCCGCCGGCAACCGGACAGCTCAGGTGGTGACAGGATCTTCTAACGCTGCCCCTGTATCAGGTGTGGTTGTGTTGCCGATCGCCGGGTTTATTGTCATCCCGCTGCAATAATCAACTAAGGGGTAACCATGTTAAGACAGCTTACAGGTTTAATGGCTCTTGTGGCAGTATTTACTGCCACGCCAAGCATGGCTACTCATCTTTGGGAGGGTGGAGAGCGGCAGGTCAGTAATGTTTACGTTACTGGCAATGCGATTCTAGTGCTATTTGACCCCCCTCCTGCTTTCTGTCAGGGCGGCAACTTCTTAGGGCACGGCCATGTGAAAATCCCGACGGATGCACTTGGCGCAGATTATCTCTACACGATGATATTGACGTTGTTCACGACAGACCGCCCCCTTCGAGGGATTTGGGTGGAAGACCCAAATGGGCAACCGTGCAGCACCGCCTTCATACCAGAGCTTTATAGTATCACTGTAGGAAAATAGAAAAGGGCTCGCTATGCGCCTCATTCTTTCTGTAATTTTGGTGATCTTTGCGATCTCCCCCGCCAATGCCGGGGAAGCTTGGAAGGGGTTTTCCAATATCACTGTCATTTACCCGGAATATATCGGTTTAATCATCTATCTTGACGGTAATGTCGTAAATCCTGATGGCTTGTGTGAACCCAATCGGATGAGGCTGCTTCATGATCACCCTAACTATGACACTATGGCTGCGGCTTTGTTGGCGGCTTTCTCTCAAAATAGACAAGTGAACATCAATTACGACACGGACACTCTCTCAGAATGCAATATCAATATAAATCGCTTTCAGGTCAAAAAATGATGAACTTCGGATTGAAGACATGCCGTCGCTTAATTGCTTTGATTAAGAGGTCGCCAGGGGCAGTGATTATAGCCTTACCTATTTAAACATATTTGCAGGCCTAACGAAAAATTGCGGAAGTCCTCAATCGAATGATGAAATAGACTATCTTTATAATTTTATTTGTTTTGTCTTTTCTGGTCACCACCATCAGTAGTGCTTCGGCAGCCTATGAAGGCGGGACACGTAAAGTCAAAAACATCTTTATAGACAAGACCTATATTTATGTTCTTTTTGACCCCGCACCCATTTTTTGCATGGGCGGTGACTATTACACACATGGGCATGTCAAAATCCCAATGAGCGCGATGAATGCTGAATATCTCTACACCATGGCGTTAACCTCATACACGACAGGTGAAGACATAACGGGAATTTGGCATGAAACCACCAATGGCGTGCCGTGTAGCACAAGCTATGTGCCTAATTTGGAAGGCCTTTCAACTCGAAAATGACCTAAGAGGAAAGACATATAATGCGACTGCTTATTTTAATCCTGATTGTATTTATGAGTACACCAGCTTTCTCAGCCGAAGCGTGGAAAGGCTATTCCAAAATAACAAAACTTTACCCCAATGACAGTGGCATAACTTTTTTTTTGGACGGCAATTCCATTAATCCCGACGGAGCATGTGAGACAAACCGCATGCACTTATATACGACCCAACCAAATTACGAGATAAGTGCGGCAGCACTTCTGGCCGCCTTTTCACAGAACCGCCAGATCAGCGTCAATTACGACACAACAACGTTGTTGGAATGCGCGGTAAAAGTGAATCGCTTCTTCGTCTTACCATGATGGAATAGGCCATTTCGCGCCTACAGCAAATAAGATGTGCTGAAACATCAGAGAAAACAGCATCAATTACCGCTTGTCTCCACTTTTTGATGACAACCCCTGCACAAGTGGGCGAATCTTGCAAGGGATATGCAAATATCACGACAATTTATCCTCAGTCGATTGGCCTGACCTTTTTTCTGGATGGCTCGGCAATAAACCCAGATGGTCCATGCGAAGATAATCGGATGATATTAGTTAACGAACATGGGGCTTTGCCAATATTTCGTTGAAATACCCGCTGATATATCTCACAAGATATCAGCCCTTATGGACAGTCGCCCTATTCTTCTCTAACCCTGTTGGAATAATCTCCACCTTTTCAAAGTGAAGGGAACACATATGCGCACCCGGGCCGCAGTCGCGTTAGAAGCTGGAAAGCCTTTGCAGGTGATGGACGTCAATCTGGACGGGCCGAAACAAGGCGAAGTTCTGATTGAAGTCAAAGCCACCGGCATCTGCCACACGGATGAGTTTACACGTTCAGGTGCGGACCCGGAGGGGCTGTTTCCCTGTATTCTCGGTCATGAAGGTGCTGGTATCGTGCTCGAAGTTGGTGAAGGCGTCACAACCTTGAAACCCGGCGATCATGTCATTCCTCTCTATGTGCCTGAGTGTCGTCAATGTTCTTCATGTCTGTCAGGTAAAACCAATTTATGCACAGCGATCAGGAACACTCAGGGCCAGGGCTTGATGCCCGATGGGACAACCCGGTTTTCCATGTTGGATGGCACACCTATTTATCATTATATGGGGTGCTCGACCTTCGCCAATCACACGGTCATGCCTGAGATTGCCCTGGCCAAAGTCCGCCCCGATGCGCCTTTTGATAAGATTTGCTATTTGGGCTGTGGTGTCACGACTGGCATTGGTGCGGTGATTAATACAGCGGGTGTTGAAATCGGGGCGAGTGCAGCCGTTTTCGGCTTAGGCGGCATCGGTTTAAATGTCATTCAAGGCCTGCGTTTGGCTGGCGCAGATAAGATTATCGGTGTCGATTTAAATAATGCCAAAGCCGAGATGGCTCGTAAATTCGGCATGACAGATTTCATCAATCCCTCGAAACTTGAAGGCTCTACAGTCGATGAGATTGTCAGATTAACCCAGTCAGACAGAGATCCTATTGGCGGCGTGGATTACAGCTTTGATGCCACGGGCAATGTGGATGTCATGCGGGATGCACTGGAGTGTTCTCACCGGGGCTGGGGCGTCAGCGTTATTATTGGCGTGGCACCCGCCGGTGCTGAAATCTCAACAAGGCCATTTCAATTGGTTACGGGTCGTATGTGGAAAGGCACAGCTTTTGGCGGGGCAAAAGGCCGGACAGATGTGCCGAAATTTGTCGATTGGTATATGGACGGCAAAATCGAAATCGATCCCATGATCACCCATAAATTGACATTGGATGAAATCAATACCGGTTTTGATTTGATGCATGCGGGTAAATCCATCCGCGCGGTGGTCGAATATTAAGCCCAATTTGGAACCTGACCCCTTATCAGCTACACTGTCTCTCTAACAGTTGGGGGGACTGTCATGGCTGAAAAACTCACAGAATTCGTGGGCGATATTCCCGGTCATTACGACAATGGCCTGGGGCCTTATATTTTTGTCGACTATGCGGCTGATATCGCCCGACGTGCTGCCGTATTAAAGCCGAGGCATGTTTTAGAGCTGGCGGCGGGAACCGGCATCGTTTCAAAGGCCTTGAAAGACCAGCTGGACAGTGACACCCATCTCGTTGTGACGGACTTAAACGGTCCGATGCTGGAGATTGCCCGATCGAAAATAGGGGATAGAGCAAATACAGAATTCGCCGTTGCCGATGCGATGCAGCTTGATTTTGCAGATGATCGTTTTGATCTGATTGTGTGTCAATTTGGGGTGATGTTCTTCCCTGACAAACAGGCATCAATGAAGGAGGCGCGTCGTGTGCTAAGGCCAGGTGGGTCTTATCTGTTTAATACTTGGGGTGCGTTGGAAGATAACCCTTTTGCCGCCATTATGATCGATATTACTCATAAGATCTTCACAAATGACCCGCCCGTATTTTACAAAATTCCCTTTTCATATCCCGGGCCGGACGAAGTCTGTCAGGATCTTCTGCAATCAGGTTTTCAACAAGTAGATCACGAGATAATAGACCTGGATAAAATCGTGGACAGCTGGCGCCGATTTGCAAAAGGCCTGGTCTTTGGCAACCCCAGTATTACAGAGCTGGAAGAACGGGGCACCATGGATGCTGAAGATGTATTGATATTGGTTGAGGAGGAATTACGGACCCGCTTTGGCCCTGAACCTTCATCCATGCCTTTAAAAGCCACCGTTTTTCATGCATTGAAGTGACGGCTTCCCTTTCTGAATTTTCTTCACTAGGCTGCCTTTAGAAAAAAGATCTAAGGGGAATAGGGACATGTATAAATCCGTTTTAGCGGGCGTTGCTGTATTTGGTGTTTTAAGCACAGCGACCACGGCACTGGCGGAAACCACTTTAATTCACGCCGGAAAGCTGATTGCAACGCCAGGGTCAGGCGTGCTGGGCGCATCCACAATCATTGTTGAAGACAATCGTATCGCCGAAGTGGTGGACGGTCATGTAACCCGTGATGGGGCCAAAGTCATTGATTTAAGCGATAAAACAGTGCTCCCTGGGTTGATCGACGCCCATGTACATTTATCCGGTGATCCCGGTGGGGATTATTGGCAGGCTGTCATTCGTGAACCGGCTTATTATGGGGCCATAGCTGTTAAGAATTCAGGCATTACTTTGCGTGCAGGTTTTACAACAGTTCGGGATGTGGGGTCCCGCGGAATAACCACCATGCACGCCATTCGGGATGCCGTTCGTGACGGTGTTGTTGAAGGGCCCCGCATTCAATCAGCAGGCGCATCTCTCGCTATTATCGGTGGTCATGGGGACGTCAGTGGCTTTTCAAAACATGTGCTGGAAGCTGTTTTCCCTTATGCCAGTACGGGGGCTTGTACCGGTGCTGTGGAATGCGCCCAGCGGGTGAGGGAAGCCTCAAAATACGGCGCAGACCTGATTAAAATTACAGCGACTGGCGGGGTTTTGTCCCAACAGGGTCGTGGTCTGGATCAGCATTTTTCCGATGATGAAATGACATCCATCGTTGAAACGGCGCACCGCCTTGGATTGAAAGTGGCGGCACACGCTCATGGTAAAGGTGGGGTAGAAGCCGCCGTTGCCGCTGGTGTCGATTCCATTGAACATGGGACCTATTTAGATGAAGACGGGGCGAAGCTTATGAAACGCACCGGGTCTTATATGGTGCCCACATTAATGGCCTTTGAAGGCATTCGGGAAGGTCTTGCTGAAAACCGTTATACGCCTGTCGTGTCAGAAAAAGTGCGCCAGACTTTGGAAGTCGTGGGTAACGGTTTGAAACTGGCGGTGAAGCGCGGTGTAAACATCGCCTTTGGCACCGATGCTGGCGTATTTGAACATGGGCGTAATGCCGGCGAATTTGAACTCATGATGCGCTATGCGGAGATGGATGCTGAAGCGGCGTTGAAATCAGCAACGATAGACGCTGCCAATCTGCTTGGCATGTCATCAATTGGCACGATTGAAGCTGGGAAATACGCGGACATCATCGCCGTTGATGGTGACCCGTTGCAGGATGTGACCGTGTTGGAGAATATGCGCTTTGTCATGAAAGACGGCAAAGTCATCGATTTGGATTAAGGGAGAATACCCATGTGGGAGTTATATCCACTTAGCATCACAATGACGCTTCTGGTGATGGCCTATCTGTTTTTCACCATGGCGCAAGTTGGGGCCGCACGAGGTAAATATGACGTGCAAGCCCCTGCCACTGAAGGGCCTGATGAATTTAACCGGCTTTACCGCGTCCATCAAAATACGCAGGAGCAATTGATTCTTTTCCTGCCGCTGTTCATTTTATTCGTGATTGTGGCCGGGGATAAATGGGCGGCGCCTGTGGCTGTGCTTTGGTTGCTTGGGCGGATTGTCTATCGCAACACCTATTTGAACAATCCAAAAGGTCGTGCGCCTGGCATGTTCATGACGATTGGCGCAACAGGCCTGTGTTTCTTAGGTGTGATTGTCTTTGCGGTACTCCAGCAAATGGGCATCAACCTCTAAGCTTTTTTAAAAACCAGGCTTAGATTATTGGCTGGCATGAGATGCGTCTTTTGATGCACCAGCCCATGGTCTAAAGCCGTGCACACCACATCATCCAAGGCGCGAATACCCCAAGACGGGTCTCGCGCCTTGAGACTTTCATCAAAAGCTTCATTGCTGGGGGATGTATGGCCATATTGGGTTTTAAAAGGCCCATAGATGAAAAGCGTGCCACCGGTTTTTAAATGCGCAGCAGCCCCGCGCATCAGCCCTGGCAAAGTTTCGGGCGGGGAAATATGCAGCATATTCGCGCAGTAAATTGCATCCGGTTGAAAATCCAGCGCCCAGCTTTCATCCGTTACATCCACATGAGTAACAGGATAGAGATTGTCTTGATTGGCCATTTGGCGGCGCGCTTCAACGCTGGCCTTATAACGCTCAGCCATATCACTGCTGTGCCAGTGAATATCGGCGCGCTGGCTTGAGAAATAAACACCGTGCTCGCCCGTGCCTGAGGCAATTTCAAGCACATGTGCATCATCGCCAAGCAAGGGGGAGAGATGAGACCAGATGGCCTCTTTATTCCGCACGGCGGCGGGGGAATCCAATAGTGTCATTCTTTGGAACGGCCTTTCATCAGCCAGCGGATGACCATGATGGGAATGAGGAACATGGCACCAAGCAGGATATAGCCACCACCCCAGTCAATAAAGCCGGATAACTTCTCGCCAGCCCATTCCAACACATCACCCCACCAGGCCAGGAAATTAGAGGGTGTCGCCCCAAGGGCTGCCAATATCATGCCGATGATGAGGCAGGCGATAATGAATTTTATGACTTTCCCTAAAGACATGCAGCCCTCCCATTCCCCTGCTTTATAAGCGATTAATCAAAGGGCGTGAAGTCTTTGATGCGGTCCTTGAGCGCTTGTTTGTTGCCTGATGCCAATGCGTCTTTCAACGCGATGGCCTGCATCTGCATCATGACTTCAAAAGCATTGCGTGGCGGGGTTCTAATGGCCTCGTCTAGAACCTCTGCAGCTCGGGCCTGGAATTTCTTACCGCCAATATCCAAAAGCAGCCGTGCATAATAAGCCCGTGTGGCGGCATTGTCAGGGTCGGCTTGCATTGCCGCTTCAAAAGCGTCTGTAAAGCCGGACTTTCGCGCACCTGTTCCAATACGAGCTAAAAACCTGCCAACGGTTGCCACACTTTCCCCATGCCATCCGCCAAGTGTCGCCAGGGCGTAATCATGATTGGGTTCCTGCGATAAAACCTTATCGATTAAATCCCGGGTTTCTTTTGCAAGGCTGGTGGAGCGATTGATGCGGGCCTGATATCCCATGGCAATCGCTTTTTGAAGCTGACCTTCGATATGCTGCGGGTCGCGTTCAACGGCCTTGCTGGCATCTTCTAAAGCGTCCTGCAGGATGAGCAATGCGCGCTCTCTGTCTTTCTCCAGATAGGCTGCAATCACAAGATTGGCGCGGGCGGCCAACGCATAGCCATCAGCGCTTTCAAGAGCGCGACCCAGTTCGACCGCGCGGGTGTAATCGCCTTGGATATAAGCTTTTTCCGCATTCGAAAAATTTTGTGCCTGAGCGCTTACACCCAGGCACAAAATGAATAGCGTTAAGAATATCCGCACAATCGCTCCCAATCTGCCGCGACGGCGAATTTAGGATAATTTTTCGCCACTTAACACCTTATCCAGCATCTCTATGGAATTTTTAAGACCATAGAGTGCAAAAAAGCCACCCATGCGTGGGCCCTGGCTTTGGCCAAGCAGGCATTCATAAAGCGCTTTGAACCAGTCCCGCAGATTTTCAAATTCGGCGGACTTTCCAGCGGAAAACACCTCGGTCTGAACAGTATCGCCGTCGGTGTTTTCATCTAATGCTGCTAAACGTGCGCGCAGGTCTTCCATGGCCCGACGCTCCTGCTCATTGGGCAGGCGATAAGCCTTATGAGGTGCAACAAAGTCCTCATAATAGGCAATGGCATAGCCTGCTAAACGGTCAAGCTCCGGCTCACTCTCAGGTGTCGCACCATCGACATAGCGGGAAATAAAGCCCCAAAGCTGGTCCTTGTTTGACGCATTGGCAGCCCCCACCAAATTCATCATCAAGCCGAAGGATATCGGCGGTACATCGCTTGGCGGATTGCCCTCATGGATATGCCATGTGGGGTTCATCAACTGTTTTTCAGCGTCCTGCTCACCCACGGCTTTGAGATGTTGGTAATATTCATCAACGGCGCGGGGGATGACATCGAAATAGAGACGCTTTGCCTTACGCGGGGCCTGATACATATAAAGCGACAGGCTTTCCGGGCTGGCATAGCGCAGCCATTCGTCAATGGTCAGGCCATTGCCTTTGGATTTGGAGATTTTTTGGCCTTTGTCATCCAGGAACAGCTCATAATTAAAGCCTTCGGGCGGACGCGCGCCTAAAATTTTTGCGATGCGACCCGATAATTTCACGCCATCAATATGGTCTTTCCCAGCCATTTCATAATCCACGCCTAAAGCAACCCAGCGCATCGCCCAGTCCACTTTCCACTGGCATTTCACATGGCCACCGGTGACAGGTACAGTCATCTCTTCCCCATCATTGGGGTCGATATAGGAAATCGTCCCTGCTTCCACATCCCGCTTGGTGGTTGGCTCTTGAAGAACCACACCTGTTTTTGGGCAAACCGGCAGGAACGGCGAATAGGTCGCCCGACGTTCTTCTCCCAAAGTCGGCAGAATGACATTGCGGACCGCATCATAATTCGCCAGCAGGTTTAATAATGTCGCGTCAAAGCGCCCAGACGTATAGCATTCGGTTGATGAGTAGAACTCATAGTCAAAGCCGAACTGGTCCAAAAAGGCGCAAAGCCGCGCATTATTATGCTGAGCAAATCCTTCATGTGTACCAAATGGGTCCGGGACTTTTGTCAAAGGCCTTCCCAGATGCGGTTCCAGAAGGTCTTTATTTGGAACATTTTCGGGAATTTTGCGCATGCCATCCATATCGTCTGAAAAACAAATTAGACGGGTCGGCATATCACTTAACAAGGAAAACGCATGACGCACCATTGCTGTGCGTGCCACTTCACCAAAGGTGCCTAAATGCGGCAGGCCTGAGGGGCCATAGCCCGTTTCAAACAGGACATAGCCCTTATCACCAATGCCTTTGGTTTCAATCCGTTTAAGCAGTTTGCGTGCTTCTTCAAACGGCCAGGCTTTACTTGTCAGGGCTGCTTCACGCAAATTGCTCATTGTTCGACTTTCTTCGTCTCTCAGTTAAACTCGCGCGGAAACTAGAGCTGTGTCACGGCTTCGTCAATGAAACACCGCTTCAATCTTGATGACGAAAGCGAAATTTGCCCTTAAAGTCCGCCCAATGCAGGAGCCCCAACCACCATCCATACCCGATGCCGTCGCCCTCACGCGGAAATCCGCGGTTTGCTTAAGCGGTGACGGTAGTTTTGAAGACTTAAGCCTGAAACGGGCGAAAGACCTGTTGTCCAATGACCCGGTCTTCATTGTCTCCAAACCCCTGGCCCGGCAGATTTTAGGCCTGGAATTAAACCACGCCTTGGACGTGCTGGAGTTATTTGTGTTCGTCCGCCCGGCCCAGGCCCTGGTGCCCACTGTGACTGGCTTGGCGCGGGCCTTAGGCTTTGATGCGCCCGAAACCTTAGAAGACGAAGCCTATGTCATCGCCCGTGCGGTCCGCGCGCTTTTTGATGAGCTGAGCGATAATCACTATCCCTATTATGAAGGGGCGCATGAAACGCTGGTCGCCATGAAACGCGCAGGCTGGCCCTGGGCGGATTTCATTTTCAACGCTTTGGGTCCGCAAAAGCGCCGCTCCCGCGCGCTATGGGATGCTTTGGTTGAATGGGAAGGCCAGGCGCCACCGCCACCACCAGCGGATATCGTGCTGGATGAAGAGGCTATTGAAAAACGCCTCACCAGCCTGCTCCCGACCCGTGCAGAGCAGCGTAAGGGGCAGAAACATTATGCGAAGTCATCGGCCTATGCTTTTGCGCCGCGTGAAGCTGATGCGCCCAATATCGTCTTGGCAGAAGCAGGTACAGGCATTGGCAAAACCTTAGGCTATGTGGCCCCCGCGAGCCTGTGGGCGGAACGCGCCAAAGGGACTGTTTGGATTGCGACTTATACCAAGGCGCTTCAACGGCAAATCGACCAGGAATTAAGCCGGCTCTATCCTGATAAGAAACAGCAGGCGCGCCGTGCAGTGATTCGGAAAGGGCGGGAGAATTATCTGTGTCTCTTAAACCTGGAAGAGGCCATGGCGCAGGCGGGCTTTGGCATGGGGCCTCAGGCGCAGGATGTACAGCTTTTGGCGCTGATTGAGCGCTGGGCGCGCTATAGCCGGGATGGGGATTTAATCGGCGGGGACTTCCCGGCCTGGCTTGGCTCCTATTTCGGCAATAGCCGTATTGCCAGCCTCACTGACCATCGCGGTGAATGCATGTATACGGCGTGTCGACATTATAAACGCTGCTTCATTGAAAAAAGCCAAAGGGCTGCGCAGCGGGCGCAATTGGTTATCGCCAATCATGCTTTAGTCATGGTGCATGCGGTACAGCGGGCCGGGGAGCCTGGCTCTCCAACAAGGTTTGTCTTTGATGAAGCCCATCATCTTTTTGACGCCGCCGATACAACATTTTCAGCGGATTTAACGGGACAGGAAATGCGTGAACTACGCCGCTGGCTGCTTGGCCCCGAAGGGTCAAAGCGCAAACGTGGGCGGGGAATGCAAACGCGTATTGGCGAATTGGTCGAAGATAAGGAAGAGCTTCGTGATGCCATGAACCAGGCGCTGCTTTCAGCCAAAGCGCTGCCCAGTGATGGCTGGTTGGGGCGGTTGCGGGACAATCAGCCTTTTGGTCCGGCTGAACGGTTTTTAGACCGGGTCCGGGCGCATCTTCTCATTCGTTCTAAGGGCCGGGATGACGGTCACGGGTTGGAAGCGGATGTGGTGCAGCCGGTCGAAGGCCTGGTGGATGCGGCGCAAGAACTCTTGGTAGCATTGGATAAAATCCTAAGGCCTATGGCGGCCCTTGCCGCAGGTTTGGTGAAAATACTGGATGATGAAGCGGAGCATCTGGAAAGCGAAACCCGTGCGCGTATCGAAGGAGCCATAAGGTCTTTACGTCTGCGCTTGGATGGCGGGTTGATTGCCTGGCGTCAAATGCTGGAAAGCTTAGGCGGTGAGCAGGCCGAGGGGGCCGTCGATTGGTTTATTCTAAACCGGGTCCAGGGCCGAGAATTTGACGTGGGCATGTTGCGCCACCTGATTGACCCCACACGCCCCTTTGCAAAACATGTGCTGGAACACGCTCAGGGCGCTGTGATGACATCGGCCACTTTGCGGGATAAGCGCCCTGAAACCGATATGATGGATGCGGAAGACTGGAGCACGGCGGAGATACGCTCAGGTGCCACACATCTGATGCTGCCGCCCAAGCGTATCGCTATTCCATCACCCTATGATTATGCGGAACGCACCAAGGTCATTGTCGTGAATGACGTGGATAAGCGCGATGCGGCCCAGGTTGCCGCCGCCTATCGCGCCTTGTTCCTGGCCTCGCAAGGCGGCGCTTTAGGCTTATTCACGGCCATCGCCCGCCTGCGCGCGGTGCATAATCGCCTGGTCTCCCCCTTAAGTGATGCGGGACTGCATCTTTATGCCCAACATGTGGACCCGATGGATACGGGGACTTTGATTGATATTTTCCGCGCCGAAGAACATGCCTGTCTGCTGGGCACGGACGCCGTGCGGGATGGCATTGATGTGCCGGGAAATTCATTGCGCCTCATCGTCTTTGACCGCGTACCCTGGCCACGGCCCACCATCCTTCACAGGGCACGCAAGGCGGCCTTTGGGCGGGGTTATGATGATTTGATTGCACGATTGCGTTTGACCCAGGCTTATGGGCGGCTCATTCGGCGCAGCGATGATAAGGGCGTCTTTGTCATGTTGGATGCGTCTTCTCCGACGCGGCTATTTTCCGGCTTGAAAGAAGGCGTTGAAGTCCAACGCATGGGCTTGGCCGAAGCTGTTCGCGTCACAAAGTCCTTTTTAAATGAAGAAACTGGAGCCCAAGTCCTTGCAAGGGATGACCTGCTTGCCTAGATTTAAAGTTCTTAAAATTTAAATATCAGGACCAAACTCATGAGTGACTTTCAATCCGGCTCCATTTCACCGCATACCGCTTTGATTTATCTGATGGTGGTTGTGGCAGGCGTCGACCGTGATTTATCGGATGCGGAATTGGCACGCATGGGTCAATTGGTCCGCAATATGCCCATTTTTGAAGACTTCAACCAGGAAAGCGTGATTTCTTCAGCGCAAGACTGCGCCTCTATCCTGTCAGAAGAAGGCGGCTTTGATGCAGTGTTGGAACTGGTCTATGGCGCGCTGCCGGATAATGTTTTGGAAACGGGCTATGTCATTGCCTGTGATGTGGCCGCCGTTGATGGGAAATTAAGCGAAGAAGAGCTGCGCGTGCTTGAACTCGTCCGCCATAAATTTGGCATCGACCGTTTGGCAAGTGCTGCCATTGAGCGCGCCACAGCAGCGCGTTACGCCAAGCTCTAATGGTTCTCCACATCCGGGGCGTCATATTGGATGATGCGGTAGCCATTGCCGCCATCTACCGTCCCTATGTGGAAGATAGCTCAATCAGCTTTGAACTCAGCGCGCCGGACGCCGAAGACATCGCCCGGCGCATCACGGCCATCACCCAAGATGGTTTTCCTTATATCGTAGCCGAAGAAAACGGCGTGGTTCTGGGCTACGCCTATGTAACTTCGTTTCGCGCACGAGCAGCTTATGACTGGTGTGTCGAAAATTCGGTCTATGTATCGCAGGACCATGGGCGCAAGGGCGTCGGTCATGCCTTAATGACTGCCTTGATTGAAGCCTGTGAAGCCAAAGGCTATCGCCAGATGATTGCAGGTATTTCAAAAGACCCAAAGCTTAGCCCCGTTTCCATCGCTTTTCACAAAGCCCATGGATTTGAACATATGGGCACATTGCCTGATATCGGGTTCAAACACGGGGCCTGGACAGATATTGTCTTTCTTCAAAGGCCATTGGGTGAAGGGGCTTCTACCTCTCCAAATTAAGCCTTTGGACGCACGAGGATTTCCAACCCATGAAGCAGGCGCTCAACCCCAATGGCAAGCAGTGCCGCTGGAACAGCCCCTTCTAAAATCAGCCCCGTATCATTCAACCTTATACCCGTTAAAATTGGTTGGCCGTAACCGCCTGCCCCAATGATGGCTCCCAAAGTTGCCAGGCCGACATTAATCACAGCGGCTGTCTTCACCCCTGCCAAAATCGTAGGTAAGGCTAAAGGCAGTTCCACATGGCGTATGCGGGCTGTTGCAGGCAGGCCCATGGCGTCGGCTGAATCAAGCAAGCCCTGTGGGATGGTGTTCAATCCTGCATGACTATTTCTGATGATGGGGAGGATGGAATAGAGGAATAAGGCTGCAATTGTTGGTGCCGCGCCAATGCCAAGCAAAGGTATCAGTACGACAAATAAAGCCAGTGCCGGAATGGTCTGCATCAGGCCTGCCAAACCCAAAATCACCGTTCCAGTGCGGGGCTTCTTATAAGCCATTATGCCAAGCGGCACCGCAATAATGATGGCCAGACCAAGAGACAGGGCAACCAGTCCCAAATGCTCTAAAGTCCGGGCGAGCAGCCGGTCCCACAGCGTCTCCTGCGTGATAGTTATGGAGATACCTTCCTGCTTTAAAAAGCCTTGCGCCACCTCCGCTTCCGACAGGCGGTCAATGCGCGCCGCTTTATTCATCGCAATCATTTTCGGTGCAGTAATACGCCCGGACAAGCCGTTCAATGCCTCGACAAAATCAGGCGCGCGGTCTTTTAAATCTGCGCGATAAAGAAACAAAGCGTCATAGCGCGGGAAGTGCCCTCGGTCGTCTTGTAAAGCAACCAAATCAAAGGCGGCGATTTCCGCATCCGTTGTATAAAGGTCTTTCACATCGATAGACCCGCTTTGCAGTGCGCGATAGCCCAAGTCATGGTCCACCCCACGTACATTTTCATGCACCAGGCCATAGCTTTGACGCAGTGCAGGCCAGCCGTCTCCCCGGTCCATGAATTCATTGGAGAAGCCCAGAGCCAGCTCTGGATGCGCATTTAAATCGCTGACTTTTTCAAGGCCTAATTCTTCCGCACGACCGCGTAATAAGCCCATGGCATAGCTGTTGTTAAACCCCAGCGGGTCTGTCATTTCTACGCCATAACGCGCCAGCGCCGGGCGCAACTCTTCAAGGCTGGATACGCCCTCTGCTTCAAGAATTTCTTGAAATAACGTACCGGAATAATCGGGGTAGGCGTCAATCTCACCGCTAAGCAGGGCTTCCCATAATATACGACTGCCGCCTAATTCCTTGCGATGGGTCACGGTGGCGCCACTGTCCTGCGCCAGGCCCGCAGCGATATCGCCTAAAATCACATTTTCAGTGAAGCTTTTGGAGCCAATGGTGATGTCCTGGGCTTTTACAGGAAAAGACAGCAGGGCGAGAGCTAAGATGAAAAACCGCATCAGCCCAGCTCCTTTTCCGATTGGAGGAAGCGGGCGACAAAATCATTTGCAGGCGCGGTTTCAAAATCACTGATCTGCCCTTGCTGCACGATATGCCCTTCGCCCATTAAAATCACCCGGTCGCCAAAAAACCGCGCTTCGTTCAAAGCATGGGTGACCAGCACCACGGATTTTTTCAACGTCTTGAATATCTCCCGCAACTCCAACGCCAGGTCATAGCGGGTGATAGGGTCGAGGGCTGATAAAGGCTCATCAAAGAGCAGAACTTTAGGGTCCAGCATCAAAGCACGCATGATGGAGACCCGCTGTTTCTGGCCACCTGATAATTCATTGGGAAAGCGATTAAGCTGGGCGTCTTCTAATCTCACAAGCGTGGCCAATTCCCGCATACGCATTTCTATTCTCTCTGCATCCCATTTTAAATGCCGGGCCATCAGCGTTACATTCTTCCGCGCTGTTAAATGCGGGAAAAGCCCCCCGTCTTGAATGACATAGCCGATTTGGCGGCGGATTTCGGGCCAGTCATTTTGCGCAATATCTTGGCCTGCAAAGCGAAGCGTGCCACTATCGCCCTGGACAAGCCCGGCAAGGATACGGAGTAAGGTCGACTTGCCAGAGCCTGAAGGCCCAATCAAAGCAACGCATTCCCCTGCACCAAGCTTGAAGTCAGTGGGATGCAAGGCGGCAATGTCACCAAAGTGTTTTGAAATTGTTTTGAGTTCAAACATGGGGCCATGATGACGGCATAAACCTCAAGGTCAAGAGGCGAAGGGGGTGGCAAGTGGCAAAACGGATATTCATATTCAGACATGCAAAATCTGACTGGGGCGACCCGTCAGCTAGTGACCATGACCGGGTTTTAAGCCCACGCGGTGAACGAGATGCCTATCGCATGGGCCAATATTTTCATGCCAATGGCCTGCGCTGGGATGCGGCGCTGATATCCAGCTCCCGGCGGACCATGCAAAGCTATGAACTATTGGAACGCGGTTTAGAGCAAATGACGGTCGACCCGAATATCTCCGGTGCGCTGTATCTGGCCAGTGCTGAGCGGGTCTTACAGCTTATCCACGCACAGGATGAGCGCGCCAATAGCCTGTTGCTGATTGGTCATAATCCGGGCTTTCATGAGCTGGCGCTGCTCTTGTTGGAAGATGTGCGGGAAGGGCGCGATTATGCCGGGAAATTCCCAACGGCTGCCCTGGCCGTCATTGACTGCGATGTGGAGGGTTGGGCGGATGTGCAGCCAGGCTGTGGGCGGCTTGTTCAATATACCAAGCCAAAGGCTTTGGCTTAGAAATAGCGTGCAATCCGCAGTTGGATGAAATCATCATCTCGCAAGAAAACCAAGGGGTCGCCGTTATCGACACTTGTGAATAAACGTGCATCCAGGGATATGGACCATTTAGAGCCGATACGACGGCTCATTTCCACATTGATAGCGTTTCCATTGCCGTCCAAGTCCACCACTGCCCCTGCCAATATCTGCGTGCCCGCCACATCATTGGATGACCAGCGTAAACCAAAGAATAAATCATCTTCAAAGGGGGCAAGCAGGTTATCATCCCGCTCATCATAGAGATATTCAGCCAAAACGCCTAAATCACCAGCTCCATCGCCCACATTGAAAAACGTATATTCAAAGCCTGCTGCAATGGCTGCAAAATCATCAAAATCATTCCATTGGTGAATGGCTTCGGTCTTCAGCAGCAAAGGCCCAAAGGTGGCCTGCACATCCACACCGGCCTGCTTAATCACATCATAGCGAGGAATGAGGACTGGTGCGCCGAGGGTATCCTGACCCAATAACAAACGCGGGTCGCGGGCGTTGCCTGAAAAATAGCTGAGGCCAATATCAAAAGGCCCTGCCGCATGGCTCCAGCGGGCCGCCCAGGTGAAGCGCCAGTCTTCATCATCGCTTTGCCACTGGGTCTGTGACCGGTCGATGCGCAGGGGCGTATTGGGTCGGCCTTTGCGGCCTGCGAAATCCCGTTCCCGGCTCCACGGTAAGGCATAGAAGCTGAACGTGCCAAAATCTGAGACATAACGGACATTGGCCATCAGCTGGCCCAGCTTGTCTTCCTGGTCGATATCTTCCAGCGCATCATCCTGGTTGATGATATCCACCAGATGGACGGCTTCTGTCACGCCCCAGAAAACGCTATCAAAGCCCAGGCGAAACTCCCAGGGGCCAAAAGCACCCACATATTTTGCTTCTCTGATATCTGCATGGGTGCGGCCATCATCCTGCACATCGACCCGGCCAAAGGGCGCAATGACGATTTGCTGGTCGCCGCCATCCCAATTGAATGTAACCTTGGGCGCCAGCGCGAAAGAGCCTGTGAAATGACTGGACACACCGTCTTCTGAACTATCAGGAAAGGCGCGAAGCTCTGATTCAATAAATCCAGAAAACTCGACGGACTGTTCCTGCGGCCCACCAAAGCTCTCAAAATCCGGGGAATCGGGAATTTCAGCTTCTGCGTCGTCAACCACTGGGGCGTCGGGCACAACGGGTGTCGGCGCTGTTTCAACAACGGCTGGGGCAGGGCTGAAATCCAGGACCAGGCGGGTTCCCGTACCTAAGCGTGCGGGCAAAGTAAAGCGCCGGCGCAAGGCCATGCGTTCTTCTGCCTCCACTTCGATATAAGGTGGGTTGCCACCTTCGGCCGGCACAAAGCGGCCCGCAACCTCATCCTGGGTAAAGCTTAAATTCGCCGGTGCCTGCGTGTTATCCGGTAAAATAATCAGCAGCTTGTTATTCGCCACGCCAAAACGAACAGGGACCTCTTCATCCAGGTCCAATACCAGGCGGAGAAACCCCTCATGACGGCCTGTGCGTACAGCTTGTAAAGTCGCGGCTTCCACGGCGCTGCACAGCACCATGGCCGTGCTGGCCATCAAGCCCAAAAGAGCCGGTTTGAAAACAGTTTTAAACATGCCTGAGCGCTTGTCCTTTTATGCGCTGCTTAACTGTTCTGAAGATTATTTTTATTGCCGCGTTAAGCTGGTACGGGAGAAATCCGCTTCATCCAGGCCCGATCCGAATTTAAATTTGGACCAAAGCAATTGTGTTGACTTGCCCGTTTTATGATTGGTCATTTCAAGATCATGGGCGCGCCAGTACTTTCCGCCATAAAGACGATAGGATTTAAACACAAGTGTTTTTGAATGCCCGCCTCTGCGGTCATAATATTCGATGCGTTGATTTCTTAGATGTTGATTATCCATCCAGACCAGCATCTTTGAATATCCACTATGTTTATATTTGGGTGTGCGTTCAACAACTTGGCATATTAATGCCCCGCATGGTTCCGTACGCATATAACGATAGTCATATTTATCTACCTCAGGCGCGGCCATATCTTCATAGGCAAATTCGGACCCCATGAAGGGACCGGATCGATTGCTGGATGCAATCCGCTTCACTCGTTTCAGCGCAGGTAAATAAAGCCATTGATCATCTGAGTCTAAAATCTGTGCATGGGTCAGCAGGGACGTGCCTTTGACATCAGCCGGGCTGTGAAAAGTAACCAGCGACCAATCACCCTCATCACGCTTTGGCGCCTCCAAAGTCTTGATGATGAGGTGGCGCACCGCTTCCTGGCCCCTGGCATCGCGCAGGATCATGGTGAGACCTGCTATGGAATCCTGAAACCCGCGATCGCGCATATCTGCATCCAGGGCAATGGCCAGACCTTTATCCGCCGCGGGGGATGCGTGGGAGTTTACGTTGAAAAAAGAAATACTTAAGGCGACCAGGGCTGTGCCTAAATAACGCAACATCAAATGCAACTTTCGAACAAATAGTGACATATGAATTGGAAATACAATAGATTGATTAATGAGTCGATTATTTATCCAATTCAAATATGTCAGAAATACAGCATTTAACACTACCATGTAATTCTCTCAATCCCTTCGAAAGAAATCATGGTCCCATCGTCAAATTCGAGTGTACCGGAGACGTTTTCCCCTAAATCTAAAGTCTCTCCTTCACTCAGCGTATGCGTGTCTCCATTTTCCAATGTCACGGTCCAACTGCCATCTGTCAGATCACCATTTTCCCCACTGACATCAATTGTATCGACCCAATTGCCATTGCCGCCTTTGACAACGTCATCGCCATCATTCTGGCCAAAGATAAAAAGGTCATTGCCCGCGCCGCCATTGATCACGTCATCGCCGGAACCGCCAATCAGAATGTCATCGCCGGACCCACCTTTGATATTATCATCACCGTCACCCCCATGGACGAAATCATCACTGGCAGCCGCGTTGATTTTATCATCGCCATCACCACCCTCGATAAAGTCACGATGTCCTGCGCCTTTGAGATTATCATTAGCGTCGCTGCCGATGATGACATTGTCATAATCGCCACTATCCGGGATATTGCCACCTGACCCACCAGTTTCCGATTCAGGGCCTGTATCAGGGTCTGGCATATCCACGATATTAAAACTCAAAGTCTGAGAAACAGATTCTGTGTCTCCATTTGAACTTTCAGTCGACGTTGCCGTGATTTGGGCTTCCAGACTGCCAACAAAGCCTTCAGCGGGTGTGAGGCTGGTATTATCCAGATCCCAGCCGGAGATATCGTGGCTTTCGGACGCGTCGCCAATAGTGATGCTGTTCACGCCATCACTTAAAACTGTACCCTCGGGCAGGTTGCCAATTTCAATGCTCAGGCTCTCCGACCTATCCACATCGGTCAATTGGGCGTCAATATTCAGCGCAATGGCGGCTTCTGATGTGAAGCCCGTTTGCGTGAAGGAAATATTGTCCAATAAGCCACCAACGCTGTCCTGGCCGCTCGCATCACTGGCCCTGAATTCCAGGCGAGACGGGTCACCATCACCTTCGACAGTGTAGCTGTAATGCTCAAAGCCGAATTCGCTGCCGGGCGTTATGGTGTCAATCAGTTCACCATCCCAATAGACTTCAATTTCCGAGGCTGCACCACCTTGGCCCGCACGGGCGGAGAAATCAAATTCCAAGGTGTAAACACCACCATCCTGCGTGGCTACATCTGTATAGAGGTTGGATGCATCCCCGTGATTGGCTTCGAGTTCAATTATAATATTATTTGCATCAGACCCGCCATAGACCGTTTCCCGACCTATTTCGATTATATTACCTGCATTATCCGTCTGCCAGCCTTCAAGAGAATCTGCGTCAACCATTGACCAGTTTTGCGAACCGCCTTCATCGAAGTCTGTGTCATCTTCAAAATCAACACCGAGAGATGGGGTATCGGTAGTCACATCCAAGACCGGAGCATCAGCCACAGCCGTGACATCCAGCTCTGCCGTTGCGGAGTGTGTTGTGGTTCCATCCGTTACATCAAAGCTCAGTCCGATATCATCTCCGCTAAAATTCTCAGCAGGCGTAAAGGTCCAGCTCCCATTTCCATTATCAGACAATGTACCGACGGAAGCATCGTCTAACCCAACTGCAGTGACGCTCAAACCATCTCCGTCTATATCCGATGTGTTGGCTAATAATTGCGCTTCGGTAATGATGCTGCTGCTGTCTTCATCTGTTGACCCAAGATCGACAGTGCCGACAACGGGGCCGTCATTGGTGCCTGTGACGGTCACCGTAACAGTTGCCTCGTCCGTGCCGCCATTGCCGTCGTCAACCTCATAAGTGAAGCTCACCTCCCGGCTGTCCCCATCGCCCAAGTCCTGGAAGTCCGTCCCGGGATCGAACCTGTAGGAGCCATCAGCATTCACAATGACGCTGCCCTCATCTGGCCCGCTGACCAGGCTGTAGCTCAGGGTATCGCCGTCCATATCGGAAGCACTGAGCTGCCCGTTGACGGCGGCACCGTCTTCAACAGCATTCGAAAAACTATTTTGTGCGATTGGGGCGTCGTTCACCGCATTTATGTCAAATGCGGCTGAGGCAGAGGCTGTTTCTACGCCATCCGTTACATCGAAAGACAGCCCGATATCATCGCCGTTGAAATCTTCATTAGGCGTAAAGGTCCAGCTGCCATCGCCATTGTCAGCTAATGTCCCGATGGATGGGTCGTCCAGACTGATTGCAGAAATGCTCAGTTCATCCCCATCGATATCAGAGGCATTCGCCAAGAGCTGTGCGTCGGTGATGATAAGTGCGGTGTCTTCATCTGTTGATCCGAGATCAACAGTGCCGACAACGGGGCCGTCATTCTCACCCACAACAGTAATGGTGACCTGACCTTGGGATGTGCCTCCCTTTCCATCATCCACTTCATAGGTGAATGAGATATCGCGGGTTTCTCCAACGCCAAGGTCTTCAAAAGCACCATCAGTTTCAAAGCTGTAGCTGCCATCCGGGTTTACAGTGACTGCTCCCTCGGCAGGGGCCGCAATAAGCGAAAAGCTTAAGTCGTCGCCATCGGTATCGCTGCCGAACAGCTGCCCGGACACACTGGCTGTATCCTCGAATACAGCTGTATGTGTGGTGCCGGCGATAGGTCCATCATTCTCGCCTGTGACTGTTACAGTAACGCTGGCCTGGTCCGTGCCGCCTTGCCCGTCATCCACTTCATAGGTGAATGAAACATCACGGCTTTCTCCAACACCAAGGTCCTGGAAATCAGCGCCGGGGTCGAAACTATAAGACCCGTCAGCATTCACAATGACGCTGCCCTCATCTGGCCCGCTGACCAGGCTGTAGCTCAGGGTATCGCCGTCCACATCGGAAGCACTGAGCTGCCCGTTGACTGTGGCACCATCTTCAACAGCATCAGCTGTACTCTCTGTCGCGACGGGCCCATCATTGATGGCGTTTATGTCAAAGCTGGCTTGGCCAGAAGCCATTTCTACACCATCTGATACATCAAAGCTCAGCCCGATATCATCGCCGTTGAAATCTTCATTGGGTGTAAAGGTCCAGCTGCCGTCGCCATTGTCAGATAGAGTACCGACAGACGGGTCATCTAATGTGACGGAAGATACGGTCAGCACATCCCCATCGACATCAGAGGCATTCGCCAATAGCTGGGCTTGCGTGATGATAAGTGTGGTGTCTTCATCCACAGACCCAAGGTCGATATTGCCTACAATCGGACCGTCATTAGTGCCGAAGACGGTAATAGTAACAGTTGCCTGATCTGTCCCACCATCGCCGTCGTCAACTTCATAAGTGAAGCTCACCTCCCGACTGTCTCCATCGCCTAAGTCCTGGAAATCAGCGCCGGGATTAAAGCTGTAGGAGCCATCTGGGTTGATGCTGACAGACCCTTCAACCGGACCGTCCACAAGGTTGTAGCTCAAAGTATCGCCATCGACATCGCTAGCGCCTAGTTTTCCGTTTAATATGCTGCCATCTTCAAAAGCATCTGCGAGAGCTGATTCCGCGACGGGCCCATCATTAATCGCGTTTATGTCAAAGTTGGCTTGACCTGATGCGGTGTCCACACCATCCGTTACATCAAAGCTCAGTCCGATGTCATCGCCGTTGAAATCTTCAGCAGGCGTAAAGGTCCAGCTCCCATCTCCATTATCAGACAATGTTCCGATAGAGGGGTCATCCAGGCTGAGTGATGTTACAGACAGGCTGTCCCCATCAATATCAGAGCTTTGTGATAAAAGCTGTGCGTCGGTGATGATAAGTGCACTGTCTTCATCTGTTGATCCGAGATCAACAGTGCCGACCACTGGTCCATCATTGGTGCCGGTGATGGTCACCGTAACAGTTGCCTCGTCCGTGCCGCCATTGCCGTCGTCAACCTCATAAATGAAGCTTACCTCCCGGCTGCCCCCCTCGTCCAAGTCCTGGAAGTCCGTCCCGGGATCGAAGCTAAAGGAGCCATCAGGGTTAATCGTCACACTGCCCTCATCTGGCCCGCTGACCAGGCTGTAGCTCAGGGTATCGCCGTCAACGTCGGTTGCGTTGAGCTGACCATTGACTGTGGCACCATCTTCAACGGCGTCAGCTGTACTATCTGTCGCGACGGGCCCATCATTAATCGCGTTTATGTCAAAGCTGGCTTGGCCAGAAGCCGTTTCTACACCATCTGTCACATCAAAGGACAGATTGATGCCGTCCCCATTGAAATTCTCAGCGGGTGTAAAGGTCCAAGTCCCATCCTCATTATCAGATAAGGTCCCGACAGTCGGATCGTCTAAAGTTAGGGAAGTCAGGCTCAAGCTGTCCCCATCGATATCAGAGGCATTCGCCAAGAGCTGTGCCTGCGTGATGATAAGTGCACTGTCTTCATCCACAGACCCGAGATCGACAGTGCCGACAACGGGGCCGTCATTCTCACCCACAACAGTAATGGTGACCTGACCTTGGGATGTGCCTCCCTTTCCATCATCCACTTCATAGGTGAATGAGATATCGCGGGTTTCGCCCGCGCCTAAATCTTGGAAATCCCCGCCGGGGTCAAAGCTGAAACTGCCGTCTTCGTTCACTGTAACAGTGCCTTCAGATGGTGCTGTTGTGAGGTGGAAGATCAGGTCATCCCCATCGATATCGCTGGCGCTCAGCTGACCGTCCACGCGCGTATCGTCTTCATCAGCGCTGAGCGTAGTTGATTCTGCAATTGGTGCATCATTTACTGCAGTTATATCGACGACTGCCTGACCGCTTTGTGTGGTGGCGCCATCCGTTACATCAAAGCTTAGCCCGATATCATCGCCGTTAAAATCTTCATTAGGTGTGAATGTCCAGTTGCCATCACCATTGTCGTTTAATGCGCCGACAGAGGGATCATCCAGGCTGAGTGATGTTACACTGAGAGTGTCGCCGTCTATATCTGTGGTATTTGCCAGAAGCTGTGTTTGCGTAATGGTGATAGATGTGTCTTCGTCCAGTGATCCGAGATCAACATTGGCAACGACTGGCCCATCATTCTCGCCTGTGACTGTTACAGTAACGCTGGCCTGGTCCGTGCCGCCTTGCCCGTCATCCACTTCATAGGTGAATGAAACATCACGGCTTTCTCCAACACCAAGGTCCTGGAAATCAGCGCCGGGGTCGAAACTATAAGACCCGTCAGCATTCACAATGACGCTGCCCTCATCTGGCCCGCTGACCAGGCTGTAGCTCAGGGTATCGCCGTCCACATCGGAAGCACTGAGCTGACCATTGACTGCGGCACCGTCTTCAACAGCATCAAGAGTGGAAAACAGGGCGACCGGTGCGTTATTCACAGTGTTAATGGCAAGCTGGAAGTCTTGCTGGGTAGTGGCTACATCGTCACCATCTTGCGTTACGGCGACAAATGTGATGGGAAATGTGCCGGTTAGTCCGTCCGGAGTACTCAAGCTTAACGCGCTCAGATCCCAGTCGGTGATATCAACTGTGCCATTTTCACCAACGACACTGTCATTCTTGCCGTCACTTAAGATTGTGCCTGCGGGTAAGCCATTCAAGCTTAGGATAAGGTTTTCCGAGCCGTCATTATCAGTTAGCGCAGCGGAAATATCTAAGGGAATAGATGTGCCTTCATCGCCGATACTGTCCGCAGCGCTGATAGCTGCGGCGTCGGCAACAGGGGCGACAGAAAATACGGCCTCTGCGGAACCGGAATTACCGTTGTCGTCGAAAAACTCATAAGGAAAGCGATCTTCGCCAGCGAAATTTTCAGGCGGCACATAGGTGAAACTGCCATTGTCATCTACGATGATAAGGCCGCCTTGCTCCGTTTCGTACTGACCGGCTTCCAAGTTCAAACCCTGGGCGGTAAGAGCAGTTTCATTTTCAAGCAGACTGCCTGTTATAACCTCGTCTTCGCGCCCGCTGAAGTTGTCATCGATACCTATAACCGGTGGAACGTCAATTGTGGGCAGCGGCGTTAGTCCATTTAAGGATGTGTCTTGGGGAGAGAAGGCTGTTGACGAAAACAGATCCGAGCTGCTTTCGGGCTGATCAATTGCGGCTTCTACGAACCCGCCAACTTCGACGCCTTGAATGGAAGAGCCACCTCCTCCCAGGGATGGGCCATCAGGCGCGCTTTCATCAGGGAGAATGGGGTCGGTTGAAGTGATCTCATCATTCAAGAGGTCGGTCGTATCGGCGGCCTGGCTGTGTGTGCGTTCCTGGTGATCCGACGGCTCCGCCCGGCCTTGCTGCAGGTCGGCATCTTCTGGTTGTCCGCTATGAATATCGCGTTCATTTGCGCTCCCCATATGCAGATTGGCGAGCGTAACATCTTTATCCGCCTCCGCATCAATTGGAGACGTTAAAATATTTTCCTCATGCTCCTGAGGTTTTTTCTCAGGCATGATCCCGTTTTCAAAAAACGTATCCTGTTTTGAAGTGTCTTGCGCACCCGGTTTTTCGTGTTTGTCCGCCATTACCAGCCCCTACAGCCCATATTTCAGTCACACCATGCCTGAAGGAGGCGCTTTATTTATCAAAGCACCTTTTCCCATAGTCCTGTGTAATGGAGAGGGTTTAAATAATAGAAAACAAATAAAGTTAATAATGAATAGAATTGTAAATACACTTATATTTGGAATTGATTAACCCTATTCGATTCAAATTTAACGCTTATTCAATAGATTAATCCTAAATCTGATTAGGAAGATGGTGAAAGGGGGTTTGCTCTTTTGCTGTTTGCATAGAGATTTTGGGGGGTAGCGTGGGAGAACCACGCTTGAATCTTTTGACAGAAAATAATGTATTTACAAAATTAATCCACTGGGATGTGGATTTAAAATCTGAAGGACGGCAGCTTTGGCATGCCTATATGCCTTTGGCGCGCAAAGATATTTTAGCCGCATCCTTTGCTTTAAATTTAACATCTCTGGCCCTGCCTTTGGTGGTTTTGCAGGTCTACGACCGAATTATTCCGCATCAGTCATTTTCGACGCTTTCCTTTCTGATCATAGGGTTGATGGTTGCATTGTTATTGGATGCAATGCTGCGAACGGCACGATCATATATTGCGGGCTGGTCAGGAGCGAAATTTGAACATGCGGCAGGGATGAAGGCTGTTAATCAGATTCTGCGTGCAGATTTATCAGAGATCGAAGCGACCCCCGCCGGGAAGCACCTGGACCGATTAAGCAGTATTGATCCGGTGCGGGATTTCTACGCCAGTCAGGCCAGCCTGGCGCTGGTTGATCTGCCTTTCGCTTTTTTGTTCCTGGGGCTGTTGGGTCTGATTGCAGGTTCCCTTGTCATTGTTCCCACGCTTCTCATGCTGGTTTTTGGACTTGCTGCGCTTTGGGTGGGGCAGAGGCTGCGTCATGCGCTTGAACAACGATCAGAACTGGATGACCGGCGCTATAATTTCATCATCGAGGTATTATCCGGTATCCGTACAGTCAAAGGCCTGGCGATGGAGCGCCTGATGCAGCGGCGCTATGAACGCCTGCTGGAAAGCTGTTCATCCGCCGGCCATGATGTGAGCTATTGGAGTGCGATTGCCCAAGGCATCGGGTCCAGCTTCGCGCAGGCCACCATGATTGTCGTGGCGTCAATCGGCAGCCTCTATGTCATTAACGGGTCCATCAGCGTTGGTGCGCTTGCAGCCTGTACGCTTTTATCCGGTCGGACGGTGCAGCCCGTGCTTCGTGCTCTGGGCCTTTGGACCCGGTTTCAATCTATCCGTATTGCTGAAAACCGACTTGAAGAAATTGATGGCATGAAGGTTGAAGCGAAAGAAGATGCTGCTGCAACACCCCAAATCAACGGCATCACCCTGGACCGGGCGACCATTCATTTCCCGGGCGCAGAACACCCCTTGTTGAAAGATGCCAGCCTGAAAGCCCATGTTGGTGAATTGGTTGCAGTCAGAGGTCGTAATGGGTCCGGCAAATCGACTTTGCTATGGACATTGATGAACGGTGTTCCCTTGAAAGAAGGTCGGCTGCTGTTCAATGGTTTGAAAGCCGATGAACTCGATCTTGGTGAATTGCGCTCTCAAATCGCTTATCTGCCGCAGAATGCCGTGCTTTTCAACGCATCTGTTCTGGATAATCTGACCGGCTTTGGGGACATTTCCATGCAGAAGGAGGCCTTGCGGCTGGCCAGTCTCCTGGGCCTGGATCAGGTCTTTGCCCGTCTGCCGGATGGGTATGAAGCGCAATTAGGGAATGCATCGGTGAACGCCGTGGCCGCTGGTGTGACGCAACGCATTGCTATCATCCGCGCGCTCGTTCGCCAGCCCAGATTGATCCTGTTCGATGAGGCAAATAGCGCTTTAGACAGTCATGCAGATGAACAGGTCAAACAATTGCTGATGGCCAGTCGGGAGGATGCCGCCATCATCATGGTGACGCATCGCCCGTCTCTCTTACGTGAGGCGGACCGGATTTATGAGCTCAGTGACGGGCGTCTTGAAGAAATACCGACCGGTGCGCCGAGATTAGGAGGGGTCGCATCATGACAGATATCACCTCCCAGCAAAGCGGCGGTGTCCGCGCTTTATCCGATCGTCTGACACAGATTTTTGCCCCGCCTCAGCGTTTGGCGTTAAAAGCCAGTGATGAACTGGGGAATGCTTTGCGCAAAGGTGGTGTTGGGGATTTTGATGCTGCTTCTCCCTTTGCCGCATGTCTGATGCCGTTGCTTGATGTTCTAGGCTGGCACGGATCAATGCGGGAATTGATGGAAAGTCTGCCGCATTTTGCAAATGACCTGGATTTGATGGATTTGCGTAATGTCCTGGCGCATCTGGGTTTTGACAGCCATGAGCTGAAAGCTCAGGTTCATGAGCTGGACCCGAGACTTTTCCCCGCCATGGTGCGCGATGAGAAAGGTCATGTCCTGGTAATTTTGCGTCGGGAAGAGCAGGGCTTTCTTATATTCGACGCAGATGCGCGAGAAGAACGACATCAAAAGACTTTGCCTCAAAGCACCGACATATTAATCTTTAAAGCGCGCGACCAGGATGGCGAAGAAGAACAGATTGATAAAAGCTGGATGTCTGCGCTGGCTCATCGGTTCAAACGCACAATTGGGATGTTGTTCGCCAGCACTTTTGTTTTGAATATTTTATCCCTGATCGTACCGATTTATATCATGGTCATCTATGATCAGGTCATCCCGTCTCACTCGACCGCGGTCTTGGGATATCTGGCATTAGGTGTCGGGATTGCCTTGGTGATTGAAATGGGCTTCCGGATTTTACGCGCCCGTCTCATCGCTTATATGGGGGGTCGCATTGAAAATCTGGTGGCCAATGCGACTTTTGCACAGATTTTAAACCTGCCGCCACAATTGACAGAAACCGCCAGCGTTGGGGCTCAGGCCGCACGGCTGCGGGAATTTGATTCGATCCGCGATGTCTTTACCGGTCCATTGGTATCCGTTGGACTGGAGCTGCCATTTGTTATTTTATTTCTTGCAGTCATTGCGATGCTGGGCGGCAGCCTGGCCTTCATTCCCGTTGTGATGATGGGATTATATATCTTGATTGGCCTGGCGCTGCTTCCAAGCCTGAAACGCCATGTGAAAGGATCATCCCGCGCCCGCGCCAAACGTCATGGGTTTTTGGTTGAGATGCTGACGAACGCCCGCACAATCAAACAATTGGCAGCAGAAACGATCTGGAGCGAGCGCTATCGCGATTTATCCGCCCAGGCAAGCCTGGCGCATTTTAAAACGGCGCAGATGTCCTTCCTTCTTCAAACACTAGCTCAGGCCATCATGATGGGGGCCGGGATTGCGACCATTGGTTTTGGTGTTCTATTTGTTGTTGAAGGGCAGATGACGATTGGCGCCTTGATTGCGACCATGGCGCTGGTCTGGCGTGTTCTGTCGCCATTGCAAAATCTGTTCCTGGCCTTGACCCGCTTTGAACAAATTAAACTCAGCTTTCGCCAGATTAATCAGCTGATGGCTATGCCGGTGGAACGGAAAGAATTTCAAGATAAGAAAATCGCCCGGCAATTCTTAGGTGATGTTGCCTTTGATCGCGTGTCCTTCCGCTATCGCCCGGATGCGGAACCGGCTTTAATGGGTGTGAATTTCTCCCTCGCTGCGGGTCAGTCCCTGGCCATCATGGGGAAAAACGGGTCAGGGAAAACAACGATACTTAATATGATCGCCGGGCTGTATCGTCCACAGGCGGGTCTTGTCACTATCGATGGCGTAGATATTCGCCAGATCGACCCGATTGAGCTGCGGCAGACCATCGCTTATGTGCCGCAGGATGTGCAGATGTTCCATGGTACATTGGCGCAAAACCTGCGCCTGGGCCAGCCGACAGCCAGTGATGGGGATTTAAATACAGCATGCGCACAGGTGGGGATTTTGGATCAGATCCTGGCCCTTCCTAAAGGCTTTGACACCCGTGTGGGAGATCAAAGCCTGCAACAGCTGAATTATGGCTTCCGCCAATCCTTGGCCATCGCCCGGGCGTTGTTACGGAAATCGCCCATCATTCTTTTGGACGAGGCGGCTCGGTCTCTGGATGACGAAGCGGATAAGGCGTTTATGGCGCTTTTGAAAAATTTAAAGGGCCAGGCAACGGTTATCATGGTCAGCCACCGGCCCAGTCATATTCGCCTATGTGATCAGGCCATGATTTTGGATAGCGGCGTCGTGCGTGGTGTGGGTTCAGCACAAGATGTGCTGGCTTCAATGAATGGGGGGCAAATCTAATGGCGCAAGAACAACATTCCCAAAAAACAATGCCTAAGGCTTTTAAGGAAAGCCTGGCCATGTTGAAGGGTGAAAAGCAAACCCGGTTTTTGTCGCGCTCCATCTTATTGGAAGAAGCAGGCCCGCCCCGTGCGGTGTTTACGACTGTGGCGCTGTGTGCTCTGCTGGTCTTTGGCTTTCTGATCTGGGCCAGCATTGTGAAACTGGATGAGAAAACAGCGGCACCTGGTGAAATTCTTCCCATTAATTTTGTCCAGCCGGTCCAGCACTTAGAAGGTGGGATTGTTGCACAAATCCTTGTTCAGGACGGGGACAATGTTGAGGCGGGGGACCCGCTGGTCGTCATGGATGATACGGCCTTTTTAGCCGACTTGGACCGGATGCGGACCCGCCATGCGGCATTGGCCTTGCAGGAAGAACGCCTGCGCGCTTTTGCCTTGGACCGGACTTTGGACTATAGCGCCTTTGTCGAAGGTTTTGGCGAATTACGTGATGACCAGGCCGCCGTATTTGAAGCACAAAGCAAGTCTCGTGATGCGCAATTAAGCGTCGTGCGGTCGCAAATCGATGAACGCCGCAATGAGCTGGATGGTCTGAAGCAGCAGGAAGCCATGTTGTCCGAACAAGTGGGGCTGGTCGCTGAAGAAGTCGGGTTGCGGGGCGAACTGGTGGAAAAAGGCTTAAGCTCCAAACTGATTTATCTGGGCACGAAGCGGGAATTATCGCGGACACAGGCAGAACTCGCTCAGGTGCGGTCAAATCAGGCCCGAACCCGCGCCAATCTGGCTGAATCTGAAAGCCGCTATTTAGAGCTGGAAAGCCGGTTGAGAAATGATGCGCTGTCCGAACTCAGCCAGATATCATCTGAGCGCCAGGAAGTGGCTGAAGAACTGAAACGATTGGAAGACAAAGTCTCCCGCCTGATGGTCACTGCACCTGTCAATGGAACGGTCAACGGCCTGACTGTCAAGTCCGTTGGCAGTGTATTGGCACCCGGCGCGCTTGTTGCTGAAGTTGTCCCAAATCAAAGAGAACTGGTGGCAGAAATTCGTATTTCACCCCAAGATGTAGGCCATGTGAAAGTGGGCAAGCCCGCATTGGTCAAGGTGGAGACTTATGATTTCGCGCGCTATGGCGGTATTGAGGGAGAAGTCAGCCATGTCTCAGCCGCAAGCTTCCTGGATGAAGAAGGCAGACCCTATTTCAAAGGGCGCGTCAGCTTGAACCAGAGTTTTGTCGGACCCGTACGGGCGAATTATATTCTCACACCAGGCATGACTTTGGTCGCGGATATAAAGACCGGAGAGAAAAGCCTGATGGGCTATCTCGTCCGGCCTGTTTATAATGCACTGGGTCCAGCTTTTTCTGAACGCTAGCGCTTTGGCTATTTCTGAACGCTAGCGCTTAGCCTCGATCGCATTCCAAATGGCAGCGGCCAGATCGATGCCCGACAGGCGGCCAATTTCTTGAATCCCGGTTGGCGATGTCACATTGATTTCAGTGAGATAATCGCCAATCACATCAATGCCGACGAAAATCAAACCGCGCTCGCGCAGGGCAGGGCCAATGGCGGCGCAAATCTCTTTTTCGCGATCCGTCAAATCCGCATGAACAGCCGTGCCGCCCACATGCAGATTGGACCTGCTTTCGCCTTTGGCTGGTACACGGTTCACAGCGCCCATGGGTTCGCCATCGACGAGAATGATACGTTTGTCGCCATTGCGTACTTCAGGCAGATAGCGCTGTACCATCATCGGTTCGCGCATCATATCGGTATATAATTCAATCAGCGCATTGAGATTTTCATCATCTTCCCGAATGCGGAATACGCCTGCACCGCCATTGCCGAACAAAGGCTTGATGATGATGTCTTTATGCTTGTCACGGAACGCCAATATGTCATCACGGTTACGGGTGATCAGCGTGGGCGGCATCAAATCCGGGAAATGGGTGACAAATAATTTCTCAGGCGCATTGCGCACATGAACCGGGTCATTCACCACCAATGTTTTGGGGTGAATATGTTCCAGCAAATGCGTGGCGGTAATATAGGCCATGTCAAAAGGCGGGTCCTGGCGCATCAATATCACGTCCATTTCCGCCAAATCGACCTGGGTATCGGGGCCAAAGCTGAAATGATTTCCCTTTTCCGGTCGTACTGTCAATTTGCGCGCCCGCGCAACAAGTCTGCCTTCTTCAAAGCTTAAATCCTGAGGCAGATAGTGAAACAGTGCATGGCCGCGCTTTTGCGCTTCTAATGCAAGGGCAAAGCTTGAATCCGCCAAAATATCAATTGCGTCCAAAGGGTCCATTTGGATGGCGACGGACAGGGCCATGGTCTTCTCCTAGATATTTATGTGAGATGCCCTTTAGCAAAAGCAAAGCGCGCCCGCTATAAATTAAAAATCGACAATCTGTTTCTGATGCACGGGCAATCCACCCGCGCCCACATAAATGGCATCAAGACGGCGGTCGCAGTTCATATAGGTGCTGTTGCGAGCGATAAAAAGCTCGCCTGCCTGTAAAATACGTTCAACCTGCCGCGGGGTAATCGCCCATTGGGCGTCTTCCAACGTCTTTCGATATTTGACTTCAACAAAGGCAATCACATCATTTTTCGCAGCAATCAGGTCAATCTCACCCAAAGGCGTGCGATAGCGTTTCTCCAAAATGCGGTAGCCCTTCAAGCGCAGATATATGGCCGCGATGTCTTCGGCACGACGCCCTTGTTTTTCCCGCTTTTGACGCTCAGCCTGCATCTTTGTTTAATTCCAATGCGCGGGCATAGACCTGTTTGCGCGGCAGGCCGCTTTGGGCGGTTACCTGGGCCACGGCTTCTTTTAAACGCTGGGTTTTCAAGGCTGTCACAAGTGCCGCGTCCAAATCAAATTCCTGCGCGTCTTCTTGAGGTGGGCCAATCAGGACGACAATCTCCCCCCTGATCTGACGGTCAGCAAATTGGCCTAAAATATCATCCGCACTGCCCCGCAGGACTTCTTCATATAATTTAGTCAGCTCCCGTGCGACAGCCATGGGGCGGGCCCCATAGACCTGGGCGATGTCTTTTAAAAACGCCTCCAGCCGTTTTGGGCTTTCATAGAAAATCAAAGTCGCTGGGATGGCTGCCAATTCCATCAACACCCGTTTGCGTCCAGCAGATTTTGGTGGTGGAAAGCCGACAAAGAAAAACCGGTCACTGGGCAGCCCAGCGATGCTGAGCGCTGCGATGGCAGCACTTGGGCCGGGCGCAGTTGTGACGGGCAGGCCTGCATCCCGTGCTTCGGCCACTAATTTATAGCCCGGGTCAGAAATCAATGGCGTGCCCGCATCGGAGACCAGAGCCACCGCCTGGCGGCTTATCTGTTCCAATATTTCGGGTCGCTGTTTCGCCGCATTATGGTCGTTATAGGGCCGCATTGGCGTTTCAATATGATAATGCGATAAAAGCCGCGCTGTCATGCGGGTGTCTTCTGCCAAAATGACATCCACATGTTTTAAAATATCAATGGCACGCGCAGATATATCGCCGAGATTGCCAATCGGTGTTGCAATGATATAGAGACCGGGTTCAACTGTCTTGTTCATGAAACACAGGCTTGCATCCTTATTGCGGGGAATGCAAGTTAGACGGCAATGAGATGCGCATTTTAAGGGACAAAGAATGAAGACTGTTCATGGCCTTGGCTTTGCTTTGCTTGTTTTTCTTGGCGCCTGCGCTGAACCTGGCTATGTCCCGCCATCGGTGACCAAAGCACCTGTGGAAGAACCTATTGTAGAACAGGCCCCGCAAGTCGTCTATCCGGGAACACCCGAATTTGAAGCGGATAAAATATTAATCGCCCTTCTTGCGCCCCGCAGCGGTCAACATGCGCGTCTTGGGGAAGCTTTGATGAATGCGGCGGAACTGGCGCTTTTTGACGCCCGTGACCCACGTATCACAGTGAAAGCCTATGATACACAAGCGACCCCGGCAATTGCAGCTCAAGCGGCGGCGCAGGCTGTTGAAGACGGCGCGCATGTGATTCTAGGCCCGTTATTTTCCACTTCTGTCCGCGCGGTTGGCCCTATCGCTCAAAATGCGGATATTCCGGTTCTCGCTTTTTCCAATGATGCAAATGTTGCGGATGAAGGGGTGTATCTCTTGGGCTTCCAGCCGGCGCAAGAAGTGGAGCGCATCATTGAGTTTGCGGCCAAGGACAATGAATTAAAGCGTTTTGCCGCCCTTATTCCTGAAGGTGCTTATGGGGAAACCGTCTTGCGTGCCTTTGGCGGCGAAGTGGTGAAACAAGGGGCAGAAGTGCGTGCCATAGAGATTTATGAACGCAATACCCAGGCCATGACGGAGCCCGTCAAAACCATTGCAGATTATGACCGCCGTGCGGACTGGCTGCGGCAGGAGCGGGATTTCCTCGAAGACTTAAATGACGATATGGGCAATGAGCTTCTTGAGAAGTTAGAAAATCAGGAAACCCTTCTACAGCCCGAATATGATGCAATTTTACTGGCAGAAGGCGGCCAGCTTCTGCGGACGCTGGCTCCCTTGTTGGCAATTTATGAAGTCGACCCGACACAGATAAAATTTCTAGGCACCGGCCTGTTCAATGACCTTGGGCTAACACGGGAACCGCCCTTGCATGGGGCATGGTTTGCAGCCCCACCGGCGGAGGGTTTTGCTGCCTTTTCAAAACGCTATCGTGATGTGTTTGGCCGTGCGCCTGCGCGCATTTCAGCGCTGGCCTATGATGCGATGGCGATGACAGCGATTTTGGCGCGGGAACCCGTTGTGGCGGATCGCTTTTCTCAAGGTGCAATCACTGACCCCAATGGGTTTGCAGGAATAGACGGGATTTTCCGCTTTCGTGCAAATGGCATCGCGGAACGTAAATTGGCGATATTGGAAATCCAGCCAGAGGGCTTTGTCACCATTTCCCCGGCGGCGACCAGTTTTGAGCGCCAGGATGATTTTCTTTTGAACTAGGCCTTAGATTATAATCTTCTCAAGGACCGCATTTAATAAAGGCCAGCCCTTATTGCTAAGAGACAGGCGGTCCCCGTCCTGCTTTAGAAAACCAAGGTCGATCATGTCTTTCATGCCTTGCGCATCGAGGATATTGGGGTCGACATCAACACCTTGTTTCAACCGCAGACCCATCATGAGATTTTCGCGGGCGCGATCGGCTTTTGAAAGGGGCGTTAGTGGCTTCAGACCATGGCCTTGCGCTTCCACCGTCTCGATATATTTTTCAGGCAGGCGTGCAGCTTCTGTTGCGACCCATCCCTGGTCCAAATGTAACCGGCCATGCGCACCGGGGCCAATCCCTGCATAGCTTTGGCCGCGCCAGTAAATCAGATTATGTTTGCTTTCACAGCCCGGCCTTGCGTGGTTGGAGACTTCATAAGCAGGCAAGCCCGCCTCATTCATTCGGTTCTGGGTATAGTCAAACATCTCGGCGCTTAAATCGTCGTCAGGCATGACAAGTTCACCCAGTCTTGCCTTGGTATGAAAAGCAGTGCCGGGTTCAATGGTGAGCTGATAGAGCGAGAGATGTTCCGTCCCAAAGCTTAAGGCCTGACCCAGTTCCCGCGACCAACCCTCCAGGCTTTGCCCAGGGCGGGTGTAGATAAGGTCAAAGCTCACACGGCCAAATGTGTTTTGCGCTGTTTCAAGGGCTGCAAGCGCTTCATCCACATTGTGCAAGCGGCCCAGGAATTTTAGGCTTTCATCGTCAAAGGCCTGAATGCCCAGGGAAATACGGTTGACCCCTGCCGTGGCAAGTGCCTTAAAGTTCCGCGCTTCAACAGAGGAGGGATTGGCTTCAAGCGTGATTTCCAAACGCCCATCGGTCGGGAATATGTTCGTGGCCCGGTCAATCAATGCCCCTGCTGTTTCAGGGTCCATCAGACTAGGTGTGCCGCCACCAAAGAAGATGGAAGATAACGGCCGTGGACCCAGTAACTCACACACATGGTCCAGGTCCTTTAACAGGGCGGTACGCCAGATATCCTGGTCGACACTATCCCGCACATGGCTGTTAAAATCACAATAGGGGCATTTGGCCGCGCAAAAGGGCCAATGAATATAAAGACCGAAAGGGTCAGTTGTGCTGCTCAAAACAGGCCTCAACCAGTTGTTTAAATGCTTTGGCCCGGTGCGACATGGCATGTTTCTTCGCCGGGTCCATCTCAGCAAAGCTTATATCATAGCCTTCGGGCACAAATATCGGGTCATAGCCAAAACCCTTCTCCCCACGCGGCGGCCAGACCAGATGCCCATCCACACGGCCTTCAAAACATTCCACATGCCCATCGCCCCAGGCGAGCGCCAAAGCGCAGATGAAATAGGCTTTACGGTCTTGTTCAGGCGTGCCGCGCTTATCCAGTTCATCCCAAACTTTCTGCATGGCGAGGGAAAAGTCTTTTCCAGGCCCGGCCCAGCGGGCGGAATAAATACCCGGTGCACCATCAAGGGCAGGGACACATAGCCCGCTATCGTCCGCCAAAGCCGCAATGCCTGTATGTTTGGCCCCAGATAAGGCTTTGATTTTCGCATTGGCGATGAAGGTTTTACCGTCTTCAACAGGCTCCGGCGCACCAGCCGACGCAGCATCGCTGACTTCCACGGAAAAAGGCTTTAACAGCTCTGCAATCTCCCGGATTTTTCCAGGATTATGGCTGGCCACGAGAAGCTGTTTTTCCGTAAATTGTCTCATTGCTGCTGGTCTGCCTCAAATTGCGCCGCGCGTTTTTGCAACTCTGCCTCATCCACATCTTCGATATGGGTGGCAATCCACCAGATATTGCCAAAGGGGTCCATCACGCCCCCATGTCGGTCACCATAAAACATATCTTCGCAGGGCATGATGGTTTCAGCACCCGCAGCCATGGCCTGGTCATAGGTCGCGTCGCAGTCTTCGACATAAAGATAAAGCGGTGCTGGCATGATGTCATTGGTGCTGGGCGCTTCACCCACCATCATCATGGCATTGCCGATTTTCAGCTGCGCATGTTTGATACCGCCATCACTGCTTTCAAAGACAAAGGCTGTCTCCGCATCAAAAGCATTTTTCACAAAGTCCAGAAACCCACGCACATCATGCAGCAGAAGATAAGGCGTGATGCTGCTATAGCCTTCGGGAATTGCTTTGACGGTCATGGCTTAAGCCTCGTTGATGGCAGCGTCTTGGGCTGCAAAAATCTTATCACAGCCAATACGGGCCAGGCGCAACAGGCGCAGGAATTGTTCTTCGCTGAACGGGTCTTTTTCGGCGGTGCCTTGGATTTCCACAATGCCACCTTTATCGGTCAGCACGAAATTCGCATCTGTATGGGCATCACTGTCTTCAATATAATCCAGGTCCAAAACCGCCTGGCCATTGTGAAGGCCGCAGGAAATAGCCGCCACTTTTGATGTCAAAGGGTTCTGCAGGATATAGCCCTCTTTCATCATTTTCTTAAAACACAGGGCCAAAGCGACATAGCCACCGGAAATAGCAGCAGTCCGGGTGCCACCATCGGCTTGCAACACATCACAGTCAATACGGATTTGCCGTTCGCCAATCAGGTTCAAATCTGTCACGGCACGCAGGCTGCGGCCAATCAGGCGCTGGATTTCCTGGGTGCGTCCGCTTTGACCACCGCGTGCGGCTTCCCGTGCCATGCGGCTGTGGGTGGAGCGGGGCAGCATGCCATATTCCGCCGTCACCCAGCCTTTACCTGTATCGCGCAGGAAAGACGGCGCACGCTCTTCCAGCGAAGCGGTGCACAGCACATGGGTGTCGCCAAATTTCACAAGGCAGGAGCCTTCTGCATGTTTGGAAAAACCGGGTGTCATTGTGATGTCCCGCATTTGGTCGGTGCTGCGGCCTGATGGGCGCATGGTGGCTCTCCTGCTTGTGTTCGTTATATAGAGGCGCGCTTGTACCTTTTTGCCGCTCTCGCGTCCAGTCTTGCGATAGGCATCAAGGATACCTACATTGGCGCCATGGGCATTGCAGAACTAAACAGCCGCAGCCGCGATATTTTCCGGCTGATTGTTGAAACCTATATCAATTCGGGGGAGCCGGTTGGGTCCCGCACCATTTCGCGTGCGCCGGGTATCGACTTATCCGCGGCAAGCATTCGCAATGTCATGGCCGATTTGGAAGACTTGGGGCTGTTGATGGCCCCTCATACGTCCGCTGGCCGCCGCCCCACGGATTTAGGCCTGCGCCTGTTCGTTGATGGTATGATGCAGGCGGGGCATCTTGGGAAAAAAGAACGTGCGGCACTCGAAGACCGCTGCCGCCTGGATGGGCGCAATGTCGAAGATGTGTTGACCCAGGCGATGGAGGCTTTATCCGGCCTTTCGCAAACCGCAGCCATGGTACTGGTGCCCAAGGCAGAACCCCAGGTCCGCCATATTGAATTTGTAGGCCTTAGTCCCGACCGGGCGCTTGCCATTTTAGTGGGCCAGGACGGCAGCGTGGAAAACCGTGTGGTTGAATTGCCCTTAGGTCTGCCGCCGTCGGCTTTGATGCAGGCATCCAATTATCTCAACACGCGGCTGATGGGGCGCACGCTGGAGGGTGCCAAGCGGGAAATCGCGCAGGAATTAAAAACCCGCCGGGCGGAATTGGATGAATTAACAGCGTCTGTTGTGGAACGCGGCCTGGCCGTCTGGGCAGGCGGGTCGAAGGACCATAGCCAACTCATCGTGCGCGGGCGTGCGAATCTGCTGGAGGATGTGACGGCGATTGAGGATTTGGAGCGCATTCGGCGCTTATTTGAAGATTTAGAGACAAAACAAGACCTTATCCGCGTGCTGGATTTGGCGCGCGACGGGGAAGGGGTGCGGGTTTTTATCGGTTCTGAAAACAATTTGTTTTCTTTATCGGGTTCATCCGTTATTGCCCGTCCCTATATAAACAGCGCGGACCAGATTGTGGGCGTGATTGGGGTGATTGGGCCGACCAGGCTGAATTACGCCCGTATCGTCCCCATGGTGGATTTCACCGGCCGGCTTTTAAGCGAAGTTCTATAAAGGAAGACACATCGCAATGGCGAATGAAGATAAAAAAGCGCAACAAGATTTAAGCGAAGTTGAAAATGAAGAAGCGCACGAAGCGCATGTGGAAACCGCAGATGTAGAAGATATCGCATCTGATGTGCATGCCAAGCTCGAAGCGGTCGAAGGCGAAGTGGCGGATTTGAAAGACCGCCTGCTGCGCGCCGTTGCTGAAACGGAAAATATCCGCCGCCGGTCAGAACGGGAAAAGGCCGATGCATCGTCTTATGCGGTTACTGGCTTTGCCCGGGATTTGCTGAATGTCGCTGATAATCTCCGCCGCGCGTTGGAAGCTTTGACGGAAGAACAAAAAGCGGATGCGTCCTTTGCAACAGTGATTTCCGGTGTGGAAATGACAGAACGGGAATTGCTGTCCGTCTTTGAACGCCAGGGCATTAAGAAAGTCACGCCGGAAGGGGAGAAATTCAATCATAATCTCCATCAGGCCATGTTCGAAGTGCCCACCAATGACAAAGAACCCGGCACCATCTGCCAGGTCATGCAGCCCGGTTATGTGCTGAAAGACCGCTTGCTGCGCCCCGCACTGGTTGGCGTTGCCAAGCCTGCGCCCGCTGGGGATGATGGGGTAGACGAAAAAGTCTAAAATTCTAGCTGATGGTGGGCATAGCCCATATGCGCCCACCATCAGATATCTTAGCTTAGAAGATTGGACATTGGGGTATTGCAGAGACGCTACTCAAACGCCTCCCCCTGGACCAATATCCCCATGCAGAGCGCGGGTCCCCTTCGGCTACGCGGCACGCTCTGGGCAGATATTGGACGCAGGTGTCCCAACAGCCCCGCCTTCGGCTTAACACCGCTGACATGGGCCCGGGATAAACCCCCAAGTTGATATTGTGAGAATACAATTTCGCAATAACGAATTGAGTGTGCTAGATACGTCTCTAGCCATAACATTCTCCTGTTAAGAGTGTTTATGGTTAGGCTCAGTTGGATGTTGCTAGCATCCTTCTGGGCCGCTCTTTTATAAGAGCGTCAAAACCTTAGCGTGTCGTCAACGTATATACAAGTCTTTGATTAAGACTACCCCAATCCGGCGCTCCTCCAAAAGGGGCGAGAGGGAGAGTGTTCGTGGTGCCCTATCCTATCCCGTCTCCCCCTCCATAGGCCTTCTTCCTTTGTGCTCGTCCAGCATCTATTTTGGGGAATTGCAAAAGCCTAAGTCTTATTAAGAGTTTGTTGTTGGCCAAGCTTTTATCTCCCCGATGGTGGCCCAAGAGCTAATAAAGACTTTCTTGCCCCATTCCTTCACACAAGGCAGGTCGCCCTCCTCGACCCTTAATTCGGTCCAGGACTCGTATACCCTATTTGATAGTTTTCGCTGAGATAGAAAAAGATAGTTTTCTTCGTTCTTCTCAATAAAAACATTGTGACCTATTTCTTTAAGGCTGTTCTTTTTATTTTTAGAAACTAGAAAATTTGCAGATTGTATAATACTTAATTTAGCATCTTTACATATATTTAGATTTAATTTTAAATGTTTACTATCTACTCCATGAATTATTTTCATATTTTCTATTTCATTAGTTATATTAATGAATGCGTCACCAAATTTTATTCCATCAGAGAATAAGACTTCCCCTTTGGTTAATATGTCTTGAGAGTTAGGTGAATCGTCGCAAGAGCTTAAAAGGCTGGCTAGAATTAACGCTAGTATTATATTCTTCATAAACTTAACCTTTGGCATGCATGCGAAACGCCAATAACCTGAGACTTACTGACTATTACCTAAGCTAAAGCCTTTAGCGTCAAATATTTACTCTACTTGCCCGAAAGTCAAATTGCCATCTCCTAGATCTCCGTTAAGTGGGATTTCCGAGTGCATCAGACTTTCAAGATTGCCACAGTGTTCCAATGCAGAGTGGGGGTCCCTCTCTGACATTAGGCACGCTCTGAGCTTTGGCAATGATACAGGTGCCCCAAATGAATCATCTTTGGTGAAGTACCGATAAGATAGGCACGGGACCTATCCCCAGCTTTTCTTATCTGAAAAGCGTGCCACGCGCGACTGACCGTCTCCATAGCTTAGGGCATGGCGGAGCAGCGTGTGACGCCCGTTTCATGGGATTGGCGGAGCCAGTACCGGAAACAATCAAAAGAATCCCGCGCCGGCGATTGAGGCTAAAAAAATAAACTAAACCCCGCGATATCACCTGCGCCTGTGGAGCACCAAAATAAACCCAACCCCACGCTATTGACATTGCGGTTAGCAAATGCTAACCAACATGAACTATGAACCAAATTCACGATATTTTTGAAGACGAGGAGCAGACAGGTAAGCTGCGTATCATGCGCCATGCATTGCGCCTGTTCGCGGAAAAAGGCCTGTCAGCAACGTCTATCAGAGACATCGCAGCAGCAGCGGGCTTGAGTAATCCGGCCCTATATAAACATTTTAAATCCAAAGACGAACTGGCGCAGACCTTGTTTCAACAGGCCTATCAAAGCCATGTCTCTCATCTGGTTAAAGCCGTTCAAAAAGAAGAGGGTTTTACGCATAAGTTTAAAGCTTATTTGCGCAGCTATTTACAGGCCTATGACGCCCAACCCCATGCGATGATGTTTGCAACGGATGTTCTTCCTACATTATGGCCACTGATGCCAGATGATGTGAAACGCCACACCGCTTTGACTGAATTGAGAGCTATCCTCTTATTGGGCCAGTCCGAAGGCCATGTCAGCAAAAATGAAGATTTAAACCTTCAAATGGCACTGGTTGTGGGAACATTGGTTCAGCTCAGCCGTCAGATTTTTCAAGGCGTTTTGAAAGGCCTGGCTCTAGACCAGCTTGAAGGGACTGAGCGTCTGTTGAGGGCGGCATTGAAATAGGTCTATTTTTTTTTAATCGCGTGGTTAGCGGTTGCTAACTATGCAGTAGGAGATTGGAGATGCAGGCGATTAATCACGTGGCCACAGCATTGCTGTTGAAGAAAGCTTTTCCAAAAGCCTCTTTTCCCGCGCTTATCATTGGGACGGAGGCGGTGGAGATTTTATGGGTGGGGCTGAATATAGCTGGCATCGAACACACCATCATTGATGACCCGATGCGCTCCGTTGCAGACATTCATCTCATTCACATGCCCTATTCTCATTCTATTCTTGCTAATCTGGTTATCGTTTTGGCGATTGCATTGCCTGTTCTGTTTTTCAAGGGCAGGGCGGCTCTGCCTTTGGCGCTGGCAATTGCCTCTCACATCATTCTCGATTTGGCCGTCCATGCTCCGGACATAGCCATTGCCCCTTTTATGGATGCGCCAAAGATTGGCACTGGATTATATGCGAACAGCCCCATGCTGGCTTTGGGCGTTGAAAGCATATGGGGTATTTTCTGTTGGTGGATTTACCGTGGGAATTGGAAGTCACTCGCCGTTATCCTGCTGTTTGGGTTGCTGGCTATTCCCTCCTATTCGCCCGTGATAAATACCAGTGAAACAGCGCTTAGTGGCCAAAGTGATGTGTTTGCATGGGCCGTGTTTTTGCAGATTTTTGCGGCATCCGTATTGATTTGGTTTTTTGAAAGAAGGCCGACAAAGAGCTTATTCAAGAACAGTGAAAAACCGTCCAAAGGGTAAACCCAGAAAACAGCCTTCGCCGTTCAGTTCCTTGCAGCTTGTGAAGGATACGCTGATGATTTGTGCGGGGCCGATGAGTTCTTCATAGGATACCATGCCAAAACCGCCCCGTGCGCGGCTGTCATTGGAATTATCGCGGTTATCGCCCATCATGAAATAATGGCCTTCGGGCACAAGAAACTCCTGAGTGTTATCATTCACGCCATCATCGCGAAACTCTGCAATCCGATGGGTGACGCCGCCGGGTAAGGTCTCTTCATAAAAGCGGGTGCGGATGGGCCAGCCGGAACCGTTGACCTGGACGACTTCTTCTTGAAACACCCGGGGCACCAGCTCGCTATTGATGAACAACCGCCCTGCCTTCATTTGAATACGGTCACCAGGCAGACCGATGACGCGTTTGATGAACACCTCATTATTTTCTTCAGGCACTGCGAAGACGGTGATGTCCCCGCGTTCGGGTGTGTCGCCTAAGACCCGCCCTTCGAATATGGGTGGAGAAAAAGGAAAGCTGTAGCGGCTGTAACCCAAAGCGAATTTTGAGACAGCGATACGGTCGCCCACAAGCAATGTCGGCTCCATCGAGCTTGATGGAATATAATATGTCCCATAAGCGAAACTGTGAAACAGCAGCAGAAACCCACCCACCCAAAGCACATCTTTTATAAGGCCAATGAATGAGGCTTTGGCCTTTGTTGTCAGGCTGGGGGTGTCGGTCATCTGGTGTTCCATTTTATGTCTTGCTTTGCGCCCGGTTTTCATCGCGGTGTTTCTTTAAATAACGCATGAAGGGGGTGCCGCCTGTACCCACATCCACATCATTTCCAGGGCCGCTTATACTTTGTTTATTTATATATTGCGCCGCATATTCAAGATGCTTGGTGCGGAATTTCGCCACATCTTCTACGCAGACCCGATAAGCTTCGTGAAGGGATTTGCGTTCACTTGCCGCAACAAAGGGGCGAAGGACAGAGCGTTTTGCCACATCTTCTATGAAACGCCGGTGCGTCCTGGGCCGATATTCATGCAGCTCCAGCAGAAATTCCCGCAGTGGGTCATTTTCATGTGCGATGCCGTAAAGCGCATCCATGGTGGGTACGATAGAGGATTGCGACCCGGTCTGCCCACGAAAGGCCTGGGGCTTTCCTTCATAAGCGTCCACCCCTTCATAAATCAGGCCTTCGCCTAATGCGGGGTTGTTCTTCCAGCCATGAATATAAGGCCGTACCCGATTATAATAGATATAAGGGTCGCAGCGTTCCCCCATCCGGTCGAAGATGGCGTTGATGTCATTCCAAATCTCATGCATGGCCTCAAGCAATCGCTCAACCCGGCCTTCATCACCTTGTTCGATGGCTTCAAAGATTTGGGGGATGAGTGCTAATGCGGCCCCGGCCCGGGCTTCAATCGCGACATGAATAAGCACGAACCAGTTTTCATCCGCACCGCCCAGGAAGTTCTGGAACATGGCTGCGTTTTCAAGGCTGATGGGTGCAGATTTATCCAGGCGATAATAATTATCCAAAACATATCCTGAATAAGGAAGAAGCGGTGCCTGGTCCAGCCGTCTGGCAATGTCGTAAATGGGTTTGGCCAATTGGATGGGCAGGCTTTTGGGTGCGTCTTCCTCGCCCCACACATAGGCCTGTACAAGGAAGCTGTAATGCACCATGGCCAGGCGTATGTCATGTTCTTCACCGCTGCGGGCGAAATCTTCGGTCTCAATCAAGGGCAGGTCGCGTAAGTAATGACGAATCCGCCCGCTGGTTATCAGGGCAGAGAGCTGAGCGGCCGCGTCCAGCATGGGTTTAAAATCGGACGGCAATGAAATTTCGTCGGCTTCCACTGTGCCAAGAAAGCCGCCCTCAGGCGTAATTTGATAAGTACTCAATACAAAGGGATTACTCATATAGACCCCCTATATGATGTGATTAGCTGCCAAGAGCTTTCACTAAGGCGGTGGTTTTGACAATCCCTGTTTTTTCAAAACTTAAACTCACCGTCACGCTATCTCCAACTTTGACGGTGTCTGGCATGCCAAAGGCCATGACATGATAGCTGCCGCGTTCAAATGAGACCACACTGTTGCCGGGTATTTCCAAGAGGGGAAGGCGTATCATTTTCGCAATGCCATTCTGGTCTTCAGTTGTGTGGATTTCGCCGCGCTCAGCGCCTGCAACCTCGACACTTAGGAATATATCCGACTCATCGCCGGTGTTTTCTAGCGTGAAATAGACGGCGGATGGACGGCCATCAACCGGGTGGAGATAAAGCGTGGCGTTGCTCACTTCGACCTCTGCCGGGCTTTGAGAGCAGGCGGTTAAAACAAGGGTGAACAGGGCCAGAATTGCGTGTCTCATATATCGAACCTTTATGTGTGAGCCAATTTTTAAGCCGGATTCGCTAAAACAATTGAAACGAATCAGATTCCGGCCCTTGCAGCATTGGTTTTTACCCTTATATAAGCGGCAAATTCTCTGTTCCAGTGGTTCATTGTCTAAAGCTGATCACAGGGCGGGGGTGGAGTAATAATTTAGGGGGCCATTTCGCCAGCCATATTGGTGGCATAGAGGCCTGCCGAGAGAAGAAAGGTTGATATACCATGGGCAAAGTCATTGGTATTGACTTAGGCACAACAAACAGCTGCGTCGCAATCATGGACGGCAAAGAGCCTAAGGTCGTTGAAAATGCGGAAGGCGCACGCACTACACCTTCAATGGTGGCTTTCACGCAAGACGGGGAACGTCTGGTTGGTCAGGCTGCAAAACGCCAGGCCGTTACAAATCCCGAAGCTACATTATTCGCCATCAAGCGTTTAATCGGCCGCACCCATGCGGACCCATTGACGCAAAAAGATGCGGAAATGGTGCCCTATAATATCATCAAAGCCGATAATGGCGATGCCTGGGTCGAAGCCCGTGGTGAGAAATATTCCCCATCCCAAGTGTCCGCGTTCATCCTGCAGAAGATGAAAGAAACGGCAGAAAGCTTCCTTGGTGAAAAAGTGGACCAGGCGGTTATCACTGTTCCTGCCTATTTTAATGATGCCCAGCGTCAGGCCACGAAAGATGCCGGTAAAATTGCCGGGTTGGAAGTCCTGCGTATCATCAACGAACCAACGGCAGCTGCCCTGGCTTATGGCCTGGATAAAAATGATGGTAAGACCATTGCTGTTTATGATTTGGGTGGTGGCACATTTGACGTCTCCATCCTGGAAATCGGTGATGGTGTCTTTGAAGTAAAATCCACCAATGGGGACACATTCCTGGGTGGTGAAGACTTTGACCTGCGCATCATCGAATGGCTGGCTGAAGAGTTCAAAAAAGAACATGGCATTGACCTGCGCAAAGATACTTTGGCGCTGCAACGCCTGAAAGAAGCCGCGGAAAAAGCCAAGATTGAGCTGTCTTCTGCAACGCAGACTGAAATCAACCAGCCTTTTATTACGGCTGACCAAAATGGTCCAAAGCATTTAACCATGAAGCTGACCCGCGCGAAGCTGGAGCAATTGGTTGAAGACCTGGTCAAACGCACTTTGGAGCCTTGTAAAAAAGCATTGAAAGATGCTGGTGTAACCGCAGGTGAGATTGATGAGGTTGTTCTGGTTGGCGGGATGACCCGCATGCCGAAAATCTCCGAAATCGTGAAAGAGTTTTTCGGACGTGAGCCGCATAAAGGCGTGAACCCGGACGAAGTTGTTGCCATGGGCGCCGCCATTCAAGCAGGCGTGTTGCAAGGCGATGTGAAAGACGTGCTTCTTCTTGATGTGACACCGCTGAGCCTTGGAATTGAAACCCTGGGCGGTGTGTTCACACGCTTGATTGACCGTAATACCACTATTCCAACCAAGAAAAGCCAGGTCTTCTCAACAGCAGAAGACAATCAGGGCGCAGTTACCATTCGCGTCTTCCAAGGGGAGCGTGAAATGGCTGCGGACAATAAAATCCTGGGCCAATTTGACTTGGTTGGCATTCCTTCCGCACCGCGTGGTGTACCGCAGATTGAAGTGACTTTCGATATTGATGCGAATGGCATTGTGAATGTCTCCGCCAAAGACAAAGGCACAGGCAAAGAGCAGCAAATCCGCATCCAGGCTTCCGGTGGTCTGTCCGATGATGATATCGAAAAGATGGTCAAGGACGCTGAAGCCAATGCCGAAGAGGACAAGAAACGTCGCGCTTTGGTAGATGCCAAAAACCAAGGCGAAGGTCTGGTCCACTCAACGGAACAACAGCTGAAAGAACATGGCGATAAAGTCGGTGGTGATGAGAAAGCCGCCATTGAAAGCGCTGTGGCTGATTTGAAAACCGCTTTGGAAGGTGAAGATGTGGATGACATCAATGCCAAAACCCAGGTCCTGGCGGAAGCTGCCATGAAGCTGGGTGAAGCTGTTTATAAAGCGGAACAGGCTGCTCAAGGTGAAGCTGCACCCGAAGGTGACGCCCCTCAAAGCGAAGACGTGGTTGACGCTGACTTTGAAGAAGTCGACGACGATAAAAAATCCGCTTAAATAATAAGGAAGAAAGCGCCGCCTGAAAAAGAAGGGCGGCGCTTTCATTCCATATAAGGGTCCAGTGTTATGGCCAAAGCCGATTATTATGAAGTCTTGGGCGTTGCCCGCGGTGCGGATGAAAAAGCGCTGAAATCCGCCTTTCGCAAAAAAGCGATGGAATTTCATCCCGACCGTAATGGTGGGAATGCGGATGCTGAGGGGAAGTTCAAAGAAATCAACGAAGCCTATGACATTTTGAAGGACCCGCAAAAGCGCGCAGCCTATGATCAATATGGTCATGCGGCCTTTGAAAATGGCGGCATGGGCAATGGTGGTTTTGGCGGCGGCGGCTTTGATGCGGGCTCTTTCTCTGACATTTTTGATGATTTATTCGGTGATGTGATGGGTGGCCGCGGACGCGGCGGCCGGTCCGGTGCACGACGCGGCAATGACGTGCGCTATGATATGGATGTAACTTTGGAAGAAGCCTTTGAAGGTGTTTCCAAAACCATCTCCGTCCATTCGGCTGTCGCCTGTGATACTTGCCATGGCTCCGGCGCTAAAGAAGGCAGTTCACCGGACACATGCGGCACCTGCCGTGGCGTTGGTAAAGTCCGCTCTCAACAGGGCTTTTTCATGGTGGAACGCACCTGTCCCGCCTGTCAGGGCGCAGGCCAGGTCATTTCTGACCCTTGCGGCAGCTGCCGTGGCCGTGGCTCTGTAAACAAAGAGCGTAGCCTGAAGGTCAAAATACCCCAAGGTGTTGAAAGCGGCACACGAATTCGCTTGGCTGGCGAAGGCGAAGCCGGCAGCCGTGGCGGCCCAACCGGTGACCTCTATATTTTCATCACCGTCGCCCCCCATCCGATTTTCCAGCGCGACCGTGAAAACCTCTTCATCCAGGTACCCTTACCAATGGCAACCGCCATTTTGGGTGGCTCTATTGAGGTTCCAGTGATTGGCGGGTCTCGTGCCAATGTGAAAATTCCCCAAGGCACACAGACAGGCAAGCAATTCCGCCTGCGCGGTAAAGGCATGCCAACAATTTCCGGCGGCCCCCGTGGGGACATGGTGGTGCGGGCCAATGTAGAAACGCCCAGTCACCTCACCAAACGCCAAAAAGAACTGGTGCGGGAATTTGCAGATATCGAAGCGGCGGAAAAAGGGGCGTCTTCCCCTGAATCGACCAATTTCTTCGACCGTCTTCGCGAATTTTGGGATGAGCTGAAATAAGCGGAAGTTAATACTTTCCTTACTCTGAACAGCGTAAACTGTCTCAAATTGGGCGGGCTTGTTTGGAGTATATGAAAGATGGCCCTACCACGGCTTTCCTTCTTCTATGCGCTTATTGCCCTGGCCTTTGTGCCAGCCCTTGGGTCTGCGCAAAAGTCAGACCCTGTTGCCTGGATAGAGGTAGAGGCGCGGGATGCCCATATTTTCGCAATCGCGGCGGAACCGGGCATGGCGGAGACGGCAGAAATGCTGAACAGCCTGGTGCCGAAGCTGGGTCAGGCGGGCTATGGTGCTTATGCGGTGTCCATGGGTCCATGGATGGCGGCCAATTTGGAAGATATCGCAGAACGCGGAAATGACGCATTAGAACGCTATCTGGCAGATGCGATAAACGCCCGGCAGATGCAGGTTTTAAACTCCAAAGAATCCATTGCTTTAATCAGGTCTATAGGAACCCATTGGACAGGCTGGCCACGTAATATCTGGGGTATAGACCAGGAATTTCTAACCTCTGCCCCATTTTTATTAGAACGCCTGTCACTGTTCGCACCTAATGAGGCCGATAAAGCGGCTATATTATCTTATCGCGACAAAGCATTGGCTCAGGATTATTATCTGGCGACAGCGGAAGACGCTGTTTTTAACCATTTAAGAGGCTTGTTCCCAGAAGAGGCTGAGGAGCCACGGGCGCTTATAGATGAAATGGCGCTGTCTAAACATATCTATGGCCCGTTTTTAGAGGGCAGCCCGCGGATGAAAAAAGCGCATGAACGGCGCGAGGCCCTGCTGTTTGAAAACTTCCTGCGTTATATGCGGGACAGCGCGCCTAAGGTCATGATTGAACTGCCTGCCGCCCATCTTCATGGGGAACAGACGCCTCTGGATGTGCCCAGTTTCGGCAGCAGTCTGCGTAAATATGCAAAGGCCAAGCAACAGAAAATATTCTCCCTGGCGGTGTTATGCGGCCCCAGTGGACAACGCCGCCTGGTTGAGGGCACAGCGAAAGACTGCGGACCGGGCTTTGCAAAGAAATATGCCAGCCTCATGCCCTATGTCGAGGGGCGCACCCGGCCCGTGTTGATTTTCTCAACCACCATAGATGGTCAAACCAAGGCTATACAGCGCTTAAAATCGGGCTTTGATGCCATTCTTGTCATTCCCAACGCCCGTGCGGCAATGCCTGCCTTTGAAATAGAAACCGCAAAAACACCCTGATTTCATCTCGATACTTGCCTTTCATGCGCCTTTGGCCAACAAAGGGGGAAAGAGCAAATGGGGTGTGCATGCGAGATCAGTTGAAAATCGGAATTTTAGGCATTGGCGGCCGCATGGGCCAGGCGCTTGCTGCGGCTATAGAAGAGGTTGACGGGGCCGTTCTCAGTGGCGGCAGCGAACGTCCAGGACATGAATTAATTGGGGCATCACCCAATATTTATGACAGCGCAGCCGCATTGGCAGATGTCAGTGATATATTGATAGACTTCACTGCACCCCAGGCCTTGGAGGCGCATTTGGCGACAGGCAAAGCTCTTGTCATTGGCACCACAGGGTTGGATGCGTCCCATCACGCTGTCATTGATGAGGCTTCCAAGAGCACCGCTATTCTGCAAGCGGATAATATGAGCTTGGGCGTGAATATGCTAAGCCATTTTGTCACCAAGGCGGCTCAGGCTTTGGGCGAAGATTGGGACATAGAAATCCTGGAAATGCATCACCGTCATAAAGTGGATGCCCCGTCGGGTACAGCGCTTATGCTGGGGCGTGCTGCGGCATCTGGCCGGGGTGTTGAACTGGATGAAGTGGCAGATAAAGTGCGGGATGGCATCACAGGCGCGCGCAAAGCCGGACATATCGGTTTTGCAATTCTGCGCGGCGGCAGCGTGCCCGGTGACCATGATGTGATTTTCGCAGGCGAAGATGAACAGCTCATCTTGTCCCATAAGGCTGGGAACCGACGTATTTTCGCCCGCGGTGCGGTCAAAGCCGCGCTTTGGCTAAGCAGACAAAAGCCAGGGCGTTATGATATGGCGGATATGCTGGGCTTGAAAGGGGAATGACATGGATGCAGTTCTTCAATCTTTAACAACGGGTCTGCCTGTATTTCTCGGCCATTTCGGCTTCACCGTTGCGCTTCTGGCGTTAAGCGTCGTGATTTATATGCGCCTGACCCCTCATGACGAGATGGCTCTGATTAAGGATGGCAATGAAGCGGCGGCTTTATCCTTTGGGGCTGCCGTCATCGGCCTGGCGCTGCCTTTGGCTTTTACTTTATCTGGCAGTGTGAATATCTGGGATATCGCCTTATGGGGTGGCATCATTCTCATCATTCAGCTGGCGGCCTATAAGGTGGCGGATTTCATGTTCAGCGGCTTGTCTGAACGTATTGAAAACAATGAAATGTCTGCCGCCATCGCTTTGGGGTCTACAAAACTCGCGGTTGCCAGCTTGAACGCAGCCGCCATCGCGCTGGGTTAAAATCTCTATGGCGCGGCGCAGATGGTCTGGAAATGGCTGGGTCTATCTTTTGGTTGGCCTGATGCTGCTTTATAATATCTTCCTTGATGATGAGGGGGGTGAGCGCCGCCCGCGCGTTGAGATGTTGCCCCCTGAAGATGTGACGGAAGGCGATGTGATCCCTGGACCTTCCCCGGTTGACCCCAATGTGGTGGTAGAGGCTTTGCCTCCGCGCAATTCCCAAGGCACTGCTTTCGCTATCAGCCGTGATGGCCTCTGGCTCACTGCGCGCCATGTGGCTGACGGCTGTGACGCCTTAGTCCTTGCGAATACGCGCGGCTTCACCAGCTATATCGTGAAACAGGCTGTCATCCATCCACGCGCCGATGTGGCTTTGTTGATAACCGGCGGTCGCACCATGCCTTTGAAAATGGGGGAGTCGATCTTTCGTCAGGGGCAGGCGGGCTATCATTTCGGCTTTCCGGCCGGGAACCCCACGGCGGTGGACAGTCGGCTTTTAGGGCGAAGTGTCCTCCGCACCCGTGGCTTTCGCAGCGGACGGGAGCCATCATTAAGCTGGGCTGAAAAACGCCGGGTACCTGAACGCGCTGGCGCATTGGGTGGCTTAAGCGGCGGCCCGACCTTGGATGATGAAGGCTCAATCATCGGCGTGGCCGTCGCCGCCAGCCGCCGCCGCGGCCGCGTGGAAAGCGCCGCCCCTGCGTCTATCCGAACGGTCTTGAAGGGCTATGAAGATCGATTGCGCGGCCAGGATTTCGAACTGACGGGCGAAAATCTGGGCCAAGTGGAGCAGGACCTGCGCAACCGCGGAAGCGTCATGCGCGTCTTTTGCCGGGTGAGTTAAATGTACTGAAGATTAGGCGTGTGTGCGGCGACGCGCTAAGGCGTCATCAATCATCTCAGCGACCTGCGTGATTTCATGGGGTGGTAGAAAATCCCCGATGGTCACGCTTTTCCCGTGGGAACGCAGGTAAAGCCGTGGCGCCTGTGCGTAATATTTTTGAACGTCGACCTTTACCCATGCGGGCTGAAAATGATGGGTGTGTCGCTCTTCTTTCGGCCCACTGCGTGTGATGGACAGATCTTGGCTGTCCAGGACGACATGTTCTCGTATATCGCCGTCGCGGAAATTTATCCGAAAGGCAATGTAAAGCAGCGCGACATCCAGGCCAAAGAAACCAAAAACAGGCCAGGCCCCGATGCTCAGGAAGAAAATGCCCATAGCTAAGGACACAAAGCCTATGGCTGCCATCAGCCAGGCGAAACCCTTGGTGCTTAACGACCGGCTGGGGCTTAGAATTAGGTCTAGAAATCGGATATTCTCAGCCATAGGCTTCAAATTAGAGTGATTGCGCCATTTGGGCAAATCACGGCTTGTTTGATTGCAGAATTTGGATAGTCTCCTCCCATGAATAAAGAAAAACGACGCGAGATTTTCGCCCGCTTTAAGGCGCAAAATCCAAAGCCTGAAACAGAGCTTGAATATGTAAACCCCTATACGTTGCTGGTGGCGGTGACATTATCCGCGCAGGCGACGGATGTGGGGGTGAATAAAGCGACAAAAGAGCTGTTTAAAACCGTCACGCGTCCCAGCCAGATGGTGGAATTAGGGGAAGCCGGGCTGAAATCCCATATCAAGACCATTGGATTGTTTAATTCCAAAGCCAAAAATGTCATGGCGATGGCACATATTCTGGTGGAACAATATGGCGGCGAAATCCCGCAGACGCGAGAAGAGCTGGAAGCTTTGCCGGGTGTGGGCCGTAAAACAGCAAATGTTGTTTTAAATACGGCTTTTGGCCACCCAACCATGGCCGTGGATACGCATATTTTCCGAGTTGCTAATCGGACAGGTATCGCCAAAGGCAAAACAGTGCTGGCGGTTGAAAAGGGTTTGTTGAAAAATATTCCCAAAGATTATCTGGTTGATGCCCATCATTGGCTGATTTTGCATGGGCGTTATGTGTGTAAGGCGCGTAAACCCAATTGCCCCGTCTGTGATATTGCGGACCTGTGCGACTTTAAAGACAAGGTGGTTGATTAAAGCAGGCCTAAACGGGTGCTTTGCTTGAAGTCCGGGTCCTCGACACTGTGCAGACGGCGTGCGGCACGCCTGGCAAAGCGAAGCGTTTCGGCTCGACGCCTTTGCGCGTTCACACGGACTTCTGTGGCTTCTTTTAAAACATGGGCTTGAAACTGATCTGCGATGATAAGCCCGCACCGTTCCGGCAGGTCAAAGATGTCTGTCGGAAAGCCAGGGCAAACTGCAAAATAGAAGAAGTCACAATAATCCAGATACTCCGGCCATTTCATATCGTTTCTATAGTCCGCGACGGATATTTTAATCTCCACTGCAACAATCTGACCGGACCTGTTCAGTCCCGCCACATCAACGCGGCGGTTGTTTCCAAAGGGGACTTCACACATGGGGCTGAAGCCGCGAGCGAAAAAATGTCGGCAGATGCCGCGTGCAACGTCTTGAGCGGTGATGGAATGAGGTTGTATGGCTTCTATAGTCATATGCGAACAATAGAAGAACATATAGTCTTTTGAAAAGAGGAAATTCAGGCGGCTAAGGACCGGTCCACCATAGTGGTCAGGCTGTCGATCAATTCCCTGCCAATATCGCCGCCGTCCCCTTGGATGCGATTGGACAGGATGACTTCCAGGGATCGGATGTGGGCGTCGATGACCTCCGGGTCAATGACCTGGCCGTCAAATGATCGGATATAGCGGCAAAAGCTGACCCCGGTTTCTGTCATCAGAGGAAAGCCGAATGAGGCCCCCATGCCTTTGATATTATGGGCAATTGAAAAGATGTCACTGACGATTGTTGTGTCTTTGGGGTCGCGGCAAAGCTTTGCATGATGTGTGCGCATATCTGCCAGTGCACTTTCCGTCCACTGCAGATAGTTATCCTGCAATTCTTTATCGATTTTCATTCGTGCGAACGCCCCAAAAACTCATACTCTCAAGCAACACTTAGCAGACTTTAAACCGATATGGTTAAAAAAACCTTTTTATAAAGCGCACTTAAGTCAAATGAGTAAAATCAGAAGCTGCTGTCACGGTAGAAAATATGGCGGCCAACTTTCACCCGACGATCTAGTTTCGACATCCAATAAGGTGCCACTTCCACTGTGTGATAGTGCGTTGATGCATCGCTTAAATCTGTCCAATGACCGTTTAAAGCAATATTTGCAATGGTACGTGCGATCGCCCAGGCTTGTTTATTATGTGGATTGTCACTGCGCCCATCACAGGCAAAGGAAAACTGGCAACGAAAGGGCAGATGGTCGTTTTGAAAGACCACGCCACAGATACTGGGTGGATAGCGGCGATCATCGACGCGGTTCAAAACCACTTGGGCAACGGCCAGCTGGCCTTCCAAATTCTCAGAACGCGCTTCGAAATAAATAGCCTGTGCCAGGCAACGCTCGTCGCCGGCGACTTTCATATCCATTTCAGGCATGGATGCGAAGACCAGATCTTCAAGGCGGTTGAATTCAGGCACGTCAATGCTGTCCTCCATCACGACCTCTAGCGGCAGGATCGGTTCTTCAACTGTTTCTTCCACCACGGCCAATTTGGGCGCAACCATCAAAGGCAGAGCGAGAACCGCCCATTTTATATGATGTTGTATCTTCTTAGCTACAAAGCGCATTTCAAAAACCTCGTTCAACGCAAACAGCTGATGCCGCATTTTGCTGCTCAGTTGTTTTAATTGCGCCCGGGCGAAATTCTGCCAAAGCGCATATGCCTGAATGTTTTGATTCTTATTTTAAATTCGATGCCGGGGGTTCATTTTTGAACGCTTATCGCCCGTATCAAATCCTTCTTTCCGCACGGGTTATTGATACCCTTCACCCATGCTGTGTTGTCTGTCCAACACAGGCAGCGCTGTTACCTAAAACCGCTGCCCGCCCAATTAATGAGCGTGAAGATGGGATTTTATGTGTAATTGTCAATAAATTCTATGTATCTCTTTCGTGAAGAGGTCGTTAACTGTGACAGAATGGCCACATTTGGACTTTAACCTTAACAGTTAATGTTAAAATGGCTAAAAGCCGCCTCAGCAATATTTGAATACAAAAGGGAATCTATCCGACATGACGCCACATGAAATGGGCCGGCTTCAGAAATATCTCCGTTCTAAATTCGATAACAACCGCTTTGTGTTAAAGCCGATGAAGACGGATCCGGACGCATTGGAAGTTTATCTTGGTGAGGAATTTATCGGCACGCTTTACCGCGATGATGAGGAAGGTGAGCTGTCTTATCCCTTCCAAATGGCGATTCTCGAGGAAGACTTGCCAGATCTATAGGTCTTTTTATAAGCCTTAACCCTCGATAGGTTCATCGAGAAGCGGGTCTCCATCCCCTGTCTCTACATCGATGAGCCAGAAATCGGGGTCACGCTTTATCTGACGTTCGATATAAGACTGGGTGTCTGCCCAGGGTTTTGGCTCCGCCCCCAGCGCGCGGAGCCAAATTTTTTGCCCCTCCATGCCAAAGGATGGGCTTAAGATTTGAGCAGTTCCGTCGAGATAATCAATTCGAATAAGAACAATACCCCCCATATGTTCCCCACGCCGCACCAGCATGGCGGGCTTGCCAGCACCGTTGCAGCGGCGGATATAAGCACTGACCCAAAGATGCGCTGGCAGGCGATTGTCCATGATCAGGCTGTTTCCAGATTATAACCAGCCAGGCTGTCCAACGGCTTGCGGGACCGCATGAAGGTACCGCTGCCCCGTGCAATTGGTTCCCCACTGGCATCCACCAATGTCGCTTCTGCCAGGAAGACGCGGCGTTCTCCATGGACCCAACGGCCTTTGGCTGTGATGGGGCCTGCTTTAACCGGTTTGGTTAGATTTAAATTGAAATTGGTGGTGAGGACGAACATGTCTGTCACCTTGGAAGCGACGGCAAAGAAACAGGCATCATCCAGCGCTTTAAAGTAAACAGCGCCATGTGCCGCATTCGCTGCGTGATAATGGTCTTCGCCAATAGTCAGGGTGATTTCTGCGTTGCCGTCTTCGATTTTTATATCCGTGGGGAAATGCGCGTTGATCGGTGCGGAAAGATAAAGCGCTTCTAATGCGCGGTAATGTGCGGTCAAGTCTGTCATTGCTGTTCCAATTCCATGAATTGGGAATGAGCTAAAACATCTGTGCCGGGCCTGTCCAGAAGCTTTTGCATGAAAGCCAGAAGCTTTTGCATGAAAGAGTGAATGTGCTTAAGCTCGAAGTCAGGGAGGGTGAGATCATGACGGGTACAATAACGCATTTGGTTTTGGCTTTGATTTTGTTCGTGGGCGGGCATTTTCTGATGTCGCACCCGTTGCGCGGGTCTTTGGTTAAGGCGATGGGAGAGAATGTTTTCCGCCTGGCTTATTCTTTGGTCGCAGGCATAGGTCTGGTCTGGACCATCATCGCTTATCGCGCGGCGCCCCAAATTGAAATCTGGCCGCAGCTGGAAGGCCTGCGTTTGGTCGTGAATATTGTCATGCTTTTCGCCTGTATTTTAATGGCAGGCAGCTATGTCACGCCAAATCCTTATATGAAGCTTTACATCCGTGCGCCGGGCGAGGTTCCAAAAGTCGATGGTGTTTTCGCCATCACCCGACACCCGCTTATGTGGGCTTTTGGCCTTTGGGCGCTCTCACATCTTGTGATGAATGGCGATTTGGCGACGATACTTCTGACTACATCGATGGCCTTTTTGGCGTTGATTGGCGCGCGTTTTCAAGATGCAAAGCTGGTTGCGAAACATGGTGCACATTGGGAAGGTTTTGAACATTCAACGTCCTATTGGCCATTTCTCGCACTTGTCAAAGGTGAGCAAAGTTGGAAGTCCATTGGCATATGGCCGTTCATTGTAGGCTTTGGGCTTTATGTTTTACTGTTGATCGCGCATCAGTGGATTGGGGGCATATCCGCGGCGCCGCATTAAGAGCCTCTTCATAAACCCTGTGAATAATATAGGCGTCTCACGGGGGAGAGCTGTTATGCCCATAGAAATGCGTTTGATATCCTTTAGTGATGAGGAAGTTCTGGATGCCTTAGGTGTCTTACTTAAGCACCGGGGAGAGGAACTGCCGGAAGGTGCAGAACAAAGCCTGGTTCACAGCCGGGATGCGAAAGGCTTTGCGGTGACAATGCTGATCGCTCAGGCTGAGGACAGCACTTATGAAGTTTGTTTTCCCCATCATGAGGCTTTAGCAGCTCTTCTCCATCAAGCCATGGAGCTAAATATCCCCATGTCGAAAGATTTGGAAAAGAAGCTCGATATCATGGATGGCCAGCTGGTGATCCGCATGCGCACAGGTGTAGTTGAAGAGGAACAAGAGGGCGAGGCAACAGCTCAGGTTGCCTGATTAACAGGTCATCCGTGCTCTGAAATCCACCCGATCTCCTTCGGCGGTATTTTCATCATTCAACTGTCCGCTGATATGACAGCGTGAAAGCGTCTGATTTAATATGGCTTGCATCTCTTGCGCTGTGACGGGTTTGTTTTGCCGTAAAACATCGCGCATGACTGCTGCCACATCCTGCCGGCTTAATTCATAAACGGCCTGTGCGGGTTGCGTGGAAAACTCTATAACCACCAAAGCCCAGATGCCTATTGCAAGGCTTGTAAATAAAATGCGGTCAAATAGACGCATGTCCCTGTCCTTTCGTCCTGTATCTTCATAGTAAGGCTTCCATCTTAGCACGGACCATGGCATCAATTCCGTAGATAAAAAGGTGATGGAAAAAGAGGGTGTCTCTAAGCATGAAAGAACAGTTGAAGTGGGTTGGGCTGACAGCTCTCAGCCTTGGTCTTTTGGCATGTGAAAAACAGCCTGCCGAAAGTGAAGCAGTTGAAGGTGAACAGGTCAGTATGACAGCATATGAAAAGCCGATTTTGGATGACCCTTATCTTTGGCTTGAAGAGATTGAAGGGCAAGAGGCCCTCGCCTGGGTGGAAGAGCGGAACAGCGAAGGCGCTGCGGTCTTAGAGCAGGAACCTGGTTTTAAAGACTATCAGGACCGGGCGGAGGCCATTCTCGCCTCCAAGGACCGTATTGCGTATCCGGCATTCATTGGGGACCATCTTTATAATTTCTGGCAAGACGACACCCATGTTCGCGGCATCTGGCGGCGCACGACTTTAGCGTCTTATGAAAGCGATGACCCTGAGTGGGACGTGGTTCTGGATCTGGATGCCTTGGCCGCAGATGAAGGAAAGAACTGGGTCTGGAAAGGCGCCAATTGCCGGGAAAGTGATTATCAGCGCTGCCTTATCAGCTTGTCCAACGGCGGGAAAGACGCTGTTGAACTGCGTGAGTTTGATTTGGCTGACAAAGCCTTTGTGGAAGACGGGTTTTTCGTTAAGGAAGAGAAAAACTGGTTTGACTGGTATGGCGATGATGCGCTGCTGTTGGGCACAGATTATGGGGAAAACAGCCAAACAGAATCCGGCTATCCGCGCATTCAAAAACTATGGGCACGCGGAACGGATTTAAGCACAGCCAAGACGTTGTTGACGATCCCTGCTGAACATATTGCTGCGGGTGCGCGGGCAAGTGCGAGGGCTGAGCGTCAGGATCGAACTGTGTTTGAGATGACGACATTTTGGACTGGCGTCACGCATCACGTAAAAGAAGATGGCGACCTTGTTCAGGCACCCCTTCCCATGGATGCGGATTATCAAGGCCTGTGGAATGGCTATGGCCTGGCCCTGATGCGCAGTGACTATGAGCATGAAGGTGTGACCTATCCGCGTGGCTCATTGGTGGCCTATGCGATTGATCCGCTTCTGGAACGTGGCGAAGAAGTCCTGACCCAAGTGCTAAAAGCTGAAAACGGGCTATCGATCCAACAGGTGCGCGGTGCGAAAAACACTGTTTATGTGACCGTATTGGATAATGTGGTTGGAAAATTGCTGGCTTTGACACCCGGCGAAAATTCATGGTCCTCTCAAGCCATAGCAATGCCTGAAAATGGCCAATTATCGATCACATCAACATCCAGCAAAAGCGACCTGGCCTTTGTGAACTTCGAAGGCTTCCTTACGCCGGACAGCCTTTATCTGGTGGGAGATGGAGAGCCCCGCAAAGTCAAAGCGCTGCCCAATCGTTTTGACGCGGAGAATTTAGAAGTCACACAGCATTTCGCCACATCTTCTGATGGGGCGCAAATCCCTTATTTTCTTGTCATGAAAAAGGATATTGTTCGTGATGGCTCAACGCCCGTTTGGATGTGGTCCTATGGCGGATTTGAAATTCCGCTGACACCGAATTATGTCCAGCCGGCTCAGCAGTTCTGGTTGGAAGAAGGGGGCGCTTATGTTGTCGCAAATATTCGCGGCGGCGGTGAGTTTGGCCCTGAATGGCATCAGGCAGCTTTGTTGAAAAACCGCCAAAAGGCCTATGATGATCTCATCGCTGTGGCTGAACATCTGATTGAATCCAAAGTGACGACTGCACAGCGTCTGGGCGTTTCCGGTCGCTCAAACGGAGGTCTGTTGACAGGCGTCCAACTGACCCAGCGCCCTGATCTATATAATGCGGTTATCATCGGTGTGCCGCTGCTTGATATGTTGCGCTATGACAAATTGCTGGCCGGTGCAAGCTGGGTTGGCGAATATGGTGACCCGGATGATGCGGATATGCGGGATTATATTCTGACCTATTCTCCTTATCAGAATATGGATGTTGATGCGGATTATCCTGAGGCATTTATCTATACCTCCACCAAAGATGACCGGGTTCATCCGGGGCATGCGCGTAAATTTGCAGCGCGGTTGAAGGAAATGGGTCATGACTTCCTTTATTATGAAAATACGGAAGGTGGCCATGCCGGCGTTGCCAATTTGAAACAGGCCGCTTATCGCATGACTTTGGAACTGGCCTATATGAACCGTCGCTTGCGTTAAAAGCGACATTATAGAGAATTGTGAGGGAGCGTGATTTGCGCTCCCTTCTTTTTTGAGCCACTCTCCTTTGCGGATAAGAGGAGGCGAGGGAAATATGGACGCATTGAATAAATATGGACCGATTGTGGCATCGCTGCTGCTGACGGTTGTTTTCATCATCATGGGCTTTTTGCCCAAATTCACCGGCGCGAATGAAAGCGTCTATATGTTCACCATGTTAGGCGTAAATACCGGCCTGCCATTTGAACCATTGGGCCGTTATGCCATTGGCCTGGCTGAGGTCGCGACGATTATCCTTCTTTGGTTGCCTGGCAAACGGCATTTAGGTGGCGCGCTGGCAGCGCTGGTTTTAATAGGCGCCATCGTGCTGCATGTCAGCGGTATCATTGGGATAGATACGCAATTCCCAGTGGAAGGGGTAAATCCGCCTTATGACGCGAATACGCCAACAGAAGGCGATGGCGGAACATTATTCATTGTTGCCTGTATCAGCTTTATCCTGGGCATTTATCTGTTTTTAAAAGCCCGGCCCAATAAAATGATAGTGGAAAGCTAAGAATAAGGGACGGCCTATTGGTCGTCCTTTTTCTTCTTTTTCCGGTCTTTTTTGGCCTGTTTGATTTCAGCCTTCAACTCTTTCACTTCTTCTTTTGTAATTGGCACGAATTTACCCAGACCACAGCTGGGTCCGCGCATAAGGCCCACGCCTGCACTGCGTAATACAGTAATAATGTCCGTATTGCACAATTGGCTGAGCGGTGTTGAATAAGTGAAAGTGTCTTCAAAAGCCAGGCTGGGGCAGCGATTGGGCAGTTTATTCAGATACATGGCCCGTCCGCGCATATCAAAGACGATATTATGATCATCAAGGACATCGCTTGAATCAATGCGCGGGATGGAAATACATAATCTGCCTTCCCGTTCTTCTAAAGGAATATCCTGCCATGGTTCATCCTGAGCCAAAGCGGGTGACGCTATCAGCCCTATCAATGCCGTCGTTAAAATGAAGTGTCGCATGATACAGCTCCTTCAGCTTGCACATTAAGCATCTTTATCTGAACCCAGGCTGAATATTAATAGCCAATGGCCATCCCGTCTTTACGCATTTCGGATGCGCCCCAATAAACCTCGGTCTCCGGGTCTCGCCAGATGGCCTGATAACCGCCAAAGGGGCCTTTGGTAATCTCCACCTTATGGCCACGGCTCTCCAATTCATTGACAACCTCTGGTGACACACCGGATTCCAATTCCAATACCCCACCATCCTGCATGGGTCCCAGCCATGTTGGCTCTGTTGAGCCTTTATGGTGAAAACGGGCCAGGTCCCCGGCGGCCTGCACATTCATCCCGAAATCGATCATATTGATGATGATCTGCGCATGGCCCTGAGGCTGCATTGCGCCGCCCATCAGGCCGAATGACATCAAGGGTTTACCGTCTTTCGTCAGAAACGCTGGAATGATGGTGTGGAAGGGGCGTTTCCCTGGTGCATAGACATTGGGATGGTCCTCGGACAAAGCGAATTGTGCGCCCCTGTCTTGAAACATGAAGCCCAGACCATCGGGCATCAGGCCTGATCCCATGCCGCGATAATTGCTTTGAATGAGCGAGACCATCATGCCGTCTTTATCCGCGACCGTCATATAAATGGTGTCGCCTTCGATCAGTTTCGGGTCCCCATGGTCGACCTCCGTCATGGCGCTGTCCATTGATATCTGAGCGGCCCGTTCCGCTGCATAGTCTTTGGATAGCAATTTGGCGATGTCGACGTCATAAAATGCAGGGTCTGCATAAAAACGCGCCCGGTCTTCAAAGGCCAGCTTCTTGGCTTCGGCCATCACATGCAGTGCATCTGCAGATAGGGCACCCATGGATTTTAAATCAAAGCCTTCAAGGATGTTGAGCATTTGAAGCGCTGCGATGCCCTGACCATTTGGTGGCAGTTCATGCACATCATAGCCGCGATAATTCACGCTTTCGGTTTCGATCCATTCAGATATATGGGTTGCAAAATCCAATTTGCGTAATGCTCCGCCAATACGTTGGAAATAGGCGTCCATGCGGTCGGCCAATTCTCCCTGATAAAATGCATCGCGGCCCTGTTCCCCGATGATTTCCAAGGTGCGCGCCAAGCGGGGGTTTTTAAATAATTCCCCTTCAACGGGCATTGTGCCGTCCGGCTTATATACGGCTCTAAAATTATCGATTTCTTCGACAATGCCTGCTTCATGAAGTCGCTCAAAAGCCTGGCCGCTTAGGCCCAGATAATAAGCAATGGTCTCTGTTACCGGGAAGCCTTCACGTGCATAAGTCACTGTTGGCGCCAATATGTCGGCCATGGAGAGAGACCCGAAACGCCCATGCATTTCAAACCACCCGTCAACGGTACCAGGTACAGTGACGGAGACACTGCCCCAGTTGGGGATTTCCGCCACATCGCCGATACGGGTTTTAAGGGCAGCCAGATCCTGGCCCAAAGGGGCGCGACCGGATGCATTTAGACCATGTAGTTTCTCAGTCTTCGGGTCCCAGATGATGGCGAATAAATCCCCGCCGATCCCATTCCCTGTGGGCTCCATCAGGCCAAGCGCTGCATTGGCAGCAATTGCTGCGTCAACGGCATTGCCACCCTGTTTTAATATATCAATGGCGATCTGGCTGGCCAGCGGATGGCTGGTCGCGGCTATCCCGTTTTTTCCAAGCACGGCAGAACGTGTTGCCCAGGGTGCGCCAGACACTCGGTCGCCCCGCGCCGTCGCATTGGGGCCCGCCGTTTCTTCACTGATCTGCCATTTCAATGGCTTTTCCTGTGCCGCCACTGTGCTGGTCATGGTGATTGCGATGAGACCGATTGACCATTTGATAAATGCCCGCATCCTGTTTCGCCAATTCTTTATCGAATTGGACCGGAGTGTGGAGCGGCGGGCATAGATGCGTCAAGTGAACTCTGTTCACATACAACAGGAGTGGCGCTTAGAAATTGTCCTTTAAACGGCGCACTTCCCCAAAGCGTTCGGCATTCTCCACCCGCAAAAAGGGATTGGTCGCTTTCTCTTCGCTTAATAAAGAGGGGACGGTTGGGATGCCTTTGGAGCGTTTGCCATCGACGTCTTTCATACGATGAACCAGAGCTTTGTTGTCTGGCTCGACGCTTAGGGCAAAACGGCCATTGGCCTGGGTATATTCATGGGCACAAAAAATCCGCGTCTCATCGGGTAAGGATTTAAATTTGTTCAGTGAGTTGAACATCTGCTCCGGCGTGCCTTCGAACAGACGACCGCATCCCATGGCAAAAAGTGTATCACCGCAAAACAAGGCCTTATCTTCAGCAAACCAATAAGCATTATGACCGCTGGTATGGCCGGGTACGTCAAAGACCTTGGCTTCGACGTCGCCAAGGGTGACGATGTCCCCTTCTTCAACGGCGCGATCAATGCCGGGTATGCGCTGTTGTTCGGCTTTGGGGCCGGTTATGTGACAGCCTGTTTTCTCTTTTAACACCAAATTCGCTCCCACATGGTCGGGGTGATGATGGGTGTTAAATATCTTGGTCAGTGTCCAGCCGCGCTTATCCAGTTCGGCAAAAACAGGTTCGGGCACAGCGGCATCAACAACAGCCGTTTCACCACTAAGCGGCTCATGGATCAGATAGATATAATTGTCGGACAGGACTGGGATTTGAACGATTTCCAACATGGCTTACCACTCCCCTGTATTTGGCATGGAGGCCCATGGTTCTTGCGGTTCTAAATGAGCTCCTTCCTGCAGCAGTTCAATAGAAATACCGTCAGGAGATCGCACAAAAGCCATATGCCCATCGCGGGGTGGGCGATTGATAGTTACACCGCCATCCATCAAAGTCTGGCACAGGGCGTATATATCTTTCACACGATAAGCGAGATGACCGAAGTTCCGGCCACCTGTGTAATGCTCATCACCGTCCCAATTATAGGTCAACTCGACCTGCGCGTCTTCATCTCCAGGAGCAGCTAAAAAGACCAGAGTGAACCGCCCGCTTTCAAAGTCGCGACGGCTTAACTCCACCAGGCCTAATTTATTGACGTAAAAATCCAGGCTTGCTTCCAGGTCTGTGACGCGGACCATGGTGTGAAGATATTTCAAAGTCTGTCTCCTAGGGTGAATGCGTGGTTCAAATTTGGACTATTTCGAAAAAATTTCAATCACAGCTTGAGGGATTGGGGCCGATGTGCCGGTTTTTTGATCGGTCCACACCCAGATAATCTGCCCATCCGCACGCAGGTCTTCTTCAGGCCCGAAAATCGCAAGATCAAAAGTCAAAGAGGAACGTCCTATGCGGGCCAGTCGTGCCGCGATGTTCATTTTCTCATCTAATATCATGGGGCGTCGATAATTGACCTCCGCCTTCACAACATGAAATTCAAAGTCCTTTCGAGGTTCTTCCCGCCATCCGCGGGTGCGGGCGAATTCGGTGAGGCCAATGTCAAAATAGGTCAGATAATGTGCATTATATACCACAGCCTGTGCATCGATTTCATGGTAGCGCACGCGCTTTGGATAAAAGAAATTGAAATCCGATGATGTGGGGACACGGGGTTGTGACATTTGAATACTCTTGTTTTACGTTATATTATGCAGATAAGCGCGGTTTTTTGCGGGAGACATCAGATGAAACTTCTATCCACTGCAGTATTGGGTCTAAGCCTTGTGGCTTTATCTAACCCAAGTTCTGCTCAGACCCAAGTCGTGTTTGAAGGCTATGTTGGGGAGCGGATTGATGCTTTGAATGCGTTGGAACAACGCTATGAAGAACGATTTCGTAAATTCCGCCATACAGATCGCGGGGCGACCCGGTCGTCTTTTCGATTAAATAAAGCCCGGTTCTTTAAAACGGAATGGGCGGGGGAGCGCTTAATTGAGAATGTAGATGATTTCACGGCGGAGAAGCTGATCCAGGCGCTGGTCGATTATAATTTGAAGCGGGTTGATAACCCTGTCGACACATCAAAGCTTCGCTTTGTTGTTGAAGAGCTTAAAACCTCGAATAATAATGTGGCGATTTTTGATGGGTTTCAAAGCTATATGACAGGCCGGTTGGAAGTGTTCGATGCGCAGGGTAATATCAGCCAAAGCCATGATTTGTCTGTCAACTTTGTGGAAAACCCTTCTGTTCAGCGGAATTACCAGGGTCCCGATCTGTTTTATTTCACGACAGATCCGTCTTTGAGAGTGGGACCTCTATTCACGCAATTTGTGCGTAAGGGATTGAATAAGATTTACCCCGATACAGAATTTGCAAAGGCCTATGTCGCATCAAATCCGGTTAATTTCTGATTCTGATATCTGTTCAGTGTTATGAAACGGGAAACTTCGCTTTATTTCAGAGTGTTATAGCGAAGAGTCGACTTGTAAGCATGCTTAGCGTTATGAAGTCCTAAACCTTGTAGAGCGATACAGGGTGCAGGATATATGATGAATTTATCTAAACGTACATCTCAGCTTAAAGCTGTATCAGGCTTATTGATACTGTCCCAAGTTCTCTTGGGCTGTACTTATCTGCGTGAGGAAGGTTGGCTTAGCCCCAAAGAAAAAGAGGCTGAACCTGTCCGTGTTGATGCTGCGCATCGTGAAATCGAAATTGAAAAAGTCGATGCGACTCAGCCGCGCAGACCAGTTGAGCCCATTGCGTCACCGCAAGTAAAACCAGCGGTGACGGCGTTGCACGCTGATGATTTCACGGGACTTCAGCCACAGGAAGTTGAAGACCTCTTGGGTGTGCCTTCCAGCGTTGACATGCAGGGTCCGATGTTGATCTGGCTCTATGATGCAGGCCCGTGTTCGGCGACATTTCAGTTTTTTAAAGAGGTGGAAACGGAAATTTACCGTCTTCTACAATATGATTTTACCGGTGGCGATGAAGCCACCTGCCTGGGGCGAATAGAGCGGCGGAAAATCGGATAAAGGATGATGTGCTTATGAAGGGCATTACATATCTGGTCGATGACGATGATCTGTTCCGCGAATCCATTGAACGAAATCTGCGTGCGGCTGATTATGATGTGCGTTCCTATAGCGATGGCCGAAAATTAATCGCAGATCTGGAAGATAATCCTCAGCCTGGTGTAATTCTCCTGGATTGGAAAATGCCGGGTATCAATGGCATTGAGGTTCTTCAACAGCTTCGGGATAAAAATATTGATCTGCCTGTGATTTTTCTCACGGTCCTGGGCGATCAGATTTATGAGGAATCAGCCTTGGCCGGGGGGGCCGTTGATTTTATCGAAAAATCGCGATCTTTTTCCATTGTCCAGCGGCGCATCGATTTGATTTTGTCCGGCCTGCGGTCTCATTTGGATAGGGCACCTACGAAAAGTGCAAATGTCTTCAAGCGTGGCAATTTGACATTGGATGACAGCGTCCGCAGGGCGTTTTGGAAGGAAGCCGATATCGGGCTTACTCTGACAGAATATCGCATGCTTCAGTATATGGCCGAACATGCGCCAAAAGATGTGAGTTATCGGGCACTTTATGACCTGGTTCATGGTGCGGGTTTCGCCGCCGGTGAAGGGGCACATGGCTATCGCGCTAATGTCCGGGCGTTCATCAAACGGATCAGGCAGAAGTTCCGCGCTGTCGATCCTGAATTTGACGCCATTTCCAATTATGCAGGTTTTGGCTATCGCTGGATAGATGGGGAAGGGGAGAGATAATGAAGGATTTCCTCCTTCATGGCCCACGTTCCCTTACAGTCCGCCTGCTGGTATTTTTTGCTGTCTTTCTTCTTCTGCCCATATTGCTTTATGTGGCTTTCCGCATCAGTGACAATCAACGTTCTGAGCTGATATTGCGGGCCGTTAATCAAGAGGGTCTGACAATCAGTCAGGCTGTCGGATCTCAATTGGGTGATTTCTCGGCCAGCAGTTCGGTTGATCTGTCACAGATATTGGCACCATTTGCCGGGCCCGATCGTCGTTTAAAACTCTTCTACCGGCCCAGCAATGGCCCAGGCGGGTTTTTCTACATGGCAGCGCAACCGGTCTTGGACCCCAATACCGCAGAAGCGGAAAGAGAGGCCCTTGAAAAAGCCGGTATTTTCCAAGGTTTGGCAGGTCAATGTGCAGCGGGCGAATCCCTGGCGCAGCGTTTTACCAATCCTTCGGGGCGGGAGGAGTTGGTAACGTCCGTCACACCGATCAGCCTGGAGAACGGGTGCTGGGCGCTTATTATTTCCCATCAGGGGGAGATTTATCTGGCCTCTGCCCTGGGGAAGTCTTTCTGGTCACTGACCCCCGTGCGTGTTGCTGTGATGAGTTATGCGATTGTAGCGCTGATTGCCGCCTGGCTGCTTTTTGATGTGCGCTTTGACATGCGCCGTATCGCGGAGGCTGCGCGGGATATCCGCATCGGACGCAAAAGGGGTGAGGATTTTAAATCCCGCATTCGTATGCCGGAACTGGCGGATATGGCGTCGGAACTGGACAGGCTCGTCCAGGCGCTTGACCGGTCACGCCATATGATACGCCAGGCGGCAGAAGAAAATGCCCATGCTTTTAAAACGCCTCTTGCGGTCATCCAACAGGCACTGGAACCTTTGCGCCGCACGGACCCAAAGCTTATTGGCGCAGATGGGACACGCTCAATTGAAGTCATCGGCCAGGCGATGGAGCGGCTTGATGCCCTGGTCACGGCGGCGAGGACATTAGATGCGGTTGCCGCAGATACTTTGGAGGCTCAAGGGGAAAAGCTGGATCTCAGTGCTTTTCTCACGCATATGGCTTCAAGCTTCGCCCCTGTCGCAGCTGGCCAGCATGTCGATGTGATCTGCGAGGTGGAGGAAAAGCTCTTTTGTGAAGCCCCGGCAGAACCACTTGAAACTGTGATTGAAAATCTTTTGGAAAACGCCCTGTCCTTTGCACCAAAGGGCAGCAAAATCCTTGTTCAGGCATGTGCAACTGCGAAAGATCGCCTTAAAATTCTTGTTCGAGACGAAGGCCCAGGTGTACCCGAAGAAGAGCTGGATAAGATCTTCGGGCGTTATTATTCAGCCCGCTCCCTTGATGGCGGGGAGGCCAGCCAGGATGGTGCCCATTTTGGCTTAGGCCTCTGGATTGTCAGGCGAAACATCGAAGCTTTAGGCGGCGATGTTCATGCTGAAAATCTCGAAGAAGGCGGGTTCCAAATCGCGATTTCCTTACCAAAGATTTAATCTTGGTCCCATCTTTGTCACAGCCGTCCCAGCTTTGTCGCACGCCAGCGGGTGAAGCAGTTGATATATTCAAATCATAGTTAGACGGGCGCTGCGGGACATATGTTCCAAGGCGTTTTGATGACCACCGGTGGATAAATGCTGGGAACGTCCTGCCAACCGCCCAAGCCCCTGTTTCCGGACCTTAGAAGCCGGTGGTCATCAAATTCTCAAAACGCCTTAGAATAACTTGGCCGACGGACCCGCTCAGGAGAAAGCGTTCAGGGACCCAAGTCCTTCCTATAGAAAAAACCGCCTCGATGAGTATCCGAGGCGGTTTTTTTGTTTTTAAGGTTTTAAAACCAGCTTGCCGATGTTCTCGCCTTTGAACAGCATCAAAAGCCGGTCCGGAAAAGTCTCTAACCCTTCAACCACATGTTCCCGGGCCTTTAATTTGCCCTCAGCCATCCAGCCGGCCATTTCGCGGGCGGCTTTTTGATAATTTTTCCGATGGTCAAAGACCACAAAACCTTCCATCCGCGCGCGATTGACAAGCAGGGAGAGATAATTGCTTGGCCCTTTCACGGCTTCTTTATTGTTATATTGGGAAATTGCCCCACAGATGGCGATACGCGCCTTGAGATTGATGAAGCGCAGAACATCGTCGAGAATGTCACCCCCGACATTATCGAAATACACATCAATACCTTGAGGGCAATGTTCCTTGAGGCCTTTGGAAACACTTTCGTTTTTATAGTCGATACAGGCGTCGAAACCGTAATCTTCCACCACCTGGCGGCATTTTTCTTCACCACCGGCAATGCCGACAACGCGACAGCCTTTGATTTTGGCAATCTGACCGACGACGGAGCCTACAGCGCCAGCTGCGCCTGAAACCACAACGGTATCGCCTTCCTTCGGTTGGCCCACTTCCAGCAGGCAGAAATAAGCTGTCATGCCTGGCATGCCCAATACGCCCAGATAGCGCTCCAATGGAACCAGAGATGGGTCAACTTTATCCACTTGATTGGCAGGCAGCGTGGCATATTTCTGAATGCCGATGGGGCCAGAGACATAATCTCCTTCGGAGATATTATCTGCTTTGGATGCGACAACCTTGCCTACACCTAAAGCACGCATCACATCGCCGATTTGGACGGGGTCGATATAGGATTTCCCTTCATTCATCCAGCCGCGCATGGCCGGGTCCAGTGACAGATAAGCAGTTTCAATCAGGACCTCTCCATCCTTCGGCTCTGTTGCCGGGTCATGGGTGATGTTCCAATTTTCTGCGGTTGGCATGCCGACGGGGCGTTTTGCCAGGCGGACCTGCGTGTTGCTATGGCTCATGGAGGGCTCCCTTATATTTCAGTGAGGCGTGTTTCAATTTGGAACCAGCTTAATCATAAGCGAAGGCAGGGCAATAGTCTTTTATATGACTTAAGTTTTAAACCGCTTCAAAATGCTCAAGTAGCGTATAATGCGCGCCTTCGTGGCCCAGTTCTGAAAGGAACAGACTGATTTCATTCACGTTAAATGCCTCAGAGCGTAACAGGCCGTTTCGATGAATGAACTCTTCGATTTCACCCCGGCGTGGGCTGTTTGAAAAGCGCGCTAAGGTCACATGAGGTTTATAGCTTCTGCGCTCGGCGACAAAGCCTGCGGCAACCAAGGCATGGTCTATTTTCTTATGAAGCTGTTCAAAGGGTGCGACCGGTGTAATACCTGCCCATAGGGCGCGGCTGAAACCGTTTTTCCCAAAATGCCCAACGCTGGAGATTTGCGCATCAAAAGCGTTGAACTGGACTTGAGAGAGGGCGCTTAAAATATCCTGTGCCTCACGCCCATCCACATTGCCAATGAAGCGTAAGGTCAGATGCATCTGTTCGGCACTTTGCCAGCGCGCGCCTTTAACGCCACCTTGGATGGAGAGCAGCTGGAATTTTACCTCTGGTGGTAATTCCAGACCCACAAATAGCCGTGGCATGGGCGCTCTCCTCCGCTACTCTTAATGGGAGATTTTGGCGTCTTCTTTTAAAAGAGGCAAGATATAGGGTGTCATCCGTTCCACTATGATGTCCACGCCCTGCGCATTGGGATGAATGCCGTCTGCCTGGTTTAGTGATGGGTCGGCGGCGACACCGTCCAGGAAGAAGGGGTAGAGGGCCACATCATAGGTCTTGGCCAGGTTCGGATACATGGCATCAAATTCTGCGCTATAGTCCGGTCCCAGATTGGGCGGAGCGAACATGCCTGCTAAAAGAACTTTAATCCCACGCGCTTGAAAGGCTTCTATCATTGCACCCAGGTTTTTATGTGTAAGCGCTGGGTCTATAGCGCGCAGACCGTCATTTGCCCCCAGTTCCAAAATTGCCAAATCGGGCTTTTTATCTAAGGCATCGACTACCCAGGCGAGACGCGCCAATCCCCCGCTGGATGTGTCACCGGAAACGCCTGCATTGATGACTTTTACGCTCACGCCTTTGGCGTTTAGCGCCTCTTCCAGCTTATTGGTAAAGCCGTCTTCTGCGGGTAATCCATAGCCCGCGGTCAGGCTGTCGCCAAAGGCAAATATATGGGTGACATTTTCAGCCCAAGCCGTTGGGATTGAGATGAACAGCATTGCCCATGAGATGATAAGTGCGCGCAACATGTTGAAGTGCCTAAATCCGTGTCTATATTTGTCTGATATAAATAAATAGCGCATATTTTGATATTGGACCAATCCTAAGCCACATTTGACGCGTAAACAGTTGTAAACTGCCCCAGGAAAAAGACGAAATGATGATAAATCTGAAAGATGTTCACTTAAAACTCCCGTCAGAGGCTGGTGAGGTTCATATTCTACGTGGGTGCGATGTGGCTGTTTCGCAAGGGCAGTCTGTTGGCATCGTTGGCCCGTCAGGGTCGGGCAAGTCTACTTTGATGGCTGTTATGACCGGGTTGGAACAGGCCTCATCAGGCCATGTCGAGGTGGTTGGGTCCGAATTAAGCGGGATGAACGAGGATAAGCTTGCTCTGTTCCGCCGCGAAAACACAGGCATTGTTCTTCAGGCTTTTCATCTTATTCCAACAATGACGGCGCTTGAAAATGTCGCAGTACCTTTGGAACTGGCCGGTCGTGATGATGCGTTTAAACTGGCGGAAGAAGAGTTGGAGGCGGTTGGGCTGTCCCATCGTTTAACCCATTATCCATCTCAGCTTTCAGGCGGGGAACAGCAGCGGGTGGCGCTTGCGCGCGCTTTAGCACCCGGGCCAAAAATCCTTTTTGCGGATGAGCCAACGGGGAATTTGGACAGCTCCACCGGGCAATCCATTGTCGAATTGATGTTTGACCTTCATGACCGTCGTGGAACGACGTTGGTTCTTATCACCCATGATATGGCTTTAGCTGAACGCTGTGGCCGGGTGATTGAAATGCGGGACGGTAAAATCATTGCTGACCGGTTGAACGCCGCGCAACAGGCTGCGGCCCAATGATGAAATCTCTCAGCCTTCGCTTTGCGCTGCGGGAAATGCGCACAGGTGTAAAAGGGTTTCGTATCTTTTTGGCCTGTCTGTGTCTGGGTGTTGCATCTATTGCTGCTGTGGGGTCAGTCACAGACGGTGTTCTGTCTGCTTTATCCGCCAAGGGTCAAAGCATTTTAGGTGGTGATGTGGAATTGCGCTTGACCCACCGGGAGGCGAATGCACCGGAACAGGATTATCTGGTTGCCCAGTCAGACCGTACAGCAAAAGTCATGCGCATGCGCTCCATGGCGCGGGCCGAAGCAAGCAACAAAAGAACCCTGGTCGAAGTTAAAGCCGTAGATGGAGCTTATCCACTTTATGGGGATTTGCTGTTATCCGATGGTCAAGGGTTGGATGGTGTATTGGCTAAAGCATCCGGTCAATGGGGTGTGGCGGTTGACCCGACTTTGGGCACACGTCTGGCCATTGATATTGGTGATGAACTGCGCATTGGTGAAATTGATGTGGTCGTGCGTGCTTTCATTGAATCAGAGCCTGATAAATCAAATGAAGGCTTCCTTTTAGGCCCCAGCGTTTTAATTGCCCATGATGCCATTCGGGAAACGGGCCTGGTGCGTGAAGGCAGCCTTATTCGGTATCACTATAAAATCGCCCTGGCCGACGATGCCGATATCACCGCCTGGCGGGATGATTTGGAAAGCGCTTTCCCGGATGCAGGATGGCAGATACGCGACCGCAGCAATGGCGCTCCTGGCGTGCGGCGTTTCACTGACCGTATGGGCATGTTTCTCAGCCTTGTCGGGCTGACAGCCTTGAGCGTTGGTGGTGTGGGCGTTGGCAATGCCGTGCGTGGTTATCTTGATGCCAAAACCAAAACCATTGCCACGTTCAAAACACTGGGCGCAGATGGCGGGCTCATCTTTCGCATTTATCTGGTGCAGATTTGTTTAATGGCTTTGATTGCCATCGGCTTTGGCCTAGTGATTGGCGCGTTGACACCGATTTTCGTGGTGGAGGCCTTGAAAGGCACTTTGCCGGTGACGCCCGACGTGGGGCTTTATCCTGCGGCATTGGCGATTGCAGCGCTTTATGGACTTTTAATCACATTGATTTTCGCTATCTGGCCCCTGGCTAAGGCGAGGGATATTCCAGCGGCGCGCTTGTTCCGCGCTCTGGTCTCCCCGGAAAGCCGCTGGCCGCGTAAGGGATATATAGCCCTGATTGTCTTGGCAGTAGGCGTTTTAGTGGGTGTTGCCACTTTATTGGCTGAGTCGCCTGTTGTGGCTGCCGGCTTTATTGGCGGCACCGTCTTCGCCCTTGTGTTCTTACGCGGGGCAGGCGCACTGGTCAGCTGGTTGGCTCGGAAAGCACCACGTGTCAAACGCCCTGGACTGCGTATAGCATTGGCGAATTTACACCGTCCGGGTTCGGCGACATCGGCAATTGTCTTGTCCGTTGGTTTGGGCCTCACATTGTTCGCGACTATTGCCGGCATTGAAGCCAATCTGAACCGCGAAGTTAGTGAAACTGTCCCTGACCAGGCCCCCGCCTTTTTCTTTGTCGATATTCAAAAAGAAGATGAAGGAGCCTTTAGGGAGACCCTGGCCGCTATTGAGAATGTGGGCGATGTTGAAATGGTGCCCAGCCTGCGCGGCCCCATCACTCAGGTGAATGGCGTGGATGTGAAAGACGTGGAGGCTGCGCCTAATGCCTCGTGGGTGTTGCGGGGCGACCGCGGCTTGACCTATTCAAAGACTTTGCCTGAAGGCAATGATTTGGTGAAAGGCAAATGGTGGGATGAGGATTACCAGGGCCCACCGCTTATTTCTCTTGGAGATGAAATCGCCCAGGGTCTGGGCCTGGATGTGGGTGACACCCTCTCTTTGTCCATCTTGGGGCGGGAGATTACAGCCGAAATCGCCAATACACGCAGTATCGACTGGGGCACTTATGGCTTTAATTTTGTGATTATCTTCTCCCCAGGCCTGCTGGAAGCTGCACCACATACTTATATGGCGACGGTTGAAGCTGATGGGGCAGTGGAAGAAACCACATATCTTGCGGTGACGGACCGTTTCCCCGGTATAACAGCGATAAGAATGAAAGATGTTCTCACGTCTTTAAACGACCTGCTCACTCAAATCGGCACAGCCATTCGCATCACTGCTATGGTGACTATCATCACAGGCATATTGGTTTTGGCGGGTGCTATGGCGGCAGGGTACAGTGCCCGGGCTTATGATTCCGTTGTGTTGAAGGTTTTGGGTGCAACGCGCTCCAATATCCTGCGCGCTTATGTGGTTGAATATGCGATTTTAGGGGCGGTTACAGGCTTGATTGCATTGGGCCTTGGCAGTCTGGCAGCCTATTTTGTCGTTGTGGAGCTTTTTGAAGGGGAATGGGTCTGGCCGCCGGTGCCGATGGCTGTCGTGTTAGGCTTTGCCATTGTTTTAACGGTGGTCTTTGGCTTGATGACTACATGGCGTGTGTTGGCGCTAAAACCTAATCGTTTGTTAAGTGGCTTTTAAAAATCCGCCGCTTTTCCTTGAAAATTAACCGGATGAAGACGATATTGTCATCCAAATGCTTTGAACAAGGCTAAAGGGATTATTGAATATGGAAGAGCGTTATCGCAGCCAACAAAGGCCAACCACTTTCGGTCGGGCCCCTGCACATGACCAGGCCGCAATTGATGCGGGCCTGCGCAAATATATGCTGGGCATCTATAATTATATGGCGTCCGGGGTGCTGCTGACAGGCGTGTTGGCCATGCTGACTTATACGACACCGGCGCTTTACAGCCTGTTGTATCAAATTACGCCGGAAGGTTATGTGGCTGGCTATACCGGCCTTGGCATGGTGATCGCCTTTGCCCCGCTGGGTATCGTTCTTTTAATGAGCTTTGGTGTGAATAAACTCTCATCTGGTGCAGCACAGGGGCTGTTTTGGGTGTATTCGGCACTTATGGGGCTGTCTTTGTCCAGTATCTTCTTCGTCTATACAGGCACATCCATCGCGAAGGTGTTCTTCATCTCCGCCTCCATGTTTGGGGCCTTAAGCCTCTTTGGTTATACGACGAAGAAAGACTTGTCCGGCTGGGGTACGTTCCTTTTCATGGGTCTAATCGGGATTATCATCGCGTCGATCGTGAACTGGTTCCTTGCCTCATCTATGATGAGCTTCATCATTTCAGTTGTCGGTGTGTTGGTCTTTGCGGGCTTAACGGCTTATGATAATCAGCAACTCCGCCAGATGTATTATGTGACACCGGCTGGTGAAGCACAGAAGAAGCTGATGATCATGGGTGCGCTGAGGTTGTACCTGGATTTCATCAACCTGTTCATCATGTTGCTGAGACTATTTGGCTCTCGCGAATAGCTTTTGATTAAGCGGTAGCTGTTGAGATTAAGGCGCTCTTAGGGGCGCCTTTTTTTCTGCGTCTAGACTTTATTTGTAGATGCAATATGATCCCTGCCTGGGTGAGAAAAATAATAACTAAATAGGGCTGTAATATGGGCGTTCCAGGGCTGGAAAATAAGACGTTTCGCAAAAACAATCATGAAATTCGGAAAAAATGGAAGGCACTCATCACAGCGTCATCTATGATTGCATTTCCTTCGATTGCTGCTGCAAATCCAATCGAAATTGATACTGCCGGTGTATTTGAGAACAGCGCATATATTTCAGTGTTGAACGGCCCTGCAGTGCGCATCACGGCTGATGATGTCGTTTTTGTAAATACGCTTGATGGGCGATTAGAGTTAATAAACAACGGAAATGCCGTTACGGCAAATGCGCTGAATGCCACGACCATAATTAACGATGGGGCCATAGATGGCGGATCGATTTCGGTTGTCGATGTTCTAAATTCCTTTGCCACAAACACTGGAAGTATAATCACGCCAACCAACGGTATTGATGTCTTTGGTGGCGAATCCACTCATATTGTCAACACGGGGTCGATTTCTGCAGCCGATAGGCATGATGCCATAAGTGTGCTTTTTACCAGCGTTGTGACGATTGAGAATCAAGGCAGTCTTTTTGCTGACGGGGATGTCGTCTTTGTTGGGGGGCATGACAGCTTAAATCTTTCAAACTCCGGGTTTATATCCGGGAATTTCGGTGGCTTATCACTTGTTTCAGGAGATCAGACCACGGTTGTGAACGACGGGAGTATCGTGACAGGCCTAACGGCGGTTCTCGGTTCTGAAACACAGGCCTTTACCTTAGAGAATAATGGCCTTTTGCAGTCATTAAACCTTGGCTCGGCAGCTATAATATTTGATGGAGTTGCCGACGTCGCATTCACTAACTCTGGAAATGTAAATGGGGTTGATTTCGGCCTTTTGCACAATGGTGGCTTGCAGTTGGATCCGAATGCGGTCTCGTCTGAAACGATCTCCAACAACGTTCAGTGGTTGCTTGCCGAGGGAAGTTTGCCTCAAAGCGGCTACCTCAACCTTGGTACTATAACTGGAGCTACTGCAGTCCAGATAAATGACGTATTGGGCCGGGTGGTTCTTTCAAATGAGGGTGAGCTGACTGGCTCCGAATTAGGTCTGGGTGTTGATAGTGTCGGCACTGACATTATCGCATCTAATTTCGGATTAATTTCCGGCGCATCCGGTGTTGTGCTTGCTGGCGGTGTAGATTTCGACCCAGGGGTTAATCACCTGATTGGTCATGTTCTTAGTGGTGACTTTGCTGATCAGGGCCTTGATTTTCAAGCGTTGCAGGACCTGGGTGTTTTCAGCACTAGCATTCTTGCGTTCTTTAATGAAGACGGCGGTGTTATTTCGTCGCAAGGAGGGTCGGCTATTGCCGTTCATGCGGATTATAATCTTCAGGAACTGTTAGCGGATTCAGATCCAAATGGGGTTGCGGCGTTTTTAAACGGAAATCTTCCTCGGATACTTACCATTGTTGAAAATGAAGTTGGGGGGGTGATTGAGGTTTCTAATGGTTTTGGTGCTGCCGGAATTGAAGTCATTGGAAACGGTTTAACACCAGTTGAAAGCGGTCTTGTTTTCTCAGACGTCCCTTTCACGGGCTTTATTAGAAACTCGGGTGATATCAACGTTAACGGCTTTAATTCTGCAGGCATTCACGTTGAAGATGTCGTGAATACGGGCATTTCGAATAACGATACAATTCTTGCCTCAGGCATCTCCACAGAAGGTGTGAGCGTTCAAAGTTCCTTTGGTATTAGCGTGACCAATAATGGCCTTATTGATGTAGGGCCTGCGGATTCCTCACCTGGCGGTGACGGCATTCAACTTGTTTCTTCTTCAGACGCTTTAATCCGCAATGAAGCCATTGGGAGTATCAGTACGGCCAGTGATGGGGCAAACGCTGTTTTCTCCGTTCAAAGCTTCGATGTCACTATCGAAAATTTAGGTGTCCTCAGAACCGATGGGTTTGACTCTCATGGGATTGAAGTCTTCGGCGGCGATCGGATTGATATTCAAAATGACGGCTTGATTCTCGTGGAAGGAGATTTGACGAATGGAATATTGATTTCTGATGTCACTGATTTCTCTTTATCTCAGGGGTTTGATACATTGGTGGTCCGCGGTGTCCGAACCAATGGTACAGCCGGTCATGGTATTTCTATTCTGGGTACGGCTGATATTGGGGTAACGGATACTATCAATACGACAGCCCCTATCGTGACCTATGGGAATTATTCCAATGCGATCAATATCGCTGCCAGTCCATCCAATACCTCGGGTGTTTATTCGGATGTAACTGTTTTTAATGGGGGCTTCATTCTTACCAATGGAATAAACTCTCATGGCATTGCACTTGGGCAGTATATAAGTGACCAGAACTCCGATGGTGTTTTGGACGAGGATGAACTCGTGCCGATACAAACATCTGTTCAGGCCGCGCAGATACAGTCTTTCGCGAGAATTGAAACTCATGGTGCCAATTCACATGGCATATTTTTGTCAGCCGCAAATGAGCTTACGACCGGTTTGAACACGGTTGATAATTTTGGCTCTATTACGGTGACCGGCGAACGGTCCAATGGCATCAGGGTTGAAAACTCTCAAAACCTGATCGTCAACAATAGTGGTGCTCGGATTTCTGCTCAAGGTGAGGGCGGGGTCGGTATTTGGGTTGAAGGGACAGCCAACACAATAACCAACCAAATTGGTGCTGAGGTTTCCGCCCTGGGTTTGGATGGAAGTGGTATTATTGTAAATTCAGCGGTTGGTTCGGAGAATATAATTGATAATGACGGACTGATTCAGGCTAGCCAGTTTGCAGTATTTGGGGGTGCAGGCGTTGAGAGGCTAAATAACAATGGTGTCATTGTTGGTGATATTCAGCTTGGTGCAGGTAATGATGCCATTAATCATGATATTTCCGGAGCTATATTGGGTGATATCGATGGAGGGGAAGGCTTCGATTTCCTGGGAATCTCTGGGTTGCCATCGTCGGCAACGACTGTTTTCCAAAATATCTCTTCGATCGAAACAATCTTTGTAAATACAGGTGGTGCCTATAGCTTTGGTGATGTTTCTGATGCGGCCTTTTTTATCAGGCCGAATACGACCACAACTGTTTTAGAGGGCAATTTTTCTTCAAGCGGCTTCGCCGTGGCCATGGATTCGCAGCTGCAGCTTGTGAATACTGAATTGAGGCAAGGTGGAATATCGCTTTTCGCTGGAGCGTTTGTAGAGTTTGGGCTTGGAAGCAGTTTAATTGTTGATGACGCCAACTTTGCGACGGTCCTGCTCTTGGAAGATTATTCCCATTTTGTGAACAGAGGGCATATTCAGAAGTTTGCCGGTGTTATCCAGGCTGTGAGTGTGGATGCGGCCGTTGACGCTGAGGGTGTAAACTCGGCGATCATTGAGAATTTCGGGGTCATTTCCTCAAACGCATTGGCAATTAAGCTGGAAGATGTGAATGACACTGTTGTTACGAATAGCGGAACGATCAGCCTGACGGATATGGGGTCCGTTGGTGTGCGTGCGGGGATTGTTGTGCGTGATAGCTCTGGGCTGCAGATCACAAATCATGGGGACATTACGACGGCAGGTGCCCAAGGTTATGGTATTTATACCTTAGGTGGTTCGAGTGGTAATGAACGCGCTCAAATCCAAAATACCGGTGTGATTTACACGCTGGGCAGTCAATCTCATGCAGTTAATATTCAATCTGCCCCAGAATTAAGCTTTTCCAATACAGGTCAAATTCAAACGGATGGCGATCGCGCAAGTGCTGCTTTATTTGTGGATGTGGACCAAGCTCAAATCTCAAATAATGGTATCCTTCGTGCTACAGGGGCTTCTGGAGCTCTACTTCCAAGCCAGGCCGCAGCAGGTCTTTTAATCGAGGGCTCTGATAGCGCAATTATTACCAATGAGGAACGCGGTGTTATCGAAGGCGTTGGTGCTGGCGGTCTTGGTGTGTTTTTCAATAGTATTGCCGGAGAGGTAAACAGCTTGATCAACCACGGCGTTGTGCGTGGAACAGATGTGGCCGTTCTGGCTGATGCCGGAGATGAATTTATTGAGAATTTCGCCTTGATTGAGGGAGATGTATCTCTTGGGGCGGGCAATGATGTCGTTGTCAATAACGGAGCGATTGAAGGCAATGTCGACCTTGGTGCAGGGGATGATGCGTTCCATCAGATCCTTGAGGCCAACACAACGGGTACCGTTGATGGTGGTGACGGTATTGACCTGCTGAATGTGACAGTTTCCTCTCAAGAAGGTGTTATAGGTAGCAACAACAGGCAATTCGTCAATTTTGAGCAGTTTGCGAAGTCAGGTAAGGGGACCTATGACATTACGACTGATATGACGATGACGGATGTCCAGGTTGATGACGGATTGCTTAAAGTAAATTCTACTGTCACAGCGCCGATTACAGTGAATGAATCAGGTTCTCTCGGCGGATCTGGTCTGATTAGAGGAACGGTGTATGTTTCCGGTGGTTTAAATGCGGGGAATAGCCCGGGCATATTGACGATTGATGGCGACCTGACCCTTGATATGAACTCGCTGTTTACGGTTGAGTATAATAGGGGCGCCTTTGATCAGGTTGTCGTGACGGGTACAGCTCTATTGGAAGGCGGCAACCTCGAAATTGTGCCTTTAGGGGATAATATCTTTGGTGACTTCAGCCTGGAGGTATTGAACGCAGGCACTTTGATCGGCACTTTCGGTCAATTGGATGCGCCGTCTTTCCTGACTGTTGTGGAGCGTTATGAAGGAAATAGTCTATTCCTTGATATCAGCACGGCGATTGGAAATGGCGTGGTATTGGATGGCCAAAGTCAAAGAACTGCGACCTATTTGAATGCTGTTCTGCCAATGTCGACAGATGCAGATGTTTTGGCTTTAGGCCGCACAGTAGCATTTACCGATGGCACGCAACTGAACTCTGCCTTGGATGATCTTCACCCTGAGTCATATGCTGCGACGTCAAGCTTGAGTGCGACATCGTCTTTGGGTGTTGTTGATGCTTTGCGCGATCAGCTGGTTGTTGGTCGCGGCGCAGAGAAAGGTCATATTGACCTGTGGGTATCGGGTCTGGCGGACTTTGGTGATCAAGATGGTCAGGGTGCCACATCCGGCTTTGATACGGACAGCTATGGCGTTGTTGCAGGTCTGACCTATGGCCTGAGCGACGGTATCTCAGTAGGCGCTCTCGTTGGTTATCAGAATCTTGAGCAGGATTTTGATGGTATTCGGGCCGAAACGGATGCGGACAATGTGTTTGTCGGGGCCTATGCGACTGCTAATTTTGCCAAGTTCAATGTTGACGCCGCTTTCATCTATCACACAGCGGATGTTGAGACGACACGCTCGGTCACTGTCTTAAACGATAGTGTTTTTGGGGACTATGACGTTGATGCGCTAACGTTATCCGGTCGTGTAGGCTATGAGGCCTTTGCCAATGATGGCTGGTTGATAGAGCCTTATGCAGGTCTGACTTATATCAACTCTGACCGGGATGATGTGACCGAGGTTGGCGCCCAGGGCGCGAACCTGTTTGTGTCTGGCGAAGAGACGGACTTCACCTTCCTGGATCTTGGTACACGTATTGTTGGTCAATGGGCTGATGGGAAGATCACACCTTATGTTGATTTGGCGTGGCGTTATGACCTCTCCAACGATGGCAATGGGGCGACGGCCCGGTTCATCAATGAAAGTGCGACCTTCCGTGTACAGGGTGCTGATGTTGAGCGGAGCCGGGCACATGTTGGCGCAGGTCTGACGGGCCATATCACAGATAAGTTGAAGGCTTATGTGACTTATGGTGGGGACTTCGGTTCTGATCTGACCAATCATGCGGTGCGCACTGGTGTGAGATATAGCTTCTAAGACGTAGGGGCGAAAAACAAAGAAAGGGCACCCGACTGGGTGCCCTTTTTGTATCTTAAGCGACTCAAGCCTGTTTTTTGGCAAGTTTGATTAATCTGGCTTCTAATGCGCGCAGGACAGGCCCCAATTCAGGCCCGCGCTTCAGGATATGGCCAGAAGAGTTAACGAGACGAAACAGCCCTTGTTTGCGGGCCAGTGCCGGTTCTTTGATCAAGCGGTATTGCGGCATCTCAGTTGCCCGCTGGTAAGCGGAAAAACCTACCCAACCCTTTGACGCATCTAAAGAATAATCCCGCCATTCTCCCAAAGAAACGCCACGTGCATAAACTTGTAATATTGCGTCCAGTTCCAACCGATGAAAAAAGACCGACGCGCTCTGTGTGCGGCCGGTCTTGGACCCGTTGGATAATATGGGCACAACATTTGACATGGGACGCACTCCTTCTTCTCAATGCTATGATTTATTGTCCGCTTTATCGGTGAAACGTGCAAGTTTTGAGGTGGAAATAAATCTCCCCCTTGTAACTGCGAAAATGATATACTACGTTGTAGTATGACAATTTAGGAGAGCCGGTCATGAGAGATAAACTACTTGCCTCTGCCATGGGTATTGCATTGATCGCCAGCCCTGCAAGCGCGGAAGAAAAGACATATAATCTGGATAAAATCGACAGTGTTGAAGCCAGTGGTGCCTTTAATATCGTTATTGAGCTTGGGAAAAAACAATCCGTTACTGTAATCGAAGAAAAGGGTCGGTTTGACTATGTTGACCTTGAAGTGAGCGGCGGAACCCTGGACCTTGATTTTGAAAAAGGGTGGCGTGGTGATGACGGGCCGGACTTCACCGTTAAACTTGTTCTTACATCCCTGAAAGAGATTGACGTGTCCGGTGCCAATCGCGTTCTGCTTAAAAAAGCGAAATTGGATGATCTGGAAATTGATGCATCTGGTGCAACACAACTTGTACTGTCTGGGACCTGCAATCATTTGGAGGCAGATGTATCAGGCGCATCTAAATTAGTGGCAGATGAGCTGAGCTGTAAGTCAATTGAGCTGGATTTATCCGGCGCATCCCAAGCCAGCATCCGCGCGGATAAAATCGAAGCGGATACCTCTGGGGTCTCCAAATTGGCCGTACATGGGGATGTAGAAGACTTTAGCCATGAAAGCTCAGGCTTTTCTAATGTGGTTCGTGTGAAGGGCTAGCTTTGCGGGTGCAAATGCCCCGATATGGCCCTAATTCGACCATGAACGCGCCCAAACATAGAAATATAAAGTCTATGTTGGCCTCGTATCCCAGTCGTGCATCTGACAGGCCCCTTGAACTTCAGCCCCTCATGTCCCGTCAGGCACGACTGGGTCTTTCCCGGTTATCTGTATATTTTCACTTTCGCCGTCTTGAAAAATATATCAGTACAATATATATCAGTTAAATAGAAATTTGAGGAGGAGCGAAGATGGCCAAATCTTCAACCACTTTTGGGGCATTGCTTGCTGTTGGAACAGCACTGGCAATGGTGCCTGCGGCCTTTGCCGGCGAAAAGACTTTTGATGTTGATAGTTTTCATGAGATCTCCGCATCTGGTGCAGGGGAATTGGTGATTACCGTTGGCGAAGCGCAGTCGGTGACGATTGAAGCCAAAGACCGCCATTTGGATAAAATCAAAGTTGAAGTTGATGATGGGCGCCTGGAAATTCGTTCAAAGGGTCGCAGCTGGTTCGGCAGCAGTCCCTCTTATAAAGCGGTGATAACAGTGCCTAGCTTAGATTATCTTGGCTTGTCCGGCGCAACAGAAGCCGTTGCCACTGGTATTGATGCAGATGAATTCGAATATCGCGCATCTGGAGCCAGTGAGACGGAAATCTCAGGGCGTTGCAACAGTTTGACCGTTAAAGTTTCGGGCGCAAGTGAGCTTGAGGCTAAGGACTTTGTGTGTCGGGATGTGGATGTCCGGGGTTCCGGTGCGTCTGAAATTGAAATTCATGCCACGGAAAATCTGTCTGTCAGTGCCTCTGGTGCGACAGATGTTGATGTCTATGGCAGTCCGAAAACCAATAAGATGAGCACGTCCGGCGCATCTGACATTGATTATAAGGACAGCTAAGGCGTGATGAGGCCTTGAAGCTAAAATCCTTTCTCCCTATCTTGGCTGCGCGTGCTTAAGATAAGCGCACGACTGCCGGGATAGGAGGAGGGATATCTGCATATGGCGTCTTTGATTGAAGCCAGAAATCTCATCAAGAATTTTGGGCCTATTGAGGCTGTCAAAAATCTCTCATTCAGCGTGGAAAAAGGTGAAGTTCTTGGGCTGTTAGGCCCCAATGGCGCTGGTAAATCCACCACAATGAAAATGCTGACGGGCTATTTGACGCCCAACAGCGGTTCTGCATCAATAGCTGGTATCGATGTGGTCGAGGACCCCCTTCAAGCCAAAGCCCGCTTTGGCTATTTGGCGGAAGGCGCGCCCAGCTATGGGGATATGCCGGTTTCCGATTTCCTCGAATTCATCGCCAAATCCCGTAAATTTTCCGGCCAGATCGACGAGGCCGTTCAGGCTTTGCAGCTTGAAAGCGTCTTAAACCAAAGCATTGATACCTTATCCAAAGGTTTTCGCCGCCGCGTGGGCCTGGCCCAGGCTATTCTCCATAATCCCGACGTACTGATCTTGGATGAACCGACTGACGGTCTTGATCCCAATCAAAAACACGAAGTGCGTCGGTTGATTGAGCGTATGGCTCCTGAAAAGGCCATCATTATTTCTACTCATGTCCTGGAAGAAGTTGAGGCCCTGTGTACGCGGGCCATTATCATCGACCATGGGCAGATTGTGGCTGATGGTACGCCCACGAATTTGAAGGCCCAGTCGCGCTATTTCGGTGCCATTCATGTGACATTGGAAAAGGGCGCAGCAGCGCAGGGCTATGATATGTTTGCGGCCTGGGACGATGTATCCCTGGTGCAGCTAGCTGATGTGTCTGAGGGCCATGCGCGCCTTAGTCTGCTCCCATATGAAAAAGCGGCCCTGCTGGACAAAGTACGTGGCTATGTTGGGGATAAGGGCTGGGTGCTTCATCACATTTCATTGGACGACGGACGTTTAGATGATGTGTTTCGGGCATTGACCACGGGTGACCGGGGTGACGAAGGAGACGCCGCATGACCGGTTGGGACGCTGTTTTTCATCGTGAGTTCAAAGCCTATTTCGCAACGCCTTTGGCCTTGGTTTTCATCCTGGTCTTTCTTGTGATGACGGGTGTGTTCACCTTCTTCATTGGTGGGTTCTTTGAGCGTGGCCAAGCGGATTTACGGCCTTTTTTCTCTTTTCATCCCTGGCTTTATCTGTTTTTAGCGCCCGCGCTTAGCATGCGGCTTTGGGCTGAGGAACGTCGGTCAGGAACGATTGAGCTTTTGCTTACATTACCCATTTCTACGGCCGGTGCCGTCTTAGGTAAGTTCCTGGCTGCCTGGTGTTTTGCAGGTGTGGCGCTGCTGCTTACATTTCCCCTTTGGATAACCGTGAATATCTTGGGCGACCCGGATAATGGGGTGATTTTAGCAAGCTATCTGGGGTCTTTCCTTATGGCGGGCGCTTATATCGCAATAGGGTCTGCGCTGTCTGCTGCAACGAAAAATCAGGTTATTGCTTTTGTCACAACGGCAAGCGTTGCCTTCTTTTTTACTGTTGCCGGATTGCCCATTGTTTTAAATGCGTTCAGCGGATGGGCCCCGCAATTCCTTGTCAATGCTGTTGCGAATTTAAGCTTCCTTACGCATTTTACAGCCATTGAGCAGGGCGTGATTGACCTGCGTGATTTGCTTTTCTTCCTGATTTTAATGGGGGCCTGGCTGATAGCCTGCGTGTTTATCGTTGACGCCAAGCGGGAGGGAGCCTGAACCATGAAAAAGCTAAGTATATTTTTCATCCTTATCGCTTTGGTTTTATCGTTAAATGTGATTGTGGATATTGTGTTCCGTGGGGCGCGCATCGATTTGACAGAGGATAAGCTTTATTCCCTGTCCGACGGCACCAAAGAGGTCTTAAGCGAGTTGCAATCGCCTTTGACTGTGCGTTTTTACTTCTCTGATAAGGCAGCAACCGGCCTGCCTGCCATCAAGGATTATGGTAAGCGCGTTGAAGATTTGTTGAAGGAATATGTGACCCTGTCCGATGGGCAGATAAGCCTGTCCGTTATTGACCCAGAAGCTTTCTCGGAAGAAGAGGATGAAGCTGTTGCCTATGGTCTGCGCGGGGCGCAGACGGTGAGCGGTGAAAAGCTTTATTTCGGCCTTGTTATTTCCGATGAAGCTGATGGACAGGAAATTGTGCCTTTCTTTGCACAGGAACGGGAAGCGCTGGTTGAATATGATTTAACGCAAGCTATCGACCGTTTGAACAAAGCTACGGTGCAGCCTAAATTGGCGCTGATTACGACACTGCCCATGCAATTTGGCCCCGGCGGTATTCAAGCGCTTCAACAAGGTATCCCGCCTCAGCCTTATGCGATTTACGAGCAACTTCGCCAAACCTTCGATGTGCAGCTTTTGGGCCTCGATTTCGAGGCATTGGACAATGATATCGACGTGCTCATGATTGCGCAGGCCCCGGGCCTGGGTGACGCACAGCGCTATGCCATTGACCAATATGTGTTGGGTGGTGGCAAAGTCATCGTCTTTGTTGACCCTTATAGCGAGGCCAGTGCCATCGCCAATCAGGTCACCCAATTGGGCGGGCCGCAGGCGCCAAGTCGCTTTGATATGCCAGACCTGCTGGCCAGCTGGGGTGTGAAGCTGGAAGAAGGTAAAATCGTCGCTGACCTGGCCCAGGCGCAGCGGGTGAACATGGGTGCAAGTGCAGACCCACGGCGCCAGATTGTCGATTTCATTCCATGGCTTGGCGTGAATGAAAACCATATGGCTGCGGATGACATTGTGACCGGGCAATTGGCGCAATTGAATATGGCCAGTGCGGGGGCTATCACCACCTTGGATGAACGCACTACGACGGTTGAGCCGCTTATCACCTCATCAAAAGATGCGGGCTTGCTTGATGTGTTTGAAGTGGAAGGCCAGCCGGACCCGGACCATCTCATTCGTATTCTTTTGCCAACGGGTGAGACTTACACCCTTGGTGCCCGCATCAGCGGCCCCGCGCAAAGTGCATTTCCTGACACACAGGGCGAAGGCCATATTGCCCAGTCTGACGATATCAATGTGATGGTGTTGTCGGATGCGGATATGTTGGAAGACCGTTTCTGGGCGCAGGTGCAGGATTTCTTTGGTCAGCGGGTGATTGTCCCCATTGCAGATAATGGGCGCTTTGTTGTGAACGCTGTGGATAATATGGCAGGGTCCAACGCGCTGATCAGCTTGCGGTCCCGCGCTATATCTGCCCGGCCATTCACGGTGGTTGAACGGATAAGGCGGGACGCTGAGGCACGCTATCTCAATGAAGAACAATTGCTGGAGGGCCGGCTTCAAGCGGCTGAACAGCGCATTGCCCAATTGGAAGGCGAAGGGGAAGGTGGCGAAGCTTTTCTGTCTCAGGAGCAATTAGACGAGATTGAAAACTTCCGTGCTCAGGCGCTGGAAACCCGCCGGGCTCTGCGTGATGTTCAGCGGAATTTGCGCCGTGATATTGAAGCCATCCAAGCCTGGGTCACCTGGGTGAATATATTGGCCATACCATTGTTATTAATCGGGTTCAGCCTGTTTAAATACGCCCGCAACCGGCGGAGAACAGCATGAGCAAAAGGGGAAGATATATAGGCCCTATCACGGGCGTGGCTGTAGCGCTGGCCGTGGCGCTTGGCTTCTATGATAACCGCAGTGACGAAGAGGCCGTGATTGAAAGTCCGCTTCTGTCTAATCTGGATGTGACCAGTATTGATGCCCTAAGTGTGCAAGACGAGACACGGCAGTTGAGCTTTAGGCGTGAAAATACCGGCTGGGTCCTGGCAGAACCTCAGGGATTCCCAGTTCAAGCGGCGCAGCTCAACCGTTTCATGCTGGAGTTGACCCGTATGCAGACTGTTGAGCCTAAGACCGACAACCCAGTATTATATGACCGTTTGGACCTGGGTGCTGATGCCATGGAGGTCCATATTAGGGACGCCCGGCTGTTCATAGGGAAAGAAGCGCGGGGCGGGTCGAACCGTCGTTATGTGCGCATGGACGGGGAGGCCCGCAGCTATGTGGCGGATGGCGTGCCGACAGTGTCGTGGGACTTGAAAGACTGGGCCGATTTAGACATTCCCAATATCGCCAAAGCCCGGGTGAAGCGGGTGTCCATCACCCGTGACGATGACGCGGTCGCGTTCACAACGGATACGCCTGCGGGTCAGGTGGTCATGGAATTGGCTGAAGGCGAAGAAATGGCCTATGCCGCCGTTGGCGACGCGCTGGCCGGGGCGTTTAATTATCTGACTTTCGAAGATGTGAAGCCGCTGGCTGACATTGATTTTGAAGGCGCTACCCAAACCCAATATGAAAGCTGGGATGGCTTAACCGTTACCTTATCCATCAAAGAAATTGACGACGCACATTGGGTGAGATTTGACGCGTCCTATGATGCGTCTGCGTTGGATGAGGCTGTGACTTTTCCGCAAGCTCCGGCAAACCCGCAAGAAGAACTTGAAAGCTTTGAAAAGCTCACCACATGGGCTTTTGAAATACCGGATTATAAACTCACTGAGATGATGAAACATCGCAGCGATTTTTTGAAAAATGATGAAGAGTTATAAGTGAAATGACCACTGAAACCCTAAGTTTTGAAGCCGAAGTCTCCAAATTGCTCCATATGATGGTGCACAGCGTTTATTCCGAACGCGAGGTGTTCCTGCGAGAGTTGATTTCTAACGCCTCTGACGCCTGTGATAAGCTGCGCCATGCAGCCATTACCCAACCGGAACTGACCAAAGACGACCCGGATTTCGCCATTTCCATCACAGTGGATAAAGACGCGAAAACATTGGTCATCTCAGACAATGGCATCGGCATGAACGCGCAGGACCTGAAGGAAAATCTGGGCACCATCGCACGCTCCGGCACCGCACGGTTCATGGAGGAACTGCAGGACGCCAAAAAGGATATGTCTCTGATTGGGCAATTTGGCGTGGGCTTTTACTCAGTCTTCATGGTGGCTGACAAAGTCACAGTGGACAGCCGTAAAGCGGGCGAAGATACCGCCTGGACTTGGGGCTCTGATGGCCTGGGCTCCTACAGCATTTCTGATGGCACGCGCGAAGGTCGCGGCACGACCATCACGCTTCATTTGAAAGATGAAGCGGAGGAATTTCTGGACCCGCAGCGTTTAAGCTCCATCGTTCGCACCTATAGCGACCATATCGCTATCCCCATCAAGCTGGATAAAGGCGAAGGTGAGGTTGAAGACGCCAACAGCGGCGCGGCCCTGTGGACGCGACCAAAATCTGACATCAGCGAAGAACAATATACCGAATTTTATCACCATGTGGCCGGTGCTTTTGATGCGCCGATGCGGACCATTCATTTCCGCGCGGAAGGGCGTATAGAATATACGTCCCTGCTGTTCATCCCGGAAACCCCGCCCTTTGATTTATTCGACCCCGCTCGTGCGTCCAAAGTGAAGCTTTATGTGAAGCGGGTGTTCATCACCGATGATGTGGAGGACCTCATCCCCGGCTATCTGCGTTTCTTGCGTGGCGTGGTGGATGCGCAGGACTTGGCGCTGAATATTTCGCGTGAAATGCTGCAGAACAACCCGGTTGTGACCGCCATGAGCCGGGCCATTACCAATAAAGTTTTGGCTGACCTGTCGAAGCTGGCGGATAAGGACCAGGAGACTTATCTGCGCTTCTGGGATGGCTATGGCAAGGTGTTGAAAGAAGGGATTTATGAGGATTTTGAACGCCGTGACGATTTGCTGAAACTCGCCCGGTTCAAAACCACTAAATCCGATGAATGGACCAGCCTGGCTGATTATATCGGTCGGATGAAAGACGGGCAGAAGGCCATTTACACGATTTCCGGCGATAATCTTGCGGCGCTGAAATCCAGCCCGCAGCTGGAGGGCTTCCGCGCTAAGGATATCGAGGTGCTTCTGCTGACAGACCCGGTGGATGATTTCTGGCTGTCCGGTGTGCCCGAATTTGACGGCAAGGCCTTTAAGTCCGTCACAAAGGGTGTCAGCGACTTGAACGAGGTCGACGGCGAAGAGAAGAAAGAGCCGGAAATCGATGACGACACTAAAGCGCTTTTCGCTGTGATGAAAAACGCGCTGGGGGAGAGCGTTTCCGACGTGCGGGCTTCTGACCGTTTAACGGATTCCGCTGTTTGTCTGGTGGCCGATGACACGGGGATGGACATGCATATTGAACGCATGTTGAAGGCCCATGACCGCCTGGGCAGTCTTGGCCCCCGCGTGTTGGAAGTAAACGCTGACCACCCGCTGGTGCGTGCCTTGAAGTCCAAAGCCACCGATGCGGCTGCTTTGCCACTGTTACAGGATGCAGCGTATTTATTGCTGGACCAGGCGCGTGTGATGGAAGGCGAAGGCGTGGAAGACAGCCAATCCTTTGCCCGCCGCATGGGCGATATGATGTTGAAAGCTTTGGGGTGATATATGGGGAAACGCCATCACTATAAAGTCCGTATGACGTGGACGGGGAATACGGGTGAAGGGACGAAAACCTATAAGTCCTATACCCGCGACCATGTGTATGAAGTGGATGGTAAACCCCCAATCCCCGGCTCTTCCGACCCGAATTTCTTAGGCGATGCGGCCCGCTGGAACCCTGAAGACCTGCTGGTCGCGTCTTTGTCCAGCTGCCATAAGCTGTGGTATCTCCACCTGTGTTCGGTGAATGGGATAGTGGTGGAAAGCTATGTGGATGAGGCCGAAGGCGAAATGGTCGAAGACGAAAACGGCGGCCATTTCACCTCTGTGATATTGCGGCCGCAGATTGTAATTTCCAAAGGCGATGTGGCAACGGCGCAAAAGCTGCACCATGAAGCCCATGAAAAATGCTTCATCGCTAACAGCGTGAATTTCCCTGTGAAATGTGAAGCGCGCATCTCTCGCGCAGAGTGACTCCCTCTCCCCTGCGTGGGAGAGGGTCGGGGTGAGGGGGAAGAGGCGAGGCATACAAGCGCATACCTCGCCCAAGTGTTACCCACCCGACCGAGATGAAGCCCCGAGCAGGGGGCCGTCTATCATGGCTCGGTCTTACTTGCCTGGGTGTAAAGGGCGTAGAGCTTCAAGGCGTCCTCTTTCATGAGACGAATGAGAAAACCCACACTCTTCAACCGCCGCTGTTCAAAGCCCAGTAAAGTGCCGTCCATCAACTCGCACAAATGGTCGGCGTTCTCGTGGATACGCTCAATCAGCGGCTCCATGGGGCTAAGCTCAGTGGCAGAACGTACGTCCTGTCCACACTCTGTTTTTGATGTCATGAGAAGTGCCTTACCCTGTGGATATACAGGAAGGGCTTCGCATATTCAGGTATCTTATGATAAACGCATGTTTATCCATTTGAACCTCCTTTCAAGGTTTCATTTGGTAGGCCTGGTTGGGAGGTAGTGACTCCTGGCCGGGCCGCTAAAAAGTACTTCTCAACCTGTAGCGTCAAGTTTCGAAGCACCCTGATTCTAACTCGTGTTAGTTGTGGGTGCAAGTGTTGGTTGCTTTCAATTGCATTTGACATCAACTGGAAACTAGGGGGCTGTTTAAATGAGTTCGCACAAAAGGCGTCGCAGTAACGCTGCTACCTTGTTCAAAGGTATTAAAGAGAGAAACGATGTTGTTCATCTCAGTGATGAGCATATCAAAGATTGGGAAAAAGAGGCGCGAGGCGCGAGGCGGAATCCAGACTTCAACTCGAAGATTCTCAATAAAATGAAGGAGTATGAAGGGGAGGTCTTTGAGGTCTTGTTTGGGAGCTTCACTGCGAGTTTTCCCGAATTAGTATTGAAGGCAGATGATAAGAAGAAGCTAAACTTCAAATTTAATCGATTTCACGTAGATTCACCCAGCATAATAGGTGTTGTACTTCACGGTTCGGAAATTTTGGACGCCATTATCTCGAGCGAGAAAATTGAGTTGAAAGGTTGTTTTATTGAAAAACTTCTCGTGAAGAACAGTGTGCAAGATGAGGTGATAAAATCTATCAGGATTTTTGGATGTTACATTGGAAAACTCATAATCGATGAAGATGTGAAAAACCTCGAAATTACGAATACTTTCGTAGGTGACATAGAGTTTTTGGATACGGATAATGACAAGTTAGAGGTCTTCTTGGCGTCTTTTGTTCGTACTTCGCTGGCGACCGGTGCAGATGAGGACCCCAATTTCGGTCCCTTGACAAATTTACGGGTGTTGCTCGCAAAATTAGAGGATAGTCATCATGCGGACGCTGCGCACTATGTTCGTGGGCGGTTGTTACGAGCTGAGCACGCTGAAGCGCGCGGAGTAATGCGGTTGGTGAGTTGGTTTTATGGCGCGTTTGCTGATTTTGGTCTAAAGCCCGGTAGGGCATTAATTTGGATGCCGGTTTTCTTTTTAGCGGTGGTCTTGGTTGGAACTTGTACGGGTGGCGTCACTGTTAACGAAGCAGTGCGAGCCGAGTTGGCGAGTGGGTCTTCATCTTGGCAGGATTGGCTTGACTACTCGTGGTTTGCCTCTGGGTATTTAGCTGTAAAAACACTTCTAAACCCCTTTAGCATTTTCGACAGCCGTTCGCTCGTGGTTCCAAATATCCGGACTTTGATTGCGATGTTTGTTCAAGCGGTTATGAATGTGGGCCTTTTCACCGTCATAGCCCTTAGCGTCCGCCGCCGCTTCAAGATTGGAAGTTAGACCCCCTCACCCCGACCCTCTCCCACGAGGGGAGAGGGAGGGCGCTCTAAGGGCGCAGGGTGGTAGCGCGGGGTTCCGCTTTTTTTTATTAGTCCCTCAAGCGCCGGGCGGTCGCATCCGCTCCCTTGGCTCGCGAAAAAAGTTTCGCGGGCCTCAATCGGCCAGTACAGACCCAACTATGGGTCTGTGGGAACACCCATGTGACTCCCTCTCCCCTTGTGGGAGAGGGTTGGGGTGAGGGGTAGGTCTGAACAGAAGAGCAGCGTAGTAAACACTCCCCAGCTTTTCACATATGAAAAGCTGTAAGGCCGCACGGCCGTCGCGATAGCCCGTAATGGCGGAGCCATGGAGGAGTAGCGTTATCGCGGAAGCCTAAGGGAGCGGATGCGACCGCCGGCGATTGAGGCTAAAAAAACAAAACTGAACCCCGCGCTCCCACCCAACGCAATTATACTACCCCAACACCGTGCTCCACCTCATAACCCTATATCACCCCATCAAAGCGTTTGAAGCGATTTTCCTGAAACCGCGTATCCAGGCGCAACAGGTTTTCAGGCGGGCCACCCTTATATTTCTTATTGGCGGCGACCACTAAAATCACACCCCATTCCTTCTCTGATGGGTAGATGTGAGAGCAGTGCAAAGTCGCACCAATAATGCGAATGGACTTATATTTATCTTTGGCAAATTCTGCGATGGCGGTTTCCAGCGGCCCGGTATCTATTTTCTTCCCGTTGAATGTGGCCGTTGTAAATAAATCCACGCCGGAAACGCTGCCGGGGACTTTACCGCTGGTGAGAAGGATGTTCGCCCCATTGGGCTCCAGGTCCTGTTTCCAGCTGAAGGATAGTCTGTCGCCACAGCTTTCAGACGCCACGGTGCTGAATGTCACCTGGGCGGGCTGGGCGAAATAATGTCGGAGCGCAATCTGCCCCCCTTTGCCGCGTATTTGCTGGGCAAAGCTGATGCTTGAATAGAGGCCGACGCCAATCACAGCGACCAGGCCCAAAATTTTGACAAAGACGGGCACCATCTGTTCCTACCTTGAACTTCCATATGACAGTGCCCAAAGTCCGAAACCCATCTGAAAATATCAAATACTCCGTGCGTGGCTTAAAGTTTGACAAATCCCTCATTTCCGCCTATTCAACACCCAAATTTCCGCAAGCTTTTAAGCATTGCGTCCAAGGATGCCCACCGGTCAGCGAGGATTCGCCCATCGGTGCGATTGTGCTTTGTTTGGCGGAAAATGGCGAAAAAACACGGGTTCAATGAACTATGTTTGACAGTTTAAGCGACCGTTTAGGTTCCATCTTTGACAAGCTGAAAGGCCGGGGGGCCTTAAGTGAATCAGATGTGGGAGAAGCCATGCGCGAGATTCGCGTGGCCCTTCTTGAAGCCGATGTCGCTTTGCCCGTTGTTAAAGACTTTATTGAGCGCGTTAAAACCAAGGCCGTCGGCCGCGAAGTTCTCAAATCCGTCTCCCCCGGTCAGCAGGTCGTCAAAATCGTTCATGACGAACTGGTGGAAACCCTTGGCGGTGATGTCAAAGATTTAGAACTGACCGGCGTGCCGCCCATGGTTGTCATGATGGTGGGTTTGCAGGGGTCTGGTAAAACGACCTCTACAGCGAAAATCGCCAAGCGCCTGGCTGAAAAGTCCAAATATAAAGTTCTGATGGCCTCCCTCGACGTGGCCCGGCCCGCCGCTCAGGAACAGTTGAAAGTTCTGGGTGAGCAAATTGGCGCGCCAACACTCCCCATTATTCCAGGGCAAATGCCTGTGGATATTGCCAAGCGCGCCTTAAATGCTGCGACGCTGCAGGGCTTTGATGTGGTGATGCTGGATACCGCCGGACGCTTGCACGTGGACGCAAGTTTGATGGCGGAGCTTCAAGCCGTGCGTGCGGCGACCAATCCGCTGGAAACCCTGTTGGTTGCGGATGCGCTGACCGGCCAGGATGCGGTCAATGTCGCTCGGGAATTTGACGAAAAAATCGGTATCACTGGTGCCATGCTCACCCGTATGGATGGCGATGGCCGTGGTGGTGCAGCGCTGTCTCTGCGCGCGGTCACAGGTAAGCCCATCAAGCTGATTGGTACCGGTGAGAAATTAAACGAGATTGAAGGCTTCCATCCCGAACGGGTCGCAGGGCGTATCCTGGGCATGGGCGATGTGGTTTCGCTGGTGGAAAAAGCCGCGGAGACCATTGAGGCCGAAGAAGCCGAAGCCATGGCAAAGCGCATGGCCAAAGGTCAATTTGACTTAAATGATTTGAAGACCCAATTGGGTCAGATGTCTAAATTGGGCGGGATGAAAGGCGTGCTTGGCATGCTGCCTGGCCTTGGCAAGATGACCAAGCAAATCAATGAAGCCAATTTAGACGACAAAATCTTCAAGCGTCAGGAAGCCATTATCAATTCCATGACGCCAAAAGAACGCACGAACCCGAAAATCATCGCTGCCAGCCGTAAGAAGCGTATTGCTGCGGGCGCGGGGATGACGGTCGCCGATGTGAATAAGCTTCTGAAAATGCACAAAGATATGGGCAGCATGATGAAGCGTATGAAGAAAATGGGCAAAAAAGGCATGCCTGGGATGATGCCCGGTCAATTGCCGCCCGGAATGGATAAATTAATTCCCCGCGGGTAACGCGGGACAGCAGGTTTTAAGAAAGGACCATATAATGGCATTAGCAATTCGTTTGGCGCGCGGTGGCGCAAAGAAACGGCCTTTTTATTCAATCGTTGTGGCTGACAGCCGCTCCCCACGCGATGGCCGCTTCATTGAGAAATTGGGCACGTACAACCCGCTTCTCCCTAAAGACCATGAAGGCCGCGTTGTTTTGAACACAGAACGTGCGCAGCATTGGTTGGGTGAAGGCGCAAAGCCAAGCGACCGTGTCGCACGCTTCCTGGATGCCGCTGGCCTGGTGAAGCGCGTTGCCAGCAATAACCCAAATAAAGCCAAGCCTGGTGCAAAAGCTGTAGAGCGTTTGGAAGCGCAAAAAGAAAAAGAAGAAGCTGCAAAAGCTGCTGCTGAAGAAGCCGCTGCAGCCCCAGCAGAAGAAGCGCCTTCTGAAACTCCGGCAGAAGAAGCAGCTGAAAGCTAAGTCCTATGGCGCATACAAAGGGGTCACGGATATCTGGGGACAACCCGGAATGGCTATGCGTGGCCCGTTTGGGCGCCCCCCATGGTGTACGTGGGGATATGAAGGTGGAAGCGATGACGGAGGATGCGGCGACGCTGCGTTCTCTAAAAACCTTTCACAAAGGACCGGGCGGTGAACAGGTCACCCTCAGGCTGATACGCCCGCATAAAATGGGCTTTATCGGCCATGTGGAGGGGGTTGAGTCGCCGGAAGCGGCGAAAGCCTGGACGCGGGTGGAGCTTTACGCCCCCCGCGCGGCTTTGCCCGAGCTGGAAGACGATGACCATTATCATGCCGACTTGATGGGCATGGCGGTTTTGTCGGAAGAGGGCGAGACTTTAGGCGAAGTCATTGGCGTCACGAATTTTGGCGCTGGTGATATTTTGGAAATTTCCCGTGGGAAAGGTGTCTCAATGCTGCCTTTCACGCGAGAAGCGGTGTTGGATGTTCGGGCTAAAGACAAGCAAATCATTATTGATTCGGATTTCTTGGCCTGACGCGAAAAAGAAAGGGAGTTTGGTGCTATGACGTGGCAAGCGCGTGTGCTTTCTCTCTTTCCAGATATGTTTCCAGGTGTTTTAGGCCACTCTTTAGCGGGAAAGGCCTTAAAAAGCGGCATTTGGGGCTTAGAAACGCTGGACATTCGCGATTTTGCAGACGATAAACACCGCACCGTGGACGACACCCCTTATGGGGGTGGCCCAGGCATGGTGATGCGCTGTGACGTATTAGGCCGGGCATTGGATAAAGCGCGCGAAGACTTTGACACGCTGCCCATTATTTATCCAAGCCCTAGGGGAGAGGTTTTCTCCCAGAGCTTGGCGTCCGAACTGGCTCAAGGGCCAGGTGCCATTTTCATGTGTGGCCGCTTTGAAGGTGTGGATGAGCGTATTTTGGATGCGCGCCCCATACGCGAAGTGTCGCTGGGTGATTATGTGCTCTCAGGTGGGGAGCCTGCAGCCCTTGTCATGCTGGATGCCATCATCCGGTTATTGCCTGGGGTCTTAGGCGCATCTGAGACGCTGGATGAAGAGAGTTTCAGTGGGGTTAATCCGGAGTTGCTGGAATATCCCCATTATACCCGACCCCAGATATGGGAAGGGCGTGAGGTCCCGGAGATTTTAACATCCGGTGACCATGGAAAGATTAGAGCCTGGCGACGCGCCAGGTCAGAAGAAAAGACCCGCAAACGGCGGCCTGATTTGTGGCAACGTTTTGAAGCCACACAAAAAGTCAAGTCGCCCTCTTTGGGGCACGATGAGAAAGGATGAAACGATGAACATCATCGAGACTTTGGAACAGGAACAGCTTGCAAAGCTGACTGAAGGGAAAGAAATCCCAGAATTTCGCGCTGGTGACACATTGCGTGTCGGCGTGAAAGTTAAAGAGGGCAACCGGGAACGGGTGCAGAATTTCGAAGGCGTTTGCATTGCACGCTCAAACCGCGGTTTGAACTCTGCCTTCACCGTTCGGAAAATTTCTTTTGGTGAAGGTGTGGAACGGGTGTTCCCGCTGTATTCCCCAACCCTTGAATCCATCGATGTGGTTCGTCGCGGTAAAGTACGTCGCGCGAAGCTTTATTATCTTCGTGGCCTGCGCGGTAAGGCTGCGCGGATTGCAGAACGTCAAGATTTTCATAAAGCAGGTAAAGGCAAAAAAGCTGCAGCTGCTAAATAATTAAAAGGCCCTCCGGGAATTAAAAGGCCTTGGGGGCTTTTCAAAATGACTTTTGCGCCGTGTGTGACCCTTTTGGGTTACCGCGGCGTTGTTTTACCAAAAAAGGATAAGTGATGAGTGAGCCAAAAACGCTGTATCAGAAAATCTGGGATAACCATATTGTTGACACAGGCGAGGATGGTACTGCGCTTATCTATATTGACCGACATCTTATACATGAGGTGACCACGCCTCAGGCTTTTGAAGGTCTTGTCTTGGCGGGGCGTCCGGTTCGGCGCCCGGATGCAACTTTGGCCGTGCCGGACCATAATGTGCCCACCACTGATCGTGATAAACCCATAGAGGACCCGCAATCGGCGGAACAGGTTCGCTTGTTAAAAGAGAACTGTGAGCGTTTTGGCATTGAACATATCGATGTTGATGATGCGCGTCAGGGCATCGTCCATGTGATTGGGCCGGAGCAGGGCTTTACCCAGCCGGGCGTGACTATGGTTTGCGGGGACAGCCATACATCAACCCATGGGGCTTTTGGTGCTTTGGCCTTTGGCATTGGCACGTCGGAAGTCGAACATGTGCTGGCTACTCAAACGCTGATTTTACGCCAAAGCAAATCCATGAAGGTGGAAGTGATTGGCGAATTGGGCTTTGGCGTTGGTGCCAAGGACCTGGCTTTGGCTATCATTGGCGAAATTGGCACGGCAGGCGGGACCGGCTATGTCATTGAATATATGGGCGATGCCATTTCAGCTCTGTCCATGGAAGGCCGGATGACGCTGTGTAATATGTCCATCGAAGCGGGCGCGCGTGCAGGCCTGGTTGCTCCCGATGAAAAGACCTTCGACTATTTGAAAGGCCGTCCCCGTGCGCCTAAGGCTGGTGAGTGGGAGCAGGCCGTTGAACAATGGAGGCAGTTGTACAGCGATGAAGGCGCGGTCTTTGACAAGGTTGTGACGATTGATGCCGGTAAGATTGCTCCATTGGTCACATGGGGGACCAGCCCCGAAGATGTTGTTCCGGTAACCGGTCATGTGCCGGACCCCGGGTCTTTCACATCCGAAGATAAGCAAGATGCCGCCCGTAAGGCTTTAGACTATATGGGCCTTGCAGCCGGGACAGCCATGGTGGATATCCCGGTAGACCGCGTGTTTATCGGGTCTTGCACCAATGCACGTATTGAAGACTTGAGAGCTGCTGCAGCTGTTGTGAAAGGCCGTAAAGTCGCTGATCGCATCATCGAAGCCCTGGTTGTTCCAGGCTCTGGCCTGGTGAAATATCAGGCTGAAGAAGAAGGCCTGGATAAAGTCTTTCTTGATGCCGGATTTCAATGGCGGGAACCGGGCTGTTCCATGTGTCTGGGCATGAACCCGGATAAAGTTGGGGCGGGTGAACGTTGCGCCTCTACATCCAATCGGAACTTCGTTGGGCGGCAGGGTCCGGGCTCTCGGACACATCTCCTGTCTCCGGTGATGGCCGCGGCTGCAGCGGTAACGGGACATCTTTGCGATGTGCGTGATTTAATGGGTGAGGGATAAGACTCATGGAAAAATTTACGAAATTAACGTCAAACGCCATTTCCTTCCCTCGTCGCAATGTCGATACCGATCTTATTATTCCCGCACGTTATTTAAAGACGACGAAACGCTCCGGCTTGGGAGAGGGGGCTTTTGCCGCACTTCGATATAAAGAGGACGGCAGCAAGGATATGACATCTATTTTCAATAACGTTGATTACGAGATGTCTAAAATCCTGATAACAGGCGATAATTTTGGCTGTGGGTCCAGCCGGGAACATGCGGCATGGGCGTTGGTGGATTTAGGTGTAAAAGTCATTTTGGCATCATCATTTGCCGATATATTTGCTTCCAACGCATTTAAAAACGGCATTTTGGCAATTACAGTTGAACAAAATGTCCTTGAACAACTTACTGAAGATGTTGATAAGGGCGCCATCACTATTGATCTGGAACAGCAAAAGATTATTGCGCCAAATCAAAGTATTATCGACTTCGATTATGACCCTTTCAAAAAGCATTGTATGATGGAAGGGCTGGATGAAATTGGATTGACTTTATCAGGTCAAAAAAACATCGAAGCGTTTGAGGCACGGCAGAAGAGTATATCTCCGTGGCTCTATAGTTAGAGTATTGAGTAGCGTTGCGTAATTGCGGGAGGGTGCTGTCATGGTACAGACACCAACAACAAGTGTAAATGGGTTGGTACAGAACAGAAATGGGCTGGAAAAAACACCAATGAAAATATTAATGCTGCCGGGGGATGGCATAGGGCCCGAAGTCCTCTACCAGGCACGTCGTGTTTTAGATTGTATCTGTATAATTTATGGCCTTGAAATAGACGTCACCCAGGATTTGATTGGCGGGGCCAGCTATGAAACCCATGGGGAACCCGCCACGGACCAGATGATTGAAGACGCCTGTGCGGCGGATGCGGTCATTTTAGGTGCTGTTGGCGGGCCTAGGTGGGAAGATATAGATTATGCATTGCGCCCAGAACGCGGGCTTTTAAAGCTGCGAAAAGCGATGCAGGTTTTTGCGAATTTGCGCCCCGCTTTTTGTTATCCGTCCCTTGCTGTTTCATCAACTTTGAAGACTGAGGTTGTCTCAGGGTTTGATATGATGATTGTGCGAGAGTTGACAGGGGGTGTGTATTTCGGTGAACCCCGTGGGATTGAAGACCTGGGCGATGGAAAACGTCGCGGTGTGAACACACATCATTATGAAACGGATGAAATCCTGCGTGTTGCGCGTATTGCTTTTGAAATGGCACGAACACGATCCAGTCGTGTGATGTCTGTCGACAAAGCAAATGTCATGGAAGCCGGGCTTTTATGGCGTGAAGAGGTCAGTAAACTGCATGCTGAAGAATATGGCGATGTGCAGCTTGATCATATGTATGCCGATAATTGTGCCATGCAGCTTGTTCGTGACCCCAAGCAGTTTGATGTCATTCTTACAGATAATCTCTTCGGTGATATCCTGTCTGATGAAGCATCTATGCTCACCGGGTCTATCGGGATGTTACCGTCTGCGTCACTGGGGCCTGCCCGACCAAATGGCAGCCGATTTGCACTTTATGAGCCCATTCATGGATCCGCGCCTGATATCGCAGGCCAGGGCATTGCCAATCCAATTGCAGCGATTTTAAGTGTTGCCATGGCTTTGGAGTACAGCCTGGGTGTGCCAGATGCGGCACAGCTCATTCGTGATGCTGTGGAAAAGGTCTTGTCCGGCGGCATGCGGACAACGGATATTATGACGCCTGGCATGGCGCGCGTCTCCACTACGGTGATGGCGGATGCAGTTTTAAGCCAGGTCGAGAAAATGGCGCGTGAACAAAAATTGCTCTAAGCAATAAATTCACGCAAGGAATTGACATTCAAGCCCGTTGCGTTTATCGCCAGCGCACGGGCTTTTTTGCGTCTGCGAAAAGCCCTGTTTTTTGAGACTTGAAGGAGTGAAACCATGGGTTACCGCGTGGTCGTTGTGGGTGCCACCGGTCAAGTTGGCCGTGAGATGCTGAATATATTGTCGGAACGTCAGTTCCCGGCGGATGAAGTTGTCGCTTTGGCGTCATCGCGTTCTATTGGAACGGATGTGCATTATGGCGAGGAACGCACGCTCAAGGTCAAGGATATTGCCACCTTTGATTTCACTGGATATGACATTGCGCTTTTTGCGGCGGGGTCATCTGTTTCTAAAGAATATGCACCAAAAGCGGCGTCACAAGGCTGCGTGGTGATTGATAACAGCTCTCTTTTCCGTGTTGAAAAAGATGTGCCATTGATTGTGCCCGAAGTGAATGGCGATGCGATTGATGGCTATAAAAAGCGCAATATCATTGCCAATCCAAATTGTTCTACCGCGCAGATGCTGGTGCCCTTAAAGCCCTTGCATGAAAAAGCGAAAATCAAGCGGATTACGGTTGCGACTTATCAGTCCGTCTCCGGTGCTGGTACAGCGGGTATGGATGAGCTGTTTAATCAAACCCGCGCCGTCTTTGTGAATGACCCGCTGGAGCCGGAAAAATTCACCAAGCAAATCGCTTTCAATGTCATTCCGCACATCGATGTGTTCATGGATGATGGCTCGACCAAGGAAGAATGGAAGATGCGGGTTGAGACTAACAAAATCCTCGACCCTGATATCTTGGTGCAAGCCACTTGTGTGCGTGTCCCGGTTTTCGTCGGTCATGCGGAAGCTGTTAATCTGGAATTTGACCGCCCCATCAGCGCGGACGAAGCCCGGGATATGCTGCGTGAAGCTCCGGGCTGTATGGTGATTGATAAGCATGAAGACGGTGGTTATGTGACCCCAGTTGAATGCGTTGGGGATTTTGCGACCTTTGTGTCTCGTATCCGTAAGGACCCGACTGTGAAACACGGCCTGTCCATGTGGATTGTCTCAGATAATCTGCGCAAGGGTGCGGCTTTAAATGCAGTGCAGATTGCTGAACTACTCGGGCGAAAACATCTAAAAGCAGGGTAGATTATTTCTGCATATACAGATTATTCTAAATAATCTAAAATAACGTCAGTGTGAGCATGTTGAGGTCGACTGATGTTTGTATTGCGATCTATTCCAAAAATACTTGTATTTGTTGGTGTCGTTTTCCAGCTTGGTCATGCATGGGCGATGCCGGTGACTGGAAGTGTCACCGATTGGAATGTGGTCGGTGGTGTTGGGCCAGCGGGCTTCCAGCTTGCTGAGCTGGATGCAATTGCGCTGGACGGCACATTTTTTGAGCTGGGTTTGCGTGTTTCGGGAACCGATGGTGAATTTATTACGCCTGTCGGGGATCTGTATACAGTCACAACGGAAAGTGCCGCATCTGACCCGTTGTTGGCAGACTGGAACATTGATCTTTCGGTTATCCAGGCGGCCGGTCGTACGGTGCTGTCGATAAATATTATTACTTTGACGATTGAAGTGTTGTCCGGTGGTACAGGTTCAGAAACGACGACTCTCACTGATTTGATTTCCGATCGCGACACGCTTGATTGCTATGTTGTCCTGACATGCCTTGAGTCAGGAGCGGTTGGGACTTTCAATGATCATTATCAAGCGTCCTTAAACCTTGCAAATGCAATCCCGACGCTTCTTCCGGGCTTTGATTTTGCAGTGGAGGCACTGTATCGCTTTACACTGACGCTTGATCGGCCGGGTGTTGGTGCTGAAAGCGTAAGCCTTGATGTTTTGGTCGTCGACCCTGCCTCCCCGCCTGTAGTTTCCATACCAACCCCGTCTTTACTTGGGCTGAATGTCGTGGTCTTGGCTTTTGGTCTGTGGTTATATCGACGTCGTTATTTAGACATCTAAGCTGTTTGGGGGTTGGAGTGAGCCACTTATCCGAATTGACAGGGGGATGCCAATGCGGTGCCGTGCGCTATCGCGTGCAGACCACCGAGTTGGGCGGAAGCTATTGCCATTGTCGGATGTGCCAAAAAGCGTCCGGCGGGGTGTTTGGAGCATTTTTGGAGATCGATCTGGACAAGCTTGTCTGGACAAAGGGCGCGCCTTCTGTTTATCGGTCATCAAAAATAGCGACCCGGGGGTTTTGTGCGGATTGCGGAACGCCGCTTTATTTTGCCTATGACGATGGCGGGCGGGTGGACTTGACTGTTGGCGCTCTGGACGAGCCTGAACTTATCATACCGCGCTATCATTTCGCCGTGGAGAGCCGTCTGGACCATTGGCATCGCCCTGATGACCTGCCCGAAGAGCGCTCCGATGAAAATGAGGCTTTAATCGCCCGATATCGGGCTGTAAGCGACTAATTCACGCATATTGACGCTTCCCCATTGACCTTTGGGGTCAAAATGGAGTGCTATCACTTCCAAAGGACTTTTTTGGGAGTGATTACTATGAATAAAGGGAAATGGTCGGCTATGACCGCTATGGGCCTGATCATGGCTCTGGGCTTAAGTGCGTGTGGCACTGAAGTTGACGTGAATGTCTCAAGCACATCTGAGCCAACTGTCGAAGATGCGCAGGCTTTCATGGACAAGGCTGAAGCAGATATCGCCGCGATGAGCGAATATGCAGGGCGTATTGCCTGGGTGAATTCCAATTTTATTACCGAAGATACGGATTGGCTTGCGGCCAAGTCAGGCGCTGAGTTTACCGAGCTGGTTGTTCGCCTGGCAAATGAAACCAAGAAGTATCAAGATCTCGACTTGTCGCCGGAACTGGCCCGTAAAATGACCATTTTGAAGGCAGGGATTACATTGCCGGCGCCGGAGAAAGAAGGGGCTGCAACAGAATTATCGGATATCGCGACCAAGCTTCAATCCACCTACGGCAAAGGCAAAGGTCTCTATAAGGGTGAAGTAACCCCTGGTGTGGATTTGGAAGCTTTGATGGGAACCGAGCGAGACCCGGCTGCGCTTTTGGAAATGTGGACCAGCTGGCGTGAAATTTCTAAGCCCATGAAAGAAGACTATGTGCGCATGGTGGATATCGCCAATGAGGGCGCACGAGAATTAGGCTATGATGAGTTGGGTGAAATGTGGCGCTCTAACTATGACATGGATCCCAATGAATTTGCGGCCTTGGTTGATGGCCTCTGGGGTCAGGTGAAACCACTTTATGAGCAATTGCATTGCCATGTGCGTGCGGAATTGGGCGAATATTATGGCACACGTGTTGTAGACCAGAATGAGCCTATTCCAGCCCATTTATTAGGTAATATGTGGGCGCAGCAGTGGGGCAGCATCTATGATCTAGTCGGTCCGAAAGAATCCGGTCCAGGCTATGATCTCACAGATCTGCTTGTGGAGGCGGACTATACCGCTGAGAAAATGGTCGAAACTGGTGAAGGTTTCTTCACATCCATGGGCTTTGACCCACTGCCCGATACATTTTGGGATCGCTCTTTAATCACTAAGCCTGCGGATCGGGAAGTGGTCTGCCATGCGTCCGCCTGGGATATTGATAATAAAGATGATATCCGCATCAAGATGTGCACGAAGGTCAACGCAAGTGACTTTGAAACCGTGCATCATGAATTGGGCCATAATATCTATCAACGGGCTTATAAAGAGCAGAGCACTTTGCACCTAAATGGCGCTAATGACGGCTTTCACGAAGCCATTGGCGACATGATTGCCTTGTCCATCACGCCGGAATATCTGACGCAGATTGATTTGCTGGATGCGTCACAAGTCCCGGATGCTTCCGCTGATATGGGGCTGTTGATGTCACGTGCGCTGGATAAAGTCGCCTTCCTGCCTTTTGGTCTTTTGGTCGATAAATGGCGTTGGCAGGTGTTTTCCGGTGAGGTGACCCCAGAAAATTATACCCAGGCCTGGTGGGAGCTGCGGGAGCAATATCAAGGTATCAAACCGCCGGTTGATCGCCCTGCTGACGCCTTTGACCCAGGTGCGAAATTCCATATTCCAGGCAATACGCCTTATATGCGTTATTTCTTGGCTCACATCCTTCAGTTCCAATTCCACAAGGCTGCCTGCGAACAAGCCGGGTGGGAAGGACCGCTGCACCGGTGCTCTGTCTATGGCAATGAGGAAGTGGGTGCCAAATTTAACGCAATGATGGAATTGGGCGCCTCCAAGCCTTGGCCGGAGGCGCTGGAAGCGTTCACCGGCACAAGGGAAATGGATGGATCAGCCATTATCTCTTATTTCCAACCGTTGATGACCTGGTTGGAAGAGAAAAACCAAGGCCGTCAGTGCGGCTGGTAATTGGATCTAAATGTTGAGAAAGGGGTCGCCTGTAGCGGCCCCTTTTCACATGGTCACTGAAAAACGCCAGATCGTATAGGCGATGAAGAGGAGGAGAGCGATAAACCCTTCCCGCCGTGTCAGGCAATGGTCGCTGGCTAAGGCCCACCACAGACCCAGGCTTGCGAAAATAAGTGTGACAATGTCCCCGCTCATTAACCCCTTGGGCCAGGCCGTAGGTTCAAAAATACCAATCAGGCCCAGCACGCCAAATCCGTTGAAGATGTTGGAGCCAAGGATATTCCCAACAGCCACCCCGTAAAACTTCTTCCGCGCGGCGATAAGTGAAACAACCAGTTCAGGAGAGCTGGTCGCAATAGCCACAAGGAAGAGGCCGATAATGGCTTCACCCACGCCGAAATCCACGGCAAAGCCGACGGTTGATTCAATGACCAGGCCGGAGCCAAATGTTAAAAGCCCTGCGCCCACTAAAGCGAGAAGAGCAGCCAGCCAGGGAGATGATGGTACGCGAGAAATCAGGGCGGCTTTGGAGCTATATAAGCTTTGGGTGTCCGCTGGAAGACGGCGTTCTTCAATAACCACAAGCGCGATATAAAGGCCAAGCAGGGTCAGCAGCAGGAAAGATGCAATCAGGTTAAGTTGCCCATAAAGCGCTAAAACACCAATGGCAATAGCGGACAAGGCCATGAAGCGTCCATCGCGTTTTAATGCCCGGTCATCGGTCTTTATGGGGAGAATCAAAGCGGCAATCGCCAATATCCCCAGAAGATTAAAGATATTGGAACCTATGACCATACCGATGGCCAATTCCTGTGCACCCACTTCTGCAGCGCCTAAGCCAATAATGAGTTCAGGGAGAGACGTGCCAAAACCAACTATAGCCAGGCCAATGACAAATTCGGGCACGCGAAGGAAGCGTTTCAGCCCTGCTGCACCGCGCAGTAAAATCTCTGATCCCAAGACCAGAATCAAAATCCCTAAGAGAAATTCACCAACATCTAACAACATGGTTGTACCCACTCATCACCCTTGATTTAGCCCTACTAAAGCGGATTTTCATGCAACTCTCTAGACCTTTTGCCGAACTGCGTCATTTTGTGGGTTAAAAGAGGGGCCGGTTTTTGCTCTTATAGTGCTGAATATCCTTGCCAAATGGAGTGAGGCTTATTAATTGATAATGAGAATAGTTCTCAAGAAAGGCTCTCCATGACTTTGAGACCGCGCCGTACATTGCTTTATATGCCGGGGGCCAACGCCCGTGCGCTGGAAAAGGCGCGCAGCTTAAATGCTGATGGGTTCATCTTTGACTTGGAAGATGCTGTAGCACCGGATGCTAAAGAGACAGCGCGCGCGCAGATATGCGATGCCGTACGTCAAGGTGGTTATCGTGGCCGGGAAATAGTCATTCGGGTGAATGGCCTGGATACGCCCTGGGGTGTGGATGATGTGAAGGCGGCGGCGGCAGTGACGCCTGATGCCATCCTCCTTCCCAAAGTTGAATCCAAAGATCAGATTCAAGACCTGGCGGCCCTGATAGAAGACTATGGCGATCTGGCCAGCACAGCCATTTGGGCAATGATGGAGACACCGCGGGGCATTTTAAGGTCGCCGGAGATTGCGGCATTTCACCCGCGTCTGACCTGTTTTGTCATGGGAACATCGGATCTGGTGAAGGACCTGCATGCAGCGCATACGCCGTTGCGTTTACCTGTGTTGGTTTCCTTGGGCCAATGCTTGCTGGCAGCGCGTGCGGAAGGCCTGGCCATTTTGGATGGGGTTTATCTGGACATCAACGATGAAACAGGCTTCCACGAAAGCTGCTTGCAAGGCAAAGAACTGGGCTTTGATGGCAAGACCTTGATCCATCCCAAACAAATTGATGCGGCGAATAGTGTGTTTGCCCCGTCATCTGATGATATAGATCATGCGGCCCGGTTAATTGCCGCTTATGACGAAGCCATGTCGCAGGGTAAAGCTGTGGCCCTGCTGGATGGCAAACTGGTTGAGAATTTACATGTGGAGGAGGCCAGGCGGCTGGTTAGCCTCGCAAAAACAATAGAGACTTTAAATAGTTAATCCGAATGTGGAGAGTGACATCATGAATTTCAAATCTGTTAAAACCTTAGGTACCGTCCTGGCTTTAGGGTCTGCTTTGGCATTGGGCGCCTGTGGGGAGCCCGCAGATGATCCCAATGCTGTGGAAGTGGTCATCACCTTGAAAGACCATGTTTTCGTGCCTCCCATTGTTGAGGCGCCTGCTAATACATCTTTGAAGCTGGTCATCAAGAATATGGATGAAACATCCGCTGAATTTGAAAGTCATGACCTTGATTTGGAAAAAATCATGAAAGGCAATACAGAGGCCACATTGCGCACTGGCCCCTTGAAGCCCGGTACCTATAAATTCTTTGATGAATTCAACGAAGACACGGCGCAAGGCCAGCTCATCGTTAAATAATCATTTGTTGCGTTAAAGGAATAAGCTCATGGAAGCGACGGCGCTTATCGTCTTTCGGGAGGTTCTTGAGGCTGCCCTCATCATCACCATCGTATTAGCTGCGACCCGGGGTCTAAGCGGCCGCTTCCTCTGGGTCAGCGGCGGTGTGGCCGCAGGCGTTTTAGGCTCAATCCTCGTTGCTCTTTTAGCTGGAGCCATTTCCAATATGGCAGCCGGTACCGGGCAGGAGCTGTTCAACGCGGGTGTATTGCTCGCGGCTGTGGGCATGCTGTCCTGGCATGTGGTCTGGATGAGCAAACATGGCCGCGAACTGGCCACCCAGATGAAAGGCGTGGGTCATGAGGTCATGTCCGGTGATCGCCCGGTGACAGCGCTGATCGTGGTTATTGCCTTGGCTGTGTTGCGGGAAGGGTCTGAAGTTGTCCTCTTCCTTCAAGGCTTAAGCGCCAGTGGTAATGTGACGGCCACGGATATGATTACAGGTGGTGCCGGTGGTCTGATTCTGGGCAGTTTAATTGGCGTTGGTCTGTATTTTGGGCTGGTGCGGATTCCCATTAAATATTTCTTCTCTGCAACCAATTGGCTGATCACGCTTTTGGCGGCGGGGCTGGCGGCGCAATCCATGCGGTATCTGGTTCAGGCCGGGGTATTGTCACCCATTAAACGGGGTGTTTGGGACACGTCCTGGCTGTTGTCAGAGCAAAGCTGGCTTGGGCAGGTTTTGCATATTCTGGTGGGGTATATGGACAGGCCATCGCTGTTGCAGGTGATTGTCTATGTGGCGGTGGTAATTTTTCTTGTCGCGGCGTCGCGTTATGTGAACCGCCCGGCTGCGCAAGGAAATGCTGCTTAGTCCTCCTTAAATTCCAAAAAACATGAGACACCGGCATGGATATTTCATGCCGGTGTTTTTTTATTCTTTTTACCATTTTGTAGAATTGACTTTGCTATAATGATGGTCATTCTGGCAATTCGAAAAATCAATATCTCAAAGTGATGGGAAATAAACATGCATAAAGTTCTTCTCCTTGGGGCCGGTAAAATCGGCAGTGCAATTGTTCAGCTTCTGGCACGGACAGGTGATTATCATGTCACCATTGCTGATGCCGATCAGGCTAATCTTGACCGTATTGTCGCGCACCCACAGATTGATACAACTTTGGTGGATGTGAATGATCATCATGCGCTGGTGAATTTAATGCAGGGCAAATTTGCTGTGCTAAATGCCTGTCCTTATCAGTTTGTTGCCAAAATCGCGACGGCCGCGCGGGAAGCGGAAATCCATTATTTTGATTTAACCGAAGATGTGGAAAGTACGCGCATCGTAAAAGGCCTGGCTGAGGGAGCGAAAAGCGCCTTTGTTCCACAATGTGGTTTAGCCCCCGGATTTATTTCCATTGTGGCTTATGACCTGGCCAAACATTTTGACACATTGCATACGGTGAATATGCGTGTCGGCGCTTTGCCGCAATTCCCAACCAATGCGCTGAAATATAATCTCACATGGTCCACCGACGGGCTGGTCAATGAATATATCAACCCCTGCGAAGCTATTGTGCATGGTCAGATGAAAGAAGTGCCTGCATTAGAGGAGTTGGAGCATTTTACTGTTGATGGCCAGGAATATGAAGCGTTCAACACATCTGGCGGCCTTGGCACTTTGTGTGAGACTTTGGATGGTAAAGTCCAAAATCTGAATTATCGTACAGCCCGCTATCCCGGCCATCGCGATATCATGAAAATCCTCATCAAAGATCTGCGCATGGGTGAGCGTAAAGAGATGCTGAAAGACATGTTTGAACACGCATTGCCCATGACCACCCAGGATGTGGTGTTGATTTTCGTAACTGTGACCGGTGAGAAAAACGGGCGTTATTCTCAAGAAAGCTATGCGCGCAAAGTCTATGCCCGCGATGTTGACGGTCTGCATATGACAGGCATTCAAATCACGACAGCCTCTGGCATTGCAGCCATGGTGGATTTGATGGCCGAAGGCAAATTGCCAAACAAAGGCCTGGTGCGTCAGGAAGAATGTAATTTCAGTGACTTCATTCAAAACCGCTTTGGTCGGAATTATTCCGCGGCATTGGCTAAAGCAGTTGAAGTTGAACATGTTGCTGCGGCATAAATCCTTTTATGACAACAAGATATACATCCGCACATGCCTTGGTGGATACGCTTCTCAAGGCTGGCATTGACCAGGGAAGCTGTGTTCCTGGCGAAAGCTATCTACCCGTTCTAGACGTGTTGAAGGAACGAGAGGGCGCTTTCACGCTCTACACTTGCCGTCAGGAAGGGGGCGCCGCCACTATGGCAGAGGCCATGGGGCGATTATCCGGAAAACCCGGTGTGTGTTTTGTAACGCGTGGGCCAGGTGCGACCAATGCGTCCATCGGGGTGCATAATGCCAAGCAAAATGGCACACCCATGCTGTTGTTTATCGGGCAGGTCGCCCGGGGGCATATGGGGCGGGAAGCGTTTCAGGAAGTTGATTTTGAAACCATGTTCGCGCCGCTGGCCAAATGGGCGGTGGAATTGCGCGATGGGGCACGGACGGGGGAGATAGTCTCCCAGGCTATTCGTGTGGCCATGAGCGGTCGTCCAGGCCCGGTGGTTATCTCGTTGCCTGAAGATGTATTGATTGAAGATTGCCTGGATGATTTAAGTGCGCCTTATCTGGCATCAGCTCCAGGGCCTGAACAACAAAAAGTTGATGCGATTACGGAGCGTTTAAAGCACGCTGAAAAGCCCCTCATTCTGGTTGGTGGTGTGTCCTTTGATGCTCAAAGCGCCGCGCGCCTCACGCAGATTGCGGAAGAAGCACATATTCCAATTGTAACGGCCTTCCGTCGCCAAAGCCTGATTGACCACCGCAGCACGGCTTATGCGGGTGTGTTGGGCCTGGGGCCTGATCCAAAATTGGTGGCAAAGGTCGAGGCCTCTGATTGTATTCTGGCGCTGGGCACAAGGCTTGGGGATATTGTGACCCAAAGCTATGCGTTGTTTGAGGAAGGTGTCACGCTGGATAAGCTGATCCATGTCACTGAAGATATCGAGGATGTCGGGCGTGTGTTTGTTCCCTCAACTGGTCTGGCTTGCGCGTCCAGTGACTTTGTCGCGAAGCTTGGTGAGTTAAAAGGCGCGGACCGTCAGAAATGGTTTGAGACAGCCCGACAGGATTATCTCAATTTCCGAAGCTTTCAGCCGGAAGGCCTGAAACTAAATCCGGCAAAAGTCTTTGAGATATTGAGGACATTGGTGGAAGGCGATGTGGTTATCACTAACGGAGCTGGAAATTTCTCCATTTGGGCCCATCGCTATTTTCCGTTGCATAGTTTCAACTCTCAATTGGGTCCCGTAAGCGGTGCCATGGGCTATGCTTTGCCAGCCGCATTAGGCGCTGCGGCGCAGGGGAGGACAGCTATTGCCGTTACCGGGGATGGTGATTTCATGATGACTGTTCAGGAATTGGCGACCATCGCCCATCATGGGTTGAAGGTGATTGTGTTGATTTTGAACAATGGCATGTTCGGTACGATCCGCATGCACCAGGAAAAACATTATCCAGGCCGGGTGTCTGCTACGGATTTAACTAATCCGGATTTCGCAGCTCTTGCCCGCGCTCATGGGTTAAATGGCGTGTCTTTGGACAGCGATGACGAGATTGAAACAGTGTTGCGTGATGCTTTAAGCAGCGACATATCGACGGTGATTGAACTGAAGTGCGACAGCGCGCAGCTCACCCCCGCTTTACGAATTTAGAGAAGCCTTGAGCGCGTTTCATGGGATCGGCGAAGCCGATACCGGAAACAATTAGAGAAATAGGAGAGACATGGTGTCTTTTGTTGAGATTTTACGCCCCTTTGGTCTGGATGCATCAGTAAGCGGTGCGGATTTGGCTGTTCACACACCTGTCGATGGCTCTGAGATTGCCCGTGTAAAAATGCACACGACAGATGAGGTTGATGCGGTCATTGCAAATAGCGTTGCAGCCTTTAAAGCCTGGCGCGATGTGCCAGCCCCACAGCGTGGGGAGCTTGTGCGCCTATTGGGTGAAGAATTGCGCGCCCACAAAGAAGAATTGGCCCAGCTGGTGACCCTGGAATGCGGTAAAATCGTTGAAGAAGGTCGCGGCGAAGTCCAGGAAATGATTGATATCTGCGATTTTGCAGTGGGCCTGTCTCGCCAGCTTTATGGTTTGACCATCGCATCTGAGCGCCCCGGCCATGCCATGCGGGAATATTGGCAGCCCATGGGCCCTGTTGGTGTAATCTCCGCCTTTAACTTCCCGGTGGCTGTCTGGTCCTGGAATGCGGCTTTGGCGCTTGTGTGCGGTGACCCTATCATCTGGAAGCCTTCGGAAAAGACACCTTTGACAGCTTTGGCTTGTAAGGCTTTGTTTGACAAAGCGGCAGCGCGTTTTGGGGATGCCCCAGATAATCTGGTGCAAGTTGTTATTGGCGCAAAACCCGTTGGCGAGCAATTAGCTGATGACCCGCGTCTGCCTGTGATTTCAGCGACGGGCTCTTGCCGCATGGGTCGCGAGTTAAGCCCCCGTGTGGCCGCGCGCTTCGGCCGGACGATTTTGGAACTGGGTGGCAATAATGCCATCATTGTTGCCCCATCTGCGGATCTGGATATGGCTGTCCGTGGCATCCTCTTTGGTGCTGTGGGGACAGCGGGTCAGCGTTGCACGTCCACCCGCCGGGTGATTGCCCATGAAAGCATATATGATGAGCTTTTAGAGCGGCTGAAAAAAGCCTATGGGCAAGTGAAAATCGGCAGCCCCTTAGAGGCTGGTAATCTGGTTGGTCCATTGATTGATATGGCGTCTTATGAAGCCATGGAGAAATCTTTGGACCAAGCCAAAGCAGAAGGCGGCGAGATTTTTGGCGGCGGTCGCGTGCTGGGGGATGAATTCCCTGGTGGCGCTTATGTCAATCCAGCGATTGTAGCCATGCCAAAACAAAGCGCTGTGGTGCGTCATGAGACCTTTGCACCCATTTTATATGTGATGAAATATTCAGACTTTGATGAAGCCCTGGACATGCAGAATGAAGTGCCTCAGGGCTTGTCTTCCTCCGTATTCACTTTGAACGTGCGGGAAGCAGAGCGCTTTACGTCTGCATCTGGCTCTGACTGCGGTATTGCCAATGTGAATATCGGTACATCCGGTGCGGAAATCGGCGGCGCTTTTGGCGGTGAGAAAGAAACCGGTGGTGGGCGTGAATCCGGCTCTGATGCGTGGAAAGCTTATATGCGCCGTATGACATCAACGGTGAATTATTCTTCAGAACTGCCTTTGGCTCAGGGCATTCGTTTTGGGGATGACAACTGATGAATATCGCGGATCTGGATCAGATAGACCGTCGCATTTTGGACATGTTGGAAAGCGATGCACGCATCGCTGTGTCCACCATTGCACGGGAATTGGGCCTGGCCCGCGCCACCGTCAAGGAACGTATGGATCGGCTTGAGAAATCAGGAATTATTGCCGGCTACACAATCCGCATTAATGAGGCTTTGGCGCGGCGTAGGATCGCCGCCCATATCCTGATCGATATTGACCCTAAGCAAATCAAAACCGTGACAAGCCGTTTGGAGAAAATCCAGCAGGTTCGTGGATTATATGCGATATCAGGCAGCCATGATCTCATTGCTGTTCTGCGCTCAGAAACGACTGAGGAGCTGGATGAGGTATTGGATCAAATTGGCGCGACACCCGGTGTCCAATATACGGAAACTTCGGTGATATTATCTGTGAAGATGGAGCGTTAGTCAGGCTCTATTTCAAAGGCTCGTAAAACTTGGCCTGCCAAATAAAGGGACCCGGCAATCAAGACATGATTGTCGGGTTTTACCTGCTCTAATGCCTGCTGGAAATCTGATGCGGTACTATTTTGAAGCCCCAGTTTTTGCGCTCTTTCCGCGATAAATTCGGGGTCGTGGCAGTTTTCGCCCTCTATGGGGATGCCGATGACATGGGGGCTGAAATGCGCTTTGAACGCCGCTAAATAGCCTTCCACATCCTTGTTTTTCAACATGCCTAGGATGAGAATGGGCTTCCAGTCTTTGGGGCGGTTGTCCTGAAATGTCGCTGCGGCTGTTTTGGCCCCCTGAGGGTTATGCCCACCATCTAGATAAAGGGGATAAGCGGCTGGCAGTCTTTGCATGCGGGCAGGCCATTTCACCCAGCCTATCCCCGCTTTGATGGCTGATTCAGAAATTTCAATTGTCTTTTGATGGCGCAGGGCCGCAATGGCCAGGGCTGCATTCTCCCACTGGTGTATGCCTGAAAGACCTGGCCTGGGAAGTTCAATGACCCCCCGTGCGTCTTTATATTGAACGTTGGCCACGTCGTTTTGGGGCGTCAATTGAAAATGGATAGACCAGTGGGTGTCTGCCTCAATGGCTAGTGCGCCTGTGGTCTTTGCTTGAATGGATAACGCTTTTTGAACTTCGCTGGGCTGGGGTCCAATGATCAGTGGGACATTCTCCCGCGCGATGCCCGCTTTTTCCCGCGCGATCTGCCCAAGACTGTTTCCAAGAAACTCCTGATGGTCCAGGCTTATGGGCGTGATGAGGGTGGATAGTGGTTTGTCCACCATATTGGTTGCATCAAGCCGCCCACCCAGGCCTACTTCCAGAATAAGGGCATCTGCGGGGGTGCGAGAAAAGGCCAGGAACGCGGCAGAGGTAGTTGCCTCAAAGAAGGTCAATGGTGCGCCTGCTGCTGCTTTTTCCACCTCATCAAGTACAGATACAAGTGCTGCATCGCTGATAAGCTTGCCATTCAAACGAATGCGTTCATTAAAGCGCACAAGATGCGGAGACGTATAGACATGAACGCTTTTTCCTGCAGCCTCCAACATGGCGCGAAGGAAAGCAACGGTGGAGCCTTTGCCATTGGTGCCAGCCACGTGGAAGACGGGCGGCAGATTGCGCTCAGGATGGCCAAGCGCTTTTAACACCTGGCGCATGCGCCCCAGCGACAGGTCAATTTTCTTTGGGTGAAGCTGGCTTAAGCGCTCAAGCGCCTTTTCTACGTCAGACATCAATCCTGTGGGGCGCTTAAGGCTTTCCGCCCCGTCTGCAACACACCGCCTTTGGTGTTGGTCAGTAAGGACAGAATTTGAATAAGCGATTGGCGCAGATCTTTTCGCGCAACCACCTGATCCACCATGCCATGTTCCAGGAGATATTCGGAGCGCTGGAAGCCTTCGGGGAGTTTTTCCCTTATGGTGTTTTCAATCACCCGTGGACCGGCAAAACCAATCAAGGCATTGGGTTCAGCAATTTGAACATCCCCCAGCATAGCATAGGATGCCGTCACACCGCCCGTTGTCGGGTCCGTGAGTACGACGATATAAGGCAATTTGGCGCGTTGTAATCTGTTTACAGCGACAGTTGTGGCGGGCATTTGCATCAAGGACAAAATCCCTTCCTGCATCCGTGCCCCGCCCGCAGCAGTGAACATCACCATGGGGCATTTACGCGATAGCGCTTCTTCGCAGGCGCGGATGAATGCGGCACCCACGCCGACACCCATGGACCCGGCCATGAAGGAAAAATCCTGTACGCCAATCACGGTTTCAAGGCCGTCTAATTTGCCAACGCCAATGCCAAAAGCTTCCTGTGATCCAGTTTTAGAGCGTGCGGCTTTCAGTCGATCCGCGTATTTCTTCTGGTCTTTAAACTTCAGCGGATCATCTTGTGCAATAGGCAGCGGGATGGTCGTATAAGCGCTGTCATCAAACAGCATTTCAAAACGATCCACCGGGCCAATGCGTTCGTGATGACCGCAATTGTCGCAGACATAAAGGCTTTTTGCGAATTCGCGGTGGAAGATCAACTGCCCACAGCCCCGGCATTTATGCCAGAGATTGTCAGGAGTATCGCGCTTGGTCCAAAATTGCAGCTTTGGACGGAGTTTACTGAACCAGTTCATGAAAACCTCTCTATTGCGCTACTCTAGCACCACGAACGCCTTGCGCCAATGCTGATACATGGCCCAATACCGCGTCCACAATTTTGTCCGTTCCTAAATTGGTTCGAACTAATTCCACCAATGCAGAGCCGACAACAGCCGCATCTGCCAGTTTTGCCACATCTGCGGCTTGTTCCGGCGTTTTAATGCCAAAGCCGACAGCGACAGGCAAATCCGTATGTCTGCGTAAATGCGCCATGGCATCATCCAAAGCCGTGTTTGTGGCCGTTGCACCACCGGTCACACCCGTGACCGATACATAATATAAAAACCCGCTGGTGTTTTTTAAGACCTGGGGCATGCGTTTATCATCCGTCGTCGGTGTGGCTAAACGAATGAAGTGAATGCCTTTATTACGCGCTGGAATAGCAAGCTCTGCGTCTTCTTCCGGTGCGATGTCGACAATGATAAGGCCGTCAACTCCAGCAGTGTTCGCGTCGTCCAGGAAGCTGTCGATGCCATAAGCATGAATGGGGTTGAAATAGCCCATCAAAATAATGGGCGTGTCCGCGTCCTGGCCTCTAAACTCCCGCACCATTTCCAATGTGCGCTTCATATTCTGACCATTGGCCAAAGCCCGCTGGCCTGCGGCTTGAATGGTCGGACCATCAGCCATGGGGTCGGAAAAGGGCATGCCTAATTCGATGATATCTGCGCCTGCACCTGGTAATCCCATCAATATGGATTTAGATGTGTCCAGATCAGGGTCACCCGCTGTTACAAAGGTGACCAGACCTGCCCGTCCTTCTTCTTTTAACGCAGCAAAGCGACGCTCAACGCGCCCAGATGATTGAATCTCTGACATCATGCAATCTCCGCACCCAAAGCATCAGCCACGGTGAAGATGTCTTTATCCCCACGTCCGCACAGGTTCATAAGCAAGATGTCGTCCTTGGGGCGCTGCGGCGCCATTTTAATGACCTGGGCCAGGGCATGGGATGGCTCAAGGGCTGGAAGAATGCCTTCCACCTTGGCTAATAGCTGGAACGCATCCAGAGCTTCTTTATCCCCGGCAGACACATAATTCACCCGGCCAATATCATGAAGCCAGGCATGTTCAGGGCCAATGCCTGGGTAATCAAGGCCGGCGGAAATACTATGTGCTTCGGTAATTTGCCCGTCGTCATCCTGGAGAAGGAAGGTCTTATTGCCATGAAGGACACCTGGTGTGCCGCCTGCGATGCTGGCGGCATGCTGACCGGTTTCAACGCCCTTGCCTGCGGCTTCCACAGCGATGATTTCCACGTCTTTATCATCCAGAAAAGGATGGAACAGGCCAATGGCATTTGACCCGCCGCCCACGCAGGCGATGAGACTTGATGGCAAGCGCCCTTCGGCTTCCAGCATTTGTGCGCGGGCTTCCACGCCAATCACACTTTGGAAATCACGAACCATGGCTGGATAAGGATGAGGGCCAGCGGCTGAGCCAATGATGTAGAAGGTGTCATCCACATTGGTCACCCAGTCGCGCAAGGCTTCATTCATCGCATCTTTTAATGTGGAAGAACCGGATGTGACGGGCACCACTTCCGCGCCCAGCAAGCGGATGCGAAAGACATTAGGTTTCTGCCGTTCCATATCCCGCGCGCCCATATAAATCACACAAGGTAAGCCAAAGCGGGCAGCAACTGTTGCGGTTGCCACGCCATGTTGACCAGCCCCGGTTTCAGCAATGATGCGCTTCTTACCCATACGCTTGGCCAGCAAAATCTGGCCAATAGTGTTATTGATTTTATGGGCGCCCGTATGGTTCAGTTCGTCGCGTTTGAAATAAATTTTCGCGCCGCCTAAATGCTCAGTCAGTTTTTCAGCGAAATACAGCGGGGAGGGACGGCCTACATAATTGGTGAGCAGGTCATTGAACTCCGCTTGAAAAGCCGGGTCGGTCTTGGAGGCTTCATAGGCTTTCTCCAATTCCAAAATCAAAGGCATCAGGGTTTCAGCCACATAACGCCCGCCGAACTGGCCGAAATGGCCGTCTGCATCCGGGCCTCTGCGATAACTATTGGGCTGGTCCATGTCTCACTCACTCATGTGGCGGCTTTGAGAAAAGCTGCAATTTTCGTCATATCTTTTACACCGGGTGCACTTTCCACCCCCGATGACACATCCACCATGGGGGCTTTGGTCAATTGAATGGCGGCTTCGACATTTTGAACGGTCAAACCCCCGGATAAAGCCCAGGGTTTTGAGAACGTCACATCATCTAAAATGCGCCAGTCAAAACTCAGGCCATTACCCCCCGGCAATGCAGTGCCTGATTTAGGCGGTTTCGCATCAAACAGCAACATCTCAGCCTGTGGAAATGCATCTTTTTGTGCGTTAACCTCATCTTTGCTGGATACAGCCAGTGCCTTGATGAGGGGGAGGTCTAAAAGCGCTTTGATTTCCGCGACCCGTTCAGGGGTTTCGGACCCATGAAGCTGTACCATGTCAAAGCCCGCATCTTTAATGCCCTGAAGCAATGTATCATCTGCATTGACCGTGACGGCCACACTTTTTGCCTGGCCTTTAATTTGGGCCAAGAGATGCACTGCTTGATCCAAAGTGATATGGCGCGGAGAGCGTTCGAAAAACACAAAGCCGAGATAGTCCGCCCCATGTGTGAGTGCCGTTTCCACCGCGTCGACCGTGCTGAGGCCGCATATTTTGACTTGTGCGCTCACGCGAGCTCTGCGGCGATTGTAGTGGCGGCCTTGGCAGGGTCTTCTGCCTGGGTGATGGGGCGCCCAATGACGAGGATATCTGCACCGGCGTTCAACGCCTGTTTGGGCGTCATGACGCGTTTCTGGTCCCCTGCAGCGGAACCTGTCGGGCGAATGCCTGGGACGATAAGATAGGCGTCTTCCCCCAGGGCCTCTCGCATGGCGGCTACTTCAAAGGGGGAGCAGACAATGCCATCAATTTTGGAAGACTTTGCCAGCTGTGCCAGTCGCCCGACTTGAGCACCGACATCGCCATCACCGCCTTGAGCCTGTAAATCGTCGCCGTCCAGACTGGTTAAGATTGTGACGCTTAATAGCAGGGGGCGTGGAATATCTTGTTTCTCGGCTTCTGCTGCGACAGTTTTTGCGGCGGCTTCCATCATGGCCGCGCCACCCTGGCTATGTAATGTAATGAACGCAGGGGCTAAAGGTGCCAAAGAGCGCAGAGCACCTGAAACCGTATTTGGGATGTCGTGCAGTTTTAAATCAAGGAAAATGGGGATGTCTAAAGCGCTTATTTTTTCAATGCCCTGAGGGCCATTTGCCATGAAAAACTCAAGACCCAGTTTTAACCCGCCAACTTTGCCTTTCAGGCTTTTGCCCAAGGCCAGGGCCTTGTCTATATCCGGCGTGTCAATGGCGACAAAAATAGGGTTTTGAAATTGAGTTTTTTGCATGTCGGGGCAACTTAAATTTGAGGGTCTTCGGCTTTTTGCTCAATCAATGGGGACTGGGCAGCTTCGATCTTTGGATCATCGGGGCGAACGCTTGCCTTTAATAGATCTCGTTCCGTTGCAACTTTTTCCAGCTCGCTTTTCAATGCCGCATTTTCATGTTTTGCTTTTTTTAATTGCCGCTGCAGCTTCCAACGCCTCCAGGCATTGCCAGGCCCTAAAGCGATGACGCCCAGAAACAGACCGATAATCATGACGAAAAACAGTGGCAGGTCTATCGCATAATCCAATGGGGACAGGCTGATGCTTGCCGGTCCGCGATTGGCGACGGCCAGCCAGATGAAGACGAGAGCCAAAAGGGCATAAAGGATATAGAAAATAAAGCGCACGCGCTTAAGCTCCTACCTGTGGAGCCTCTGTTTTGCCGTCCACAGGCAGTTCTGTCCAAAGGTTTTTATGAAAGCGACGATTATTTATCGTTGATGCGCTCTCGAAGTTCCTTCCCGGTTTTGAAAAACGGCACCCATTTCCGATCGACACGAACGGCTTCACCGGTACGGGGATTGCGCCCCACACGGCCTGGACGTTCTTTTGTTGAAAAGGCGCCGAAACCACGAAGCTCTACCCGATCCCCCCGGGACAAAGCATTTGTGATTTCTTCAAAAATGGCTGAAACGATACGCTCTACATCTCGCTGATATAGATGCGGATTTGCCTCTACCAGCTTTGCTACTAGCTCTGATTTAATCATCTGGACGATTTCCCCTCGCGTCCCCCAATTTCCCCCAAAAAACGCTTCACACACGCTCTCACTAACTTCACGGTGCCAAAGCTGACTATCAAGCGTCAAGTCCTGGACGCCTTTTCATGGTTAAAACCTTCGATTTCTTAACGTTTCTTATCCGAAACCGGACTTTTAACGAAGAAAAAGACCCCATGGCGAACCATGAGGTCTTCTTGATTGTTTCGATACTAACCTGATTCGCATCAGGTTATTCATCGCTTTAGTCGTCGCTTTTCTCTGCTTTTTGCAAAGCGGCACCCAGAATATCACCCAGGCTTGCACCTGAATCACTGGAACCATATTGCGCGACAGCAGCTTTCTCTTCAGCCATCTCAAGAGCTTTGATGGACAAGCTGAGTTTCTGGCCGGAACGATCGATGTTGGTGATGAGCGCATCGAGCTTTTCACCTTCATTGAAACGCTCTGGGCGTTGCTCGCCACGGTCACGGGCCAGATCCGCACGGCGGATGAAGCCTTTTGGTCCGTCTTCGCCTACTTGAACATGAAGGCCGTTGTCAGCAACTTCGGTGACCACACAAGTCACGGTGGAGCCTTTCTTCTTGCCTTCTATGGCATTCAGAGGGGCTTCGGCCAATTGCTTGATACCCAGAGAAATACGTTCTTTCTCAACATCAACGTCAAGAACGACGGCTTTCACAACTTCACCTTTATGGAAGTCTTTCAAGGCGTCTTCGCCAGACTTATCCCATGCCAGATCAGATAAGTGAACCATGCCATCCACATCGCCTTCAAGGCCGATGAACAGACCGAATTCGGTGGTGTTCTTGATCTCGCCTTCAATGACGGTGTCTTTGGTGTATTTCTCAGCAAAAGCTTCCCAAGGATTGGCTTGAACTTGTTTCAGGCCAAGGGAAATACGACGCTTTTCTGGATCAACTTCGAGAACCTGCACATCGACTTCCTGGCTGGTGGAAACGATTTTGCCAGGATGAACGTTTTTCTTGGTCCAAGACATTTCGGAAACGTGAACCAGACCTTCAACGCCGGATTCCAACTCAACAAAGGCACCATAGTCGGTGATGTTGGTCACGCGGCCAGAGAAACGACCACCCAATGGATATTTGGCTTCGACGCCTTCCCATGGATCGCTTTGCAATTGCTTCATGCCAAGGCTGATGCGTTGGGTTTCGCGATTGATGCGAATGATTTGAACATCGATAGTATCGCCGATGTTGAGGATTTCGGATGGATGACCCACCCGGCTCCAGGACATGTCAGTGACGTGCAACAAGCCGTCAATGCCGCCCAGATCAACGAAGGCACCATAATCAGTGATGTTTTTGACAACGCCTTTGACGCTTTGACCTTCAGCCAGATCTTCCATCAGGCCGGAGCGTTGTTCAGCGCGGGTTTCTTCCAATACGGCCCGGCGAGAGACAACGATATTGCCACGCAGGCGATCCATTTTCAGGATTTGGAACGGCTGTGCAATGCCCATCAGCGGGGTTACGTCGCGCACAGGACGGACATCAACCTGGCTGCCAGGCAAGAAGGCAATGGCGCCTGAGAGATCAACTGTAAAGCCACCTTTAACGCGACCGAAGATGACGCCGTCTACGCGGCCACCTTCGCCATAAGAGGCTTCTAATTTATCCCATGCTTCCTCACGACGCGCTTTGTCGCGGGAAAGAATGGCTTCGCCCATGGCGTTTTCAATACGCTCAACGAAAACATCCACGTTGCCGCCTACTTCAGGGACACCGGGTTCGCCATGGCGGGTGAATTCTTTGGACGCAATGCGACCTTCGGCTTTTAAACCGATATCAACAAGCACCTGGTCGTTTTCTACGGCAACGACGGTGCCTTTTACCACACGACCTTCAAAGCCGGTTGCGCCACCAAGGCTTTCTTCCAAAAGCGCGGCGAAATCGTCACGGGTCGGGGTTTCTACTGCTTGTACCATTATAGCTCCGTTCAAATTCGATTATACTGGCCAGCCGGTTTTTTCCGGCGGTCTTTGCTTTACGCGTTGATCCAAGGGAATGCGGTCATCACAAACACATAAAACAGGCTGCTTTCAAAGGTCGTTGCCCTTGAAAGTCGCCTTATGACCAGTATCCTTGCTTGCGGATCAGCGCACCAAACACCTATTTGGACTTTATAATGTCCAAAGCGGCGGCAAGCGCGGCCTCTATATCTAAGTTTGACGCATCAAGCAAGACCGCGTCTTGTGCTGGGATGAGAGGCGCAATTTCGCGGGTCTGATCTTGCCGGTCGCGCTCGATGATTTCAGCGATGAGTTTCGCCCGGTCAACCACTTCCCCACGACCTTCCAATTCAAGCGCGCGGCGTTCTGCGCGGACCTCGGGACTCGCGGTTAGGAAGATTTTAAAGTCGGCATCTGGGCAGACAATCGTGCCGATATCCCGCCCGTCAATGACAGCGCCAGGCGGTGTTTTTGCAAAGCGTCTTTGGAAATCAAGAAGGGCTTTTCTAACGCCTGGATATTTGGCAACCAAAGATGCGGCGCGCCCCACATGCTCTAAACGCAGGTCGGGGCTGGTGAGGGTTTCTTCATCCAGATTTTCCGCGGCCTGTGCGGCGGCATTTTCATCATCCAGATTTGTCTTTGTTTTTAAAAGACTTAGCGCTACCGCGCGATACAGGCCTCCACTGTCGAGATGGCGCAAGCCCAAATGCGCGCTTAGATTTCGCGCCAAAGTGCCTTTACCGGATGCGGCGGGGCCGTCGATGGCAATTACTGTTATACTCTGTTTATCACTCATAGCTGACGCTTATAAGCGGCTTGTGGCAGGGCTACAAGGCCTCTAAAATGTTCTTGATTTGTTCTTACACTTACAGTAGCGCAAAGAGGCAAAGGAGGTTGTTGCAATGATAAAAAAATCTACGCCGGTTCTGTGTGCGGAACGTATTGAACCATTGGTTGGCTTTTTTGAAGCTTTAGGCTTTGGACGCACAGTTGAAGTGCCCCATGGAGAAAATCTGGGCTTTGCCATTTTAGATAAAGATGGTGTTGAGGTCATGGCGCAAAGCTATGCGTCTATCGAGGAGGATGATGCAAAATTGGCTGGAGCGATTCGCGGCGCGCCCAGTATCCTGTTCATCGAAGTGGAAAGTATCGATAAAGCTTCGGCTCAGGTCGCCAGCTATGAGCTGGTCATGCCCAGGCGGGACACCTTTTATGGGGCCACGGAAATCACCGTGAAAACGCCAGGTGGGCATTTTGTGACTTTGGCCGAGTTTAAAGAAGGGGTGCAGGCTTAAGTTAAATCTGCGCCCAGGCCTTTCATCAATTCGACAAAGTTTGGGAAAGACGTCGCAATGGCCCGTCCATCATCGATATGGATGGGCTTTTGCGCAGCCCCGCCCAGAACGGCAAAGCTCATGGCAATACGATGGTCAAAATGGCTGATGACCTCTCCGCCGCCTGGAACACCGCCTTGGCCACAGCCTTCAACACTTAAGCTGTCTGTTGTTTCATGAACCACTACGCCATTGGCTTCCAGCCCGCGGGCGGTCGCACCGATTCGATCAGTTTCCTTCACCCTCAGCTCTTCAACGCCGTGCATCACGGTTGTGCCTGTCGCATTAGCGGCGGCCATGGATAAGATGGGATATTCGTCAATCATCCGCGGGGCGATATCGGCGGGGACTTCGATGCCTTTCAGCTGGCTGTGGCGTGCGATGATGTCAGCCACAGGCTCGCCTGCGACTTCCCGCTCATTGATAAATTCAATATCGCCGCCCATGGCTTTTAAGACTTCAAACAGTCCTGTGCGCGTTGGATTCATGCCGACATTCTGGATGTGGACCTCAGAACCAGGGGTGATTAAAGCAGCAACAACAGGGAAGGCGGCAGAGGACGGGTCGCCTGCCACTGTTACATCTGTCGCATATAATTCCTTTTGACCGGAAACAGTGATGATGCGTTTGCTGTCTTCGCTTTCTTCAATGTTCAGCTCCGCACCAAAGGCGCGCATCATGCGTTCGCTGTGGTCTCGTGTGGGCCAGGGTTCAATGACTGTGGTTTCACCGGGTGCATTCAAACCAGCCAGCAGAACTGCTGATTTTACCTGGGCTGAGGCAACTGGCAATTCATAGCGAATGGGGAGCGCATCTCGCGCTCCGACCATTGTGAGAGGCAGGCGTCCGCCTTCCCGGCTCTGAAATTGTGCGCCCATCTGCTCTAGAGGCGTGGTCACCCGGCCCATGGGGCGGGACGAGAGCGACTCATCACCGACAAATGTCGCAGTTAAATCATGAGAGGCAAGCAAGCCCATCAACAGGCGCGCCGCGGTGCCGGAATTCCCCATATCCAATGCGGTTTCTGGCTCCCGTAAGGCGCCCAGGCCAACGCCGATAACGCTCCAGCTGCCCGGACCATGATGGGTGATTTTGGCGCCCAAAGCTTCGACAGCGCGGGCGGTGCACAGCACATCATCCCCTTCCAAAAGCCCTTCAATCCGCGTTTCACCCAAAGATACCAGGCCGAACATTAATGCCCGATGTGACATGGATTTGTCGCCGGGAACCTGGATGGTGCCTTTTAGAGCCTGAGCTTTGGAAGTGGTTAGCGGTTGGGCCGGGGCAGATGACATGTTTTGGGGGTCTCCCATATATAGAAGCGTCTCAAATATGCGCGCCCTTTAGCATAAGAGGGCGTGCAAGCACATAAAACTTTTGACAAGTTGTGGGCTGCATGGCAAGTGACGCCACTCTTAGATTATTCACTGCTCACATTATGAGCGAAGGAGAGCGACGTGGCTAAACCGGAATGGGGCACAAAACAAATCTGCCCGAAATGCGGCACACGCTTTTATGATTTGGAAAAAGAACCGGCCGTCTGCGTAAGCTGTGGCCACAGCTTCGTTCCAGAACCGATTTTAAAATCGAAACAGCCTTTGCCGGTTGATGAGGTAAAGCCTGAAACAAAAGAAGATGATGACGATATCGCATTGGATGATGACGATGTTGACGTCAATGATGACGATGTAGCGGATGTCAGCTTAGATGACGACGACGCTGATTTGTCTGACGTTGTCGATACGAAATTAGACGACGACGACGAATAAAATCACTTGCGCTTTGCGGACGCCTTGAGTAGTTTCCGCATCGCTTTGGGGCCGTAGCTCAGTTGGGAGAGCGCTACAATGGCATTGTAGAGGTCAGGGGTTCGATTCCCCTCGGCTCCACCAATCCCCTCGGGATTGGTGCATCCTCGGGTTTCTTTGATTTTGGGTGCTCCACCAGTTGGAGCCTGAAATTGGGTCCGCCCCGGATTTTTTTGATTTTGACCCCTGCCAAATTGATGTGCACCTTTTATTCCTCGTGCCCGTTCTTCAGCTATCAAGGCCAGAAAAAATGAGACTGTCAATCAACGCAGCCCGGCTTTTAGGAAACATCCAAAAACTCGCGCGGGTAGGCGCGGACGAAACAGGCGGGACTTCCCGCTTGGCGGCTACCGATGCTGATCGGGATGGGCGAGACCTCGTTGTTGGCTGGATGAAAGCTGCGGGTCTTAAAATCAGCATTGATGAAATTGGTAATATTTTCGGTGTTCGTGAAGGGCGTCAAGATATTGCACCGATTATGACTGGATCTCACATTGATACGGTTCGCAATGGCGGGGCTTTAGATGGATGTTATGGCGTTCTGGCCGGGCTGGAAGTTGTTGAAACGTTGAATGACAACGGCATTGCCACGGAACGACCCCTCATCGTCGGTATTTTTACCAATGAAGAGGGCGCGCGCTTTCAGCCTGATATGATGGGCTCTCTTGTCCATGCGGGCGGCTTGAGCGTTGAAGACGCTCTCGCAGCGAGGGACCGTGATGGTTTGAGCCTGAAGGAAGAGCTCTTACGTATCGGTTATGCTGGGGATATGCCATGTGGGACAATCAAGCCGCATAGATTCATTGAGCTGCATATTGAGCAAGGTCCTGTATTGGAACAGGAAGGTATTTCCATAGGTGTTGTTGAGAATCTGCAAGGCATATCTTGGACCGAAGTGAATATTAAGGGCCAATCCAACCACGCTGGGACAACACCTATGTATTTGCGTCATGATGCTGGCTATGGCGTGGCGGCCATCACCGTTCGTGTGCGCGAAATCGTCAAGGAGCTGGGCGGTAGCCAAGTTGGCACAATCGGTAAAATTGACCTTGGGCCTAATGTTATCAATGTGGTGCCCGGGCGAGCGCATATGACCGTTGATCTGCGCAATACCGATAAAGAGTTGCTGCATAAATCCGAAGGGATGTTTGAAGCCTTTCTTAAAGAACTGGGTGAAGTTGAAGGCCTTGAGATTTCGACAAAACGTCTCGTCCAATTTGATCCGGTTGCATTCGATGCCGGCGTGGCAGGTGCCATTGAAGTCAGTGCACAAAACCGAGGCCTGAGCTTCAAACGTATGACCTCAGGCGCTGGCCATGATGCGCAAATGATGGCACGAATCTGCCCCACAGCCATGATATTCGTGCAATCTCATAATGGAGTGAGCCATAACCCGGCAGAACACACGGATGATCATCATCTGGAGGCCGGTGCCAATGTGTTGCTGGATGTCATGGCTGAGATGGCTCAAGCCTAAAGCATGTCTTGGAATGCGGTGCGTAGTGCACATTATAAATCTGTTTTCAATCGCTTAAGTATTTGATGCTCAGCCTTTTGTTGTTTTAGGAACAACAGGAGCTTTTGTGATGAAGCACTTAGCTTTGGCCATTGGCTTAGTCATATTCATGAGGCCAGCGCACGCACTCCCCATCAGCTTTACTGGTGCTGAATTCGTGAATTTGCCTGGTATCAGCTTTTTCTCAGGTGTTCGAACCATCATGGGGGATAGCCTGCATATCAGAGCAACTGAGAATAACGATGTTATGATCGCTTTGTCTTTGGATCAGTTCAATGTGGATGTCAGTGATTTTGAGGTCCAGTTCAGCATTACAAGGCTTCGCACTCAAAACGGTTTTGATATTCAAAATCCGACAATTCATCTCAGTGACGGGCGCAATTTATTTGGTGGAGCATTTTTTGCGGGCTCAGATACGACGCTTCGCGCGGGTGCGATGCGAGAGGAGCTGGCAAGTGATGGACAATCCCTGATATTTAGGGAGGAGCTTCAGAATTCCGGGACTACTCCTGTGGCCAATAATGAAAGCTATTTGGCTACTATCCGTATATTGGCATCGGTTTTTGAGACAGAAGTCATCGCTGACCTTGATAATGGCTCCGCAGTCGCAAGAGGGACAACCTCAACACGTTTTGATCCCAGTAATGGCGGGGCCAGCTTGCTTTTGGCATCTGGTCCTATAGGTGCAAATTACCTGATCCATTCTGTGACCTTCACTCGTGGGGTGAGTGCCCCTCGTGCGGTGGTGGAGCCTGGGACATTGGGTGGTCTGGCACTTGGTCTTATGGGATTGGGTTTTGGAATGAATCGCAGGCTAAAGCTGTTTGGAAATCTCAGATAGATGTGCCTGGGCGATGTCGCGGTTGGGTTTGTAAAAGACCCAGTTTTTAATCTGTTTTGAGCTGACCAGACCGGCATCAGACAATATCTTCATGTGCGCCGTGACTGTGGGTTGAGAGAGGCCTATCTTGTCAGTGATAAAGCCCACACAAACTCCATCATCCACTAAGTCCCCATCTTCCTGGCGTGGAAAATGCTCTCTAGGTGAGAGAAGCCAACGGAAAATCTGCCAGCGTTTCTCGTTCGCTAGTGCCTTTAAAACCAAAAGGGTTGACTGTTCGTCCATATATTGTTTTTTATCTATATAGATAATTTACGATAGAGATTCTCAATGCCACAAGATGATGTTGAATTCAAGTTCACGCTTTGCGATGTCTTTGCAACCCAGGCCTATTCTGGAAATAGTCTGGCTGTCTTCATGGATAATGACCCCCTTTCCAGTGCTCAAATGTTGACCATGACGCAGGAGCTTCGGCATTTTGAATCAATCTTCATCAGCGAGGAAAACAGTCGTTTAAAAGCGCGTATCTATGACTTATTTGAAGAACTTCCCTTCGCAGGGCATCCCATTATTGGCGCGGCCTGTTGCTTGCACAGGCGGGCAGGCGTTGACTGGCCGCAGAATTGGGTTTTTGATTTGGCCGGGGATAGGAGCGTTACGGTAAAGACCATATATGAAGAAGGTCATTATATTGGCACCTTGGATCAGGGACGGCCGGATTTCCTGTCGACTGTGCCGGATAGCGCGAAGGGAGAGATTGCCGGAGCGTTTAACCTGCGCCTAGAGGATATATCACCCTTACCGCTTGAGGTTATTTCAACGGGATTGAAGTATCTGGTTGTCCCTGTAACAGGTGGTTTGGAAACAGCGCGCATTACCATGCGTGACCTGGAAGAAAAACTGGCGCAGCTTGGTGCTGAATTTGCCTATCTGATTGATGTCAATCGCTTCGAAGGGCGGCATTGGAATAATGACGGTATCGTTGAAGATATCGCCACGGGCAGTGCCGCCGGTGTGGTTGGGGCTTATGCGCTTAGGCATGGCTTGGTTCAGGCTGAAACGCCGTTCATTCTGCGCCAGGGCCATTTCATCGGACGGCCCAGCGAAATTCGCATCGAGGTCTTTGGCACGTCCCAGGATGTCACCAAGGTGACGGTAAGTGGAGCCGTCGCTTTTGTTGGACGAGGGGAGGTTGTCGCACCATGATCCCAATTATCGGCGTTGATGCTATTCGGCCTCATTTGGATGTGGAGAGATTGATTCCTTCAGCGGACGCAGCACTTCGAGCGATTTCCGCAGCTACGGCGCAAACACCCTTGTTCATCCTGCACCCCAATACATGGTCTGATATTCATGTGAAGTCAGCGGCGCTGCCTGATTTCCCGATATTCACGGTTAAAATGGCGGGCTGGTCGCAAAAGCTTGCGGAAAAAGGAGAGCCCGCATCCAGTGGAATGATCGTCGTTTTCGATAGCGAGACCTGTCGGCCTATTGCCATATTAAACGATGAGCATCTTATTTCAGATTACCGGACAGCTGCGGCAGGAGCCGTTGCAGCAAAGCTTTTGGCACCCGTAGACGCGCGCCGCGCTTTGATCATAGGCACCGGTGTACAAGCCTTTCTTCAGACGAAGGCTTTATTGGCTGTCAGGTCGATTGACGCTGTTGATATCTGGGGCCGAGATGAAGGCAAGACGTCTTCTCTGGTGGCGCGATTGCGGGACATTTACCCGCATATAGACATCAACATTGTGGAAGACCTGCAGCAATCGGCCCCTGCAGCTGATGTTATTGTCACTGCCACTGCAGCGAAAGAACCGGTGTTGCAAGCGGAATGGGTTCGGCCGGGTCAGCATATTACGTCTGTTGGATCAGATGATGCGAGTAAATGTGAATTGGACCCGCAGATACTGGCTTCCGCACAGGTTTTTGTGGATTCTAAAACGTCCGCCTTAGCCTTTGGTTCAACGCAGCGTGCTTTGCATCAGGACTTGTTGTGTGCGGATGACCTTGTCGAGCTTGGTTCTGCACTTGAGGCAGGACATTCATATTCCAAAGCTGGTGTGACAGTCGCTTGTTTGACAGGATTAGGTGTTCAGGATCTGACTGTTGTGAACTCATTATGGCCGCTCCTTCGAAAGGACGTGTGATTGGAGCGGTAAATATTTAGCTCTTGCAAAACATTATACCTTGCAATACATAGTAACAATGTATTGCAAGGATGATAGATGGCGGACGAACCTCAATTGACAGCGAAATGGGATGCGCAGCTGCGGAAAGGCACGCTGGAACTTGCTATTTTAGCGGCACTCAAGGGTGGTAAGCTCTATGGTTTGGAACTGCTGAACTTGCTGCATACCCATGAAACAATGAAAATTACAGAAGGAACGCTCTATCCGCTGATGGACCGACTAAAGCGGGATGGCGTCATTGATGCGGAATGGCATCAGGAGGGCGATCAACGCCCTCGTAAATATTATCGCCTGACCCAAGCAGGCGAGGAAAAGCTCACCCATTTAGCGGCCAGATGGCGCAAATCCGTCGAAGATATCGAGTTTTTGCTGACCAAAGCGCGTTTCGTAAAGCCAAGTGAAGGGTAAAAAAAGACAGAGCGGATAAATGACTTATCAAATCATGTATATTGAGCCGAAGCCTGGTGTCGCATCATTGGAAGCGCGTATTGGAAAGGTGATTCCTTCTAAAACCGGGAAAACACTTCGATACGGAGATCAGGAGTTCGTATCCTTAAAAGGGACTGGGTTTAAAGCGAATTATTATGATGTGGAGACCGGCGAATATTATTGGATTTCCGGCTGCCGGAAAGATGGCAATGATGGTCTTTACACGACTAAGGTCTTTGTTGATGAGGATATTCGTCAGCAATATTGGTCGTCTATAAGGGGAATGCCTGAGCGGGAACACCAGGCGTCGTTTACCTCTATGGGGAGGCATCGTAAAAGCACCAAGCAGCCGAAAAATGCTTTAAAGAACTTATAATTGAAGCTTATTTCCCTGGGCTGGTGACAGTGAAGCAACTGCCACCCAGGGCTTTCAAGGTGCCGCACGCCTCATTTGCAGAACGACGGTCGTTGAAGGGGCCGAATTGGGCGCGGAATAAAGTACCTTTTTCACCTAAGTCCACCTCTTCAGCGAAAAGTTCATAAGAACTGAGAAGATTTATATGAGCGTTCTGCAGACGTTCCCACTCAACACCCGCATTATAGGCGCTGCGATAAGCGCCAAATTGAACGCGCCAATTATCAAGAGCCTGCGCTTTTACTGGGGCGGGTGCTGGCTGCGTGACTTCCGGTTCGGCAGGTTCCGGCTTGGGTAAAACAATGGAAACTGTTGCGCCTGAGCGGGTCGACCCACCTTCTTTTGGTGCAATCTTTGCCAATGAAGGTCGTGGCTGTCTTTTTGCGACCGGTTGAGGTTCAGGTTTTTGTTCCGCCTGTTTCACGGGTGGAGGGGTAGACGGCTGGGGTTTGGGCTTTGGTGGCGGTGTTTTTTCTACATTCTGCGCAATTTGTGTGGTCGGTTCTTTGACCGTTTCTGGCTTTGCAGGGGCTGGCGTATCGCTTTGAAGCTGTGCCGCAATCGTCTTCGCTTCGGCCTTTTGCACAGTGTTTAAATGACTGTCCATTTCTAAACGTGCAGCGGTGGCTTCCTCGACCCCGCCTTCTTCCGCCAATGTGACCCAGGCATAGGCAAGGGGCCAGTTCTTCTCCACATTGTCCCCGTTAAAATAAAGGACGGAGAGCATATATTGTGACCGTGCATCGCCATTGCGTGCGGCAACTTTCCACCAGCTGATGGCATCCTGAACACGGCGTAAAGGCGGTTCAGCGAAATAATAAAGCGTCCCCAGATTGCCCTGCGCGGATACATGGTTCAGGCGTGCAGCCCTGTTATAATAATATTCAGCAATACCAAGGTCGACATCGACACCTCGGCCCAGCCGATAAACCTGGCCCAAGAAGAAAAGAGCATAAGGATTGTCACGGGCGGCTTCGACCAGCCATTCTTGTATGGCGGCCTCATATTCCCCGGCTTTGTATTTTTCAACGCCTTCTTCCACATCGGCATAGCCGGGCGATGCGCTGATCCCTAATGCTATGATAAGTGCTGCGATGCTCAACATAACCAAGCCGCGTCGAAAACGCTCCAAGCGTGAATATTGCTTTACGGCTAAGGGCACCACTTACTCTCTTTATTCATTCCCTATGCCTTAGATGCAATATGCGCTCATAAGGCATGATTGGGCCCCCAACCCATAAGGCGTTTAAACATATTCAAGTTAAATAGGCAATGATTGAGGTTGCATATAAGTATTGCAACGCCATTCCACATGTAAAAGTTGTAACGAAATTTAGAATTTTGAAATTGAGCCTAATTTTATCCGAACTGTGTTGCCAATTTACTGTTTCTTAAACCCGTTCCCGTTAAATCATCAGGTAATGGCCGAACAGGCTGTCTTAAAGCATGACATGATGCAAAGGCACCTGGGGCCCAAGGACATGAGGATAAGCCATGCGTGTTGTGGCCATCGCATCACAAAAAGGTGGTTCAGGCAAAACGACCATGAGCGGACACATTGCTGTGGCCGCTGAGCGTGCGGGCGCTGGGCCCGTCGTGCTCATCGATACCGACCCACAGGGCAGCCTGGCTGCCTGGTGGAATGAACGGGAAGATCCTGCACCAGCCTTTGCACAAGCATCCATTGCCCGCTTAAATTCCGATTTGGAAGAATTGCGGGCTCAAGGATTTAAGCTTGCCATCATTGATACGCCGCCGGCCATTACAATGGCCATTCAAAGCGTCGTATCCGTCGCAGAATTGATTGTTGTTCCAACACGCCCAAGTCCCCATGATTTGAGAGCGGCTGGTGCAACAGTGGAGCTGTGTGAACGGGCGGGCAAGCCATTGATCTTTATTGTTAATGCGGCCACGCCGCGCGCAAAGATTAGCTCGGAAGCCGCAATTGCCTTGTCTCAACATGGTACTGTGGCGCCTATTACCATCCATCACCGTACAGATTTTGCGGCCAGCATGATTGATGGCCGGACCGTTATGGAGATCAATCCGGAATCGCCTTCAGCTAAGGAGGTTGAGGAATTGTGGTCTTATCTGGCGGATCGATTGGAGAAGAATTTCAGACGCACGGTTTTCCAAAACCGCGTCACTTTGGGGGGTGCAACACAAACAGCCAGGCCGGGCTTTGGACGTCGGTCAGGTGGAATGGGAGCAGCGTAACAAAGGGGCGCGAAGGAGATGAAGTCTACAGGGCGATTGACGGCTGAACTATTGGTGAAAAAAGGCGGGGCTTCCCCAGCCGGTTCACAAAATATCACCCAGTTAAAGCCGTTGGTTCAAGGCGGGCCGGCCGTCGGCATTCAACCACAAAACAAGCAGGTGGGTGCCTTAGAGCAGGAAAAAGAAAAGCGAGTCGCAATGACATTGCGTCTTGATGGAGGGCGCCATGTAAAGCTTCGGGTTTTAGCCGCTTTACAAGGACGATCCTGCCAAAATCTTCTAACCGAAGCGCTGGATGCATATTTAGAAGATCAAGCTGCAGAACTTGATCCGCATCTATGGCGCTGCCTCAACCAGGACACAGAAGCTTCAAACGACTGAAGCCCTGGTAGACGGCCATAAATAGAGTCAGGCAAATGATGGTTGAACGAATTCAAAAACATCAAAAACGACGAGGCGTGGCGACAGCCGCGCCTTTCAAAGTCAAATATATGTGTAGTGTTTTGGCTTTAAGCCTGGCTTTAGGCGCATGTGCGACCAGTGCAAATGTTGAAAGCGCGCGTCAGACCGCACCTAATGCATCCTTGACCGATCTGGGCTGGGCCGCGGCAGAGCGCGGTGATCATTTTGCGGCCATTCCTATGTTTAGACGGGCTCACCGGTCAAACAGTGGTGATGCAGGTCCTCTTCATGGGCTGGGCATGTCTCTTATGGCTGTTGGTCAATATGCAGACGCTGTGCAGGTGCTGCAAATGGCTGTTGATAATGAGCCAATGCACGGAGGGTCGCAACAGGCACTGGGTCAGGCACTTTTGATCATTGGAGATTACAGCGGGGCTGTTAATGCCATGGAAATGGCCGTTCAAGCCCAGCCTGGTCGCGCATCATCTGTGGCTGCCCTTGGTGTGGCATTGGATGCAAATGGCCTCCATGATGCGGCGTTGTCCAATCTGCGCCGGGCACGGTCTATGGATAGTGATAATTTGAATATCATCAGTAATCTCGGCCTGTCCCTTGCCCTTCATGGGGAAAGTGCAGAAGCGATTGAGCTGCTTGAGGACGTTGTGCGCGATGGGCGTTCCACAGCAAAACACCGACAGAATTTATCTCTCGCTTATGCCTTGGACGGCCAGTTGAAAAAAGCCATTGCGATGGCTGCGATTGACCTGGACCGTCGGTCGGTGCGAGATAATATTGCCTTTGTCGATATGATTCGGGCGATGCCGTCTCAGCAAAGAATGGCTGCAATGGTGAGTGTAAGCGCTAATCCGAAACGCACCACGGATGGGAATGCCTATCGCGGGGCGGTCGAGGAAAATGAAATCACGCGCGCGACGATTGATCGGCTGCTGCCAGACCAAGTTGCGTCAGTTGAACCCGTGAGAGTAGCTGTTGAAGAGATTACTCCCGACCCCGTTGGCCTTGGTGGTATCCCACCATTATTGGAGCCAAGCGGCTGGGCTGTGCAAATTGCTGCTTATCGCAAAATCGGGCATTTGGCACCGGGTTGGGAATATCTCTCTACCAAATACGCTCATATCATCGGTGGCTTGGAGCCGCGCCGCTCGGAAGTTGATCATCCGCAAAGTGATCGCGGACCGGTTGGCTTTTTCTACCGTTTGAATGCAGGGCCACTCACAGGCCGTGACCAGGCAGTTTCAATCTGTAAAAAGATGCAGGCCGAAGGCGGTGAATGTTGGGTGCGTCCACCAGAGCCTGCTGAAGGAACCGTGCCTCAGGACCCGGCAGCTGAGCAGGACTTTATTTCCTCCGCAGATCATGAAGCAGTTATGAATCAGGCCGCTCTGGATGTCATTGACCAAGAGGAAAGCGTGCCTGCCCCAGCCGTAATGGTTGCCGAAGAAAAAACAGTGGTGCCCAAAGTGACGACACCTTGGAACCCGCATATTTTCGAACCACCTGTGGAAGTTGCTATGCCCGTGCCCGTTGAACAGGCTGACGAGGTTGAAGCGCGGACAGATGTTGCCGAAATAGAAGCCCCAGTCTCGCTACTCGTTGAAGCCAAGGTGGGCATAGAGGAAGTTGAAGCGCCGGAGGCATTGGTCGTTGAAAGCCGTGAGGAGATCGCGGAAATCACGCCAGCGACCAGCACATTTGTTGCTGTTGTTGATGAAGAGCAACCCCTTATTGTTTTTGGAGGGGAAGCAGAAGACGCGCCATCCCTGGTGGATAGCCTGGCTGAAAGCGATGATGCGGTAGAAGTGCTGCCGGCGAATTTCGGCACCAATGGTGTTATCAACCTAAGCGATCCAGACCGTAAACCGCCTGTTGATATTATCAATGCTTTTGAAGAGGCGGAAACCTCGCTCTTTGAAGAAGCGGTTACAGATTTCCCTGCGGAAGATTTAGATGAAAAAGGCCAGCCATAAGCTGACCTTTTTATTAAGCGGCATTTGCGTGGCTTTGGGTGATAAGGGCGTATAAGGCGTCTTTATCTTTCCCACCGCGTAATTTCTCACACATATCTTTGTCACGCAGCAGCCTGGATATCCGTGCCAATGCCTTTAAATGGTCGGCCCCGGCGTGATTGGGCGCAAGCAACAGGAACATCAGGTCCACTGGCTGGTTATCAATAGAGTCAAAATCGACAGGCTTTGCCAGTTGAGCAAAGACCGCGATGATTTTATCGAGATCGTCCAATTTCCCATGTGGGATGGCAACGCCTTGCCCAACGCCTGTCGTCCCAAGGCGCTCCCGCTCAAAAACCTTTGCGAATATATCCCGCTCTTCCAGGCCGGTCAGCTCACCGGCCCTGGTGCATAATATCTGTAAGGCCTGCTTTTTACTGCTTGCCTTTACCTGAGCGAGAACCGCATCCGGTGCGACCAAGTCAAGGATATCCATTTACTGTCCCTGTCATTGATACCCAGCCAAGGTTCAGCTTTTCCCCAAAAACTGAACCTGGTGCGCACGTCTGTTAGGAGGCGCCGGGTGTCGGGTCTATCCAACCGATGTTTCCATCGTTGCGACGATAGACCACGTTCAATTCCTTATTCTTGCTGTTGCGAAACATCAGCGCTGGAACGTCGTTTAAATCCATCAGCATGACGGCATCACCGACAGAGACTTCTGGGATCTTTGTACTGGTCTCAGCAATGATGATTGGCTGATCTTCGCTTCCAGCCGTTTCCCCCACATCATCATCTTCTTGCTCGGGTGCGATGACATAAGATTGGGCATTCTGCAAGGCCTGATCGTCACGACTTACCGAATTGTGATGGTTTTTCAGGCGTCTTTTATAGCGACGCAGCTGTTTTTCCACCTTTTCAACCGTGTCATCAACGGCGGCATAGGCATCTGATGCCTGTCCGCGCCCTTGCAGGTTGACCCCTTGATTCGCATGTAACTGGCAGTCTGCGATAAAAAGATGACCTTCTTTGGATAAAGTAATATTGGCTGAAATGGATCGGTTGAAATATTTGCTTACAGCGGCTTGAAGGCGGTCTTCTACATGTGCGCGAAATGCGTCGCTTACGTCTACATGGCGGCCAGTTACTCGAATGTCCATATGATTTATATCCTGCTTGTTATCGACAAGGTTTTTATGATGCCGGTCCCTTCGGGTTTGCGGATCAAAGCTGAATAGCGCGCTTTGCCCCAGGTCCTTATGGCTTGCGCTTTGTTTAGCTTGCCATTTTTTTTGCACGCCGCCGCTGGACACTGGATGGGATCCGCATGGCTTCTCTGTATTTTGCAACAGTACGGCGGGCAATATCAATCTCTTCTCGCTTTAATATGTCCACAATAGCGTCATCTGATAAGATATTATCTAATGTCTCATCTTCAATAAGTGAACGAATACGATCTCTTACGGCCTCTGCGCTGTGATCCGCTTCCCCAGTGGAAGAGGAGATGGCCGAGGTGAAGAAATATTTTAATTCATAAACACCGCGATTACAGGACAGATATTTATTCGAGGTCACCCGACTCACTGTGCTTTCATGCATGTCGATTTCTTCGGCAATGGCGCGCAGGTTCAAGGGTTTTAAATGGCGTACGCCATGATTGAAAAATGCTTCCTGCTGGCGGACAAGTTCCGTTGCGACCCGCACAATGGTTTTCGCCCGTTGATCCAGTGCTTTGACCAGCCAGTTCGCATCGGCCAGACATTCGGAGAGGAATTCTTTGGCTTTCTCATCTTTGGCGCCTGTTTTCAGCTCTGCATAATAGCGCTGGCTAATCAGAACTTTGGGTAATGTGGCGCTGTTCAGCTCCACATGCCACACGCCTTGAGCGTTTCGCTTAATATAAATGTCGGGAACAACAGTCTGAGCGGTTTCCCCACCAAAGGCCAGGCCTGGTTTGGGGTTTAACTCTTGAATCTCTTTGATCATATCGCTGAGATCTTCCTGAGAAATCTGGCAGATACGCTTCAGCGCTGCCAAATCTCCGCGTCCAAGCAAATCAAGATTATTCAGGAATTTATCCATGATCGGATCAAGCCGATCTCGCTCTCTTTGTTGGATTCTCAAACATTCGCTTAAAGATCGGGCACAGATACCAACCGGATCCATCGTTTGAAGTTGCCCAATGATGCGCTCAGCATCTTCCCGCTCACAACCAAGACGTTCAGGAACATCGTCAAAATCCTGTTGGGCGATATAGCCTGAATCATCGACCAGGTCGATCAAATGGCTTGCGATTAAAATATCTTGTGGCAGATCAAACATGCAGCCCATTTGAGCCAGCAGATGATCTTGCAGGGACTCAGCTTCGCTCAGGGTCGCGTCAAAGGCCTGATCCTGGCCATTGAATGATCCGCCACCGCCCTCAATGCGACTGTTGCCGTTCAGACCGAGGCCTGCTTCTGACCCTATGTTATCGCTGGGGCCGTCGTGATTATAAACATTGTCTTCATAATCGGCATCCAGTGGTGAATCGGGTGTCTCAGTCTGATTTAATGCGGTGTCGGCGGCTTTTAATTCAGGTGCTTCCGCTTCTTGGCTTTGGTCGCCTGGGTCGTCTGCGACACTCCGTTCTTCACCGTTTTCAAGCAACGGATTGCGTTCCAGCTCCTCTGCGACAAAGGCTGTTAACTCAATGTTATTCAGTTGGAGAAGCTTAATAGCCTGCTGCAGCTGGGGCGTCATCACCAGCTGTTGACTTTGTCTAAGATCCAGGCGTGGTCCTAAGGCCATGGACTTGACTTTTACCTCGCAAAGCTTTGCCCCAGATAGACACGGCGAACCTCTTCATTCTTTACAACTTCGGAAGGGGCACCCTCATCCAGCACCCGCCCGTCGTAAATGATATAGGCTCGATCAATGATATCCAGGGTTTCCCGCACATTATGATCGGTGATGAGAACACCGATCCCCCGATCTTTCAAATGCGCCACCAGATCGCGAATATCGCCAATGGTGATCGGGTCAATCCCTGCAAATGGTTCATCCAGCAGGATGATTGAAGGATTACCCGCTAAAGCGCGTGCAATTTCGCAACGCCTGCGTTCCCCGCCTGAAAGGGCGAGAGCTGAGGTGTTGCGCAAATGCGTGATGGAAAACTCTTCCAGGAGTTGTTCCAAGGCAGCTGTCCGGCGTTTGCGGTCCGGTTCCACAATTTCCAAAACAGCACTGATATTTTCTTCCACAGTCATGCCGCGAAAAATGGATGTTTCCTGCGGCAGATACCCAATGCCCATCGCGGCCCTGCGATACATCGGTAATTTGGTGACATTCACCCCATCCAGGAGGATGTCCCCCTGATCAGGTGCAACCAGCCCCACAATGGAATAGAAGCTTGTGGTTTTGCCTGCCCCATTTGGCCCAAGCAGTCCAACGACTTCGCCTCGTTTCACCTTTAAGGAGACATCGCGCAAGACCAATCGTTTGCCATAGCTTTTCGCAATGGAATTAACCTCCAGGCCCGACAGAGTTTTCGGTGCCGAAGCCGGTGTATCTCCGCCTGGTGCGTCCATATCGATGACGTTGTCGCTACTTAAAGCCATTGGTAAACCACCCATTCATATGCCCTATTGAAACGGAAAGGGCTTAATAATTCCTAATCTATAGCGGAATTGGCGCAAAATATGCATGCCTAATTGAGATAAGCTGCGGAAATGCGCTGTTCAAGTGCAGAATTGATGAAGATTGAATGTGAAGAACAGGCTCAGCCGTCTGTCTCCGGTGTATCGGTCTTTTGAGGAACGGTGAATCGGCCGCGGACTCTTTCCTTCTGCTCATCTCCTGTTCCGCCGTCCAGGGTGGATTGGCCGGTGCGCAGATTCAGCATCATGCGCTCACCGTTCAAACGGGTGTCGCCTCTTGCCATTTTTACGGTGCCGCCTAGAGTTACAACTTCATTCTCGACGTCGTAGATGCCCCATTGGCTGTCGACGATTTCGGAAGGAGATGTCAAACGCACTTCACCTTGTGCATCCAACCTTAGGATTGTCAGACCTTCGCCATCTTCGCCTGCGCGGGCATAATAAACCCGCAACTCATTTGTGTTGAGCTTTAAGTCACCTTGAATAACCTGGACATTGCCTGTGAATATGGCCAGGTCCTGTTGTTCCTGCACATCAACGCGTTCTGCATCGATATCAATGAACTGGCCGGCATCATGATCTTTCAACGCTGATAACTGCTGTGCATGGGCCTCAAATGCAAACAGGCTGAGAAGTGAAATCAGGATCAGAGGCGCTTTCATGGCTGGGCCTTTTCTTCAATGTCGCTAATAGGGTTTGTATAGGCTTTTTTCGGATCTAATACTGAACGCACACCGCCGGTAAAGGATAATATTTCTTTTTCCACATCTGCGCTGAACCCTTTGGCTTCAAACCGTCCGTGAGGTCCAGTGCCAAGGACAGGCATATCACTGCTGACAATTCGGCCTTCAAGGTCGATGGCGGCATCCTCGGCTTCGATGGTGTAATTATTGCTGGTGGTGATAATGACATCACCTAAAAGGCCCAGCTCTTTATCGTCCGGGTAATAGACACCTTGTTTTGCGCGGGACAGAACTTCGACGTCGCCGTCTAAAACCATTTCCGCTTCAATGCCGTTTAAAGACACTTTCTCCGCATCTTGATTTTCCTGGATAGCGCTTTCGGCTTTAATGCGGAAGGGGCGGTTCTGGCTGTCTGTCCCATAATATTCAGGCTTCACCATGCGCAGGCGTTCGGGTGACAGTTGAACCTTGTCAACAGCAAGAAGAAAGCTGAATTCAGAAGGGTTTAAGGCGGGCCAAAGGACGACAATAATGGTCAGCGCCAACGCAATGGCGGGCAAGGTGATGCGCATCAAAGAGACGAAGCGATCATACAGACCGCCAACCCGTGGGGCTGCGCGGTTATTCGTGCGTATGACCTCTGGTCGTCTTACATCTACAACGTCATGTGAGTGGCTTGCCATTGCCGTCAACTATCTTGTTAAAACCGTTGGAATTGTTGCTTCTTATGCCATTTTATACTGAATTGCGCCAGAATTAGGATCAGCGATGTTCACAATTCCGTGGCGCAGGCGCTTTAATGCGAAAAAATGTCTGGATCTTCATAGCCAAGCAAGTCCAGTTCTGCGCGGGCCGGTAAAAAGTCAAAACACGCCTGAGCAATGTCAAGACGACCTTCGCGCTCAAGGCGGCGGTCCAACTCGTCCTTCATTTTATGTAAGAACAGAACGTCGGAGGCTGCATAATCTCTCTGAGCACTGTTGATTTCATCGGCACCCCAGTCTGAAGACTGTTGCTGTTTGGAGATATCAGCGCCTACGAGGTCTTTTGCCAGATCTCTCAATCCATGCCGGTCTGTGAAGGTGCGCACGAGTTTTGAAGCAATTTTCGTGCAGTAAACAGGCGTTGTGACCACGCCCAGATAGCGTTTAATGACAGCGATATCAAAGCGCGCAAAATGGAAAATCTTTAGAATATTGGGATCAGCTAAGAGAGCCTTCAGATTCGGTGCATCGTATTCGCCTTGCTTCAATTGAACCAGATGGGCGTTGCCATCTCCGCTTGAAAGCTGCACAAGGCACAGGCGGTCCCGATAGGGGTTCAGGCCCATGGTTTCTGTATCAACGGCAATAGTGGGGGCGTTCAATGCCCCTTCGGGCAAGTCACCTTCATGAAAATAGATGGTCATCCAGCTCTCCTGATCTCCCTTTTGGGCTTAACCTATGGCGGTGATTTGAGCAAGCCGGATGACCTGTGTCTTTAATTCAATGCCGTTTGGGTGGCATTGGGATCAGCATGGAAACCCGGCGCTTATATTCCAGATATTGTGCACCAAAGACTTCCGTCAGATCGGCTTCTTCATAGCGTATTGCGATCAGAATATAGACCGTGAAGCCTAAGGCAAAGATCATATGCCCCAAGGTCATGACCGGCGTTGCCCAAAAGGCAAGCAGAAATCCGAAATACAGCGGGTGCCGCATATATTTATAGAACATCGGCTCTCGCATGCTTGGCGCTTTGATGCTGTGACCCTGTAGATTAGCCCAGCCTTGTGTAAGGCCGAAAAGTTCAAAATGCCCCAGCAAAAAGGTGGAAAGCAGTACGACCAGCCAGCCAAGGGCGAAAAGACCAAGCATCGCTATGACCAGCATGTCATTTTGAATGGCCCAGACAACATCGGTGATGGGGCGCCATTGCCAGAACGTCAGTATGAGAATAAGTGACGTAATGAGCACAAATGTTGAGCGTTCGGCGGGCTCAGGAATGATCTTCGTCCAGCGTTTTTTAAACCATTGCCGTGCCATTATGGAGTGCTGGATGCCGAAGAGAGCAATAAGCCCGACATTGATAAGGATGGCCGAGCCTAAATTCTGTGCCCCAGCCGGACCGTCAATTGTATTCGAGAAGCCAAATGACGCGAGCACCGCAAAATTACCTGTGAATGCGACAAGATAAAGAAATGTCGCGAAGAAAATGAAATAGGTGATTATGGAGTAAAGCAATATAAGAATCTTAGACATGATATTGTCCCCCTGTCTATAGAGAAATACTTCAGGGTGGAAATATAAAACATATATCTTTATTTGGCCAATTTTCGATATAATTTCCGAATTGTATTTAAACAGTTCGAGTTACGTACTTGGTTTATTGTGTACTAGGTTATCTAATTCACGAGTGTTTAGTTGTTTAAGTGATGTTGAGTGCTTGTTTAACCTGAGCTGTACTCAGGCCTGTCGCGGATAGATGCTGGTTTTCCATCCGTCATGTCTCAGTGAAATTCCATCAATAATGCAAGACGCCTGCCCTTGAGGACTTCTTCAACGGCAGGCCTAATTTATCATTACTATGTCCGTGGAGAAGCAGCCTGTTGCCTTCCGCTTTACGTTGCGGAATTCCTGCCACAGGGGCCGGAAGGTCTTGCATGTCATCAACTGGTGATTTTCAAAGGTGAGGTGGCAAGAAGGCTGGCGTCTTCCAATATGGGAAATGGGGTGAGAATATTGGACAATATAATGGTCCGGTAAGGGATGGCGCACCCGAGAGGATTCGAACCTCTGGCCTCTGCCTTCGGAGGGCAGCGCTCTATCCAGCTGAGCTACGGGTGCTTATGTATCAGCGGCGCGGACAATAGCTAAAACTCGCCCCCCACGCAAACCTAAAGATGAAACAAGCCGCATAAAAAATACTCTGCTCGCAGTCATCACCCATATTTATCTGCTTCCGATGTGATATGACCGGGATCATAAGGTACTGGGTATCTTGCAGCCAGCCAATCATAGTGAACATCCCTCTCATCGCTTTCCAGAAAATCGACGAAGCGGGAAGACTGCAATTTATCTTGTTGGCTCTTATTAATATTGAGGTTTTGCGTCAGGAATCTTGAAAATACGGCCAGGATATTCAGCTCAGGATTCCAGCTTTCCAGAAATAGAAATTGCCCGGCCGGATTGCATTCTAAAAACACATGTTCGCCTCGTGGGGTCACAATCATATCAACAGCTCCGAACACCAAGCCTAGGGAGCGCATGAATGCGTTTAAGGCCTGATGAACGGATGCCGGTAATTCATAAGGTTCTGGGCTGAGGGCGCCAGAGTTTAATTTACGCCAATCGATTTTGGATTGCTCATTGCTCTGACTGTGCAATTTATAAGCGAGAGTTTTGCCTTCAAGATAAAGAACGCGAAGTTCAAACTCCTTTTCCACATAATGTTGGAATAAATGGGCTGTTAATGTCAGAAGATCCCAATTCTCTATATCATCCAGGCAAATGGTGTTGGCATAAAGCGTGGCGATAGCATCTTCATTTCCCCAAATCATGCTTGTGAATGGCTTATAAATAACACGCCCTGGCGCGCTCTCGATGAATGACTTTATATCTGCCGGTGTATTGCTCATTAAAGTGGGGGGAATCTTCAGCCCAGAAGCTGAAGCAGTGAATAGCTGCAAAGGCTTGCGGTTGGCTTGGGCTTCAATATCAGGCGGGTTGATCCAACGTTGTTTCTGACAGGCAATGCTCCGCATGCCTTGGGTAAACATATTTGCTTCATTCAAAGCAATTTGCTGGTCACAATCCGCAATCTCTGATGAGGCTTTTGGCTGAACAGCTCGACGAAACCAAATGGTTTGCGCTGCAAACATATCGATCTTCTGTCCTAATGCGTCATAGCAGTAATGAGAGCTCTTAGAATTACTAAGTAATGCGCTTTGTTGCTCACTGCTGGGAAAGCTGTGACCATAGATGAGTTGCGCTTCGATATCAGCGCGCCTTAAAGCCCAATCAACCGCCTGATAATGCGTATCATTTGGGCTTGCATATATGAGAACAGATGCAGTCATTTATGTTTAAGGAAGCCCGGAAGGTACAGACATATCGTACCTTCCGGGTTCAACATCACTTACCATAAGATGTCTTGGTCAGGGCCGTGCCGATCATGCGTTGCCGTTGACGCATTACCCGCATAACCGCCAGACGCTTTTTCAATATCCTCATGGGTCATTTCTTCAGCTAATTTACGGCCCAAAAGCCTCGTTTTATTTGTTTTTCTCATAGTTCCCCTAACATTCTCAAAAATTGTCTAATCCCCCTTTCCATGCATAGAAAGGGGAGCCACTCCGTAAGGCTAAGATGTGATTGAGCAAAGCAACTGAACTAAGGTCCACATATTTTATATAGATGTCTGGCTGTTACAAGCATGACGTGTGAGGAGAGTTACTACCCGTATGTGTAATAAGCGGACTGTGATATATTTGCATAAAATCAGTGGTTCAGCTGATTAAGGGTGATGCTTGTGGATGGAGTGTGTCATGGGGCAATGCCGTGGGCATTTCAGAACGGGACGTATATGTGCGGGTTTTAGAGAGCGTGCAGGCGGAGTTATAGAACACAACAACCGATGTACATCAGGTAAACAGCTAAGCACATTCATCTGGCGATAAAATAGTTTCCGTCGCTGTAGGCGATGCATCGGGATAATCCAGCGTATAGTGCAAACCCAGACTTTCATGTCGGACCTGCGCCGAACGCACGATCAGATCTGCCACCGTCACCAGATTGCGAAGCTCCAGCAAGTCACGGGTCACACGGAAATTCCCATAATAATCCTCGGCTTCCTTCGCCAATAAATCCACGCGGTTTTTCGCTCGCTGCAGCCTTTTTGTTGTACGTACAATACCCACATAGTCCCACATGAAGCGGCGCATTTCATGCCAATTATGGGTGACAACAATCTCTTCATCACTGTCCGTCACCCGGCTTTCATCCCATGGGGGTGCGGCCAAAGGTTCTGCCAGCTCATTGCTTTGTTTTAGAATATCGCCTGCCGCACTGTCAGCCATGACAAGGCATTCCAGTAATGAATTCGACGCCATGCGATTGGCCCCGTGCAGGCCCGTATGCGCGCATTCACCCGCCGCGTAAAGCCCCGGCAAATCGGTCTGCGCATTTAAATCTGTAACCACGCCGCCGCAGGTGTAATGGGCGGCCGGGACGACGGGTATAGGCTCCTTTGTGATGTCGTAACCAAAATCCCGACACCGCCGATAAATTGTGGGAAAATGGCTAATCACAAAGTCGGTGGGTTTGTGAGAGATATCTAATAGGACATGATCCAGACCCTGGCGCTTCATTTCATGATCAATGGCACGGGCAACCACATCCCGCGGTGCAAGCTCAGCCATGTCATGAAAGCGATGCATGAAGCGCTCTCCGTTGGGCAATTTCAATATCGCCCCTTCCCCACGCATGGCTTCGGTAATCAGAAAAGACTTGGCCTTTGGATGATAGAGGCAAGTCGGGTGGAATTGATTAAACTCCATATTTGCAACCCGGCAACCCGCCCGCCACGCCATTGCGATACCGTCCCCCGTCGCACCGTCGGGGTTGGAGGTGTAGAGATATACCTTTGATGCACCGCCTGTTGCGAGAATAACTGATTTGGCTCGGAAACAGTCCACCACCTGGCGGCGGCGATCCAGAATATATGCGCCGTGACAGCGTTTTTCGCCCCCGACATGGCGCTGCGTGATTAAATCAACAGCCACCCGGTTTTCATAAAGCGTGATATTGGACGCGGCTTTCGCTGCGTTCATCAAGGCAACCTGCACCGCATGACCGGTGGCGTCGTCCACATGAATGACCCGGCGATGGCTGTGCCCGCCTTCTTTGGTCAGATGATAGGAGGACCCATTGCTGTTCTCCCCTTCGTATTTGGAGAACTCCACACCCAGGTCGATCAATCGCTCCACCGCTTCAGGGCCATGATTGACCATATGTTCAACGGCTGCCCGGTCACATAATCCAGCACCGGCGACCAGCGTATCTTCAATATGGCTTTCAAGCGTATCACCAGCCTGGAGAACGGCTGCAATGCCTCCTTGCGCCCAGTCCGTAGATCCTTCGCTTAACGCGCCTTTAGACAAGACAGCGACTTTCATATGGGGCGCGAGACGTAAAGCCGCCGACAGCCCCGCCGCGCCGGAACCGATGATTAACACATCAGTATGTATGACCTGCTGTTTTGCCATCAGGCCACCTTTTGACTGGTCAGTTGAAGGAAGATATCTTCCAAATCGGTTTCGCGGGTGGACATATCGGTAATGGTCAGTTTCGCTTCACTCACCGCGTTTAAAACGCCGGAAATATTCATCGTCTGGCTGTCATATTGAATGGTGAAGCTGTTACCACCGTTCAACTGCGCCTTCAATGCCATCAGAGATGGCGGGAGTGTTCTTAGCTCTTCCGAAACCTGGATCGTGACTTCTTTTTCAGCAATGCGCGCCAGCAATTGGTCTTTTTCTTCACAGGCCACCACTTCTCCATGATTGATGATGGCGATGCGGTCGCACAGCTCCTCAGCTTCTTCCAGATAATGGGTGGTCAGCACGATAGTCACGCCAGCTGCATTCAATTCCTGCACATAAGACCATAAATGCTGGCGCAGCTCGATATCCACCCCGGCAGTGGGTTCATCCAAGATGAGAACCGGCGGGTTATGCACCATGGCCTTGGCCACCAGCAGCCGACGCTTCATCCCGCCTGACAAAGACCGGCTATAGGCATTGGCCTTATCATCCAGCCGCATGGCTTTAAGCAATTCCATTGAGCGGCGTTCAGATTTCGGCACGCCATACATGCCCGCCTGCAGTTCCAGCATTTCCAAAGGTGTGAAGAACGGGTCAAAGAAAAGTTCCTGCGGCACCACACCAATGTGCGCCTTCGCATTACGCGGGTTTTCATCAATATCATAGCCCCAGACCCGGGCCTGTCCTGCGGTCTTCGTTACGAGTCCCGCTAAAATATTGATGGTGGTAGATTTACCCGCCCCATTTGGCCCAAGCAGGGCAAACATCGACCCGCGTGGAATATCCAGGTCAATGCCTTTTAAGGCGACTTTGTCCGGCGCACCCTTCTGGCCCTTATAAGTCTTTTCCAGGCCTTTGATTTCTATGGCGACATCCGGGTGCGACATGGGTTTTTATTCCTGTAGATAATAGGCTGACGCTCTTCGCTACCACTCGCCCCTTCATGGGTCAATTACAAGCTGTGTTGCCGAAATTTGAACAATAACCGGGGAGGGCCTATACTTTCACCCGTTGGCGCAGAAATCGACCAACTTCTTATCTTGCCCCAGTTTCCGTAGCGTATCGCGTATTCCATCATTCCCTGATGTGATGGTCCGTTGATTTTTGCGCCGGTCATATAAATGGGGGAATAGAAATGGACGAACGTGTAAAGTTAACCGCTGCTGATTTGGAAGCATCAGCTAAGGCGTTTGACGACCTGCCTGCGAGCTCGACTTGCCGCCTGATCGACTTTGACAGTGCCAATGCCTATCCCGGCATTGTCAATGGCACATGGTTTCTTCATGTGCGCGGGGAAAAACCCTGGAGCAATATGGTTGTCACTTTAGTACCTGCTATTTACATCACCACACCTGATTATTGGCGTGTCGAAGTGGTGGGCTGTCTTTACGGTATCGGATTTCCAGCCATGACACCTTATGACGTCACCGGCGGGGAATTCAGCCGTGGTTATGGTATCGGCCATAAAGGCATTGAAATCGTAGGTGCAAGCAAAACGCAAATCATCAACATTCCCTGAGCGGGGAAAAACATATACAGGCGCTGTCAAATCACTTGGCAGCGCCTGCTTTCTACGCTAGGGCTGTGGCTTATTTCTCATGTGCGTGAATGTTGAGGAACGACAATGACACTGGCCGCCCCTGAAACCCTATTCGTAACCGAGACAAAAGTCGCCTGTGATGGCGATGAAGGCGCTTTGGGGCACCCGCGTGTGTATTTGAACATGGGCAGTGACGGGCAGGTCGAGTGTCCGTATTGTGATCGTTTGTTTATCTTGAAGGGCGGGCCTTCGGATAAATAGCCCCGCGTTCCGTTTATTTTTTTAGCCTCAATCGCCGGCGCGGGCGTCCGCCCGCTTAGGCTTCCGCGATAACGCACTTCCTCCATGGCTCCGCCATTCCGGGCTATCGCGACGCGCGGTCGCGCTTACAGCTTTTCAGATGTGAAAAGCTGGGGAGTATTTAATGCTCCGCTCTTCTGTTCGAACCTACCCCTCACCCCAACCCTCTCCCACAAGGGGAGAGGGAGTCAGACTGCGGTCTCCCACGACCTCATAGTTGAGGTCGTACTGGCCGATTGAGGCCCGCGAAGCTTTTTTCGCGTAGCCAAGCGGACGGATGTCCGCGCCCGGCGCCTGAGGGGCTAATTAAAAAAAGCGGAACCTCGCGATACCACATAGCCTAGTTAGCCCTCCCTCTCCCCCCAAAATCAAAAATGTGGGGAGAGGGTTGGGGTGAGGGGTATTAATCAAAGACTTGTATATGAGATTCGTACAAGCTAAGCTTCTGATGCTCTTAATAAAAGAGCGGCCCAGAAGGTGGGTGCAACCACCAACTGAGCCTAACCAGTCAAACCTAACCAGGAGGTCCGAATGGCTGTCCATTCGTTTATCATATTGCAATACCACATGGAAAGACGCTTAGCCTCGCGTGAAGCGCTTAAACCACCCATCTGACCTGTTTGATTGGCCAAGCATCCCGGTAGTTGGAACATGCCGGGGGATAAACGAGCCGTCCCGCATGGGTAGTGACATGCGGGACGGCGTGGTTTTTCTTAATCGCGCAGAAGCTCGTTAATACCCACTTTCGAACGGGTTTTCGCATCCACACGTTTCACAATCACTGCGCAATACAAGCCAGGTCCAGGCGTTCCATCAGCCAAAGGCTTACCCGGCAAAGTCCCTGGAACCACGACCGAATAAGCTGGCACCCGGCCCATGTGAATTTCACCTGTTTCCCGGTCCACAATCTTGGTTGATGCGCCAATATAAACGCCCATGGACAAGACTGCGCCTTCTTCGACAATAACGCCTTCAGCGACTTCCGCCCGTGCGCCGATGAAGCACCCGTCTTCAATGATGACAGGCCCGGCCTGCAAGGGTTCCAACACCCCGCCAATGCCTGCACCGCCGGAAATATGGACATTTTTCCCAATCTGCGCACAGGACCCAACAGTGGCCCAGGTATCAACCATCGTGCCTTCGCCGACATAAGCACCCAGATTCACAAAACTGGGCATCAAAACCACGCCAGGGGCCACATAAGCACTGTGGCGAACAATGGCACCGGGTACTGCGCGGAAACCCGCATCGGTAAAGGCCCCATCGCCCCAACCTGAGAATTTGGATGGGACTTTATCCCACCAATTTGCCCCGCCAGGCCCGCCTTCAATGACTTCCATGGGATTTAAGCGAAAGGACAGAAGAACCGCTTTTTTCAGCCACTGATTGACCACCCATGCGCCATCCAGCTTCTCTGCAACGCGTGCTTCACCGCTGTCCAATAATTTCAATGCGGCGTCCACGGCGTCGCGCACATCGCCTTTTGTAGAAGTGGTGATGTCATCCCGGTTGTCCCAGGCTGTTTCAATGGTGCTCTGGAGAGCTGAAGCCGTCATTTCAGGCGGTCCTTTCAAAATGCGTTTTTAGAAGATGTTTGATGTCAGGGGTCACGTGATGCACATGGTCCCCATCCGAAGATGTGCGCCCATAAGGGCTGTCCGTTTCAATCCAGACCGTGGTCATGCCCAGTTCATGGGCAGGTTTTAAATTCACAGCCATATCATCAATCATGGCCGCTTTGGGCGCCTCAACCTTATGCGCACGAACCAGGAGTTCCATGGGTTCTATCCGCGGTTTGGGCACATAATCAGCGGCCTTGATGTCAAAGATGGTCTCAAAATGATGACCTACGCCAAGGCAATCCAACACGCGGCGCGCATGGCCGGTAGACCCATTGGTGTAAATCAGCTTGCGGCCCTTAAGATTACCCAATAGCGCGTTCAATTCTTCATCATGACCAATGCTGCTTAAATCCAGGTCATGGACATAATCGAGGAAATAATCCGGATCGATGCCGTGATTGTCCATCAGACCTCGTAACGTGGTCCCATGGCTCATCAAATAACCTTTTTGCAGTTTTTTGGCTTCCACCAGGTCTAATCCCAGATGGGTGGAGATAAACCGACCCATCAAAACGTCGATCTGGTCCCACAAATTGGAATTCGCATGGTAGAGCGTGTTATCTAAATCGATAATCCAGCTCTCAACTTGGTCAAATATGGCTGTGTTTTTGGTCATTGCGGGCGCACTATGGCGTGCAAGGCCCGCACATTCAAGTGCGCTGTTTAAGTCCCTTTTAACACCCGGTGTTTTAGCTTGTTTTCAGACAAAGATGAGGGCGTGTGGATATGAAGCTCATACCTCTAAGAGCAAGCCGGGTTCGGAATGTGGATGGCGATGCGGAAATGCTGCATCTGAGCCTGGGCGCGGCCTTGGGTCATGGGCCGGATGCGCGTCTCGTTATCGACGCCCAAGGCCATGTGATAAAAGCAAATAAAGCCGCCGCATTAATTGCCGATGCCCTGGACGACCGCAGTAGCGAAGCCGCGAAAACCGTTCGTGAATGGGCTGACGATGACTATCTGGGGCCTGTATCCCTGAATGTGCCTGATGGCCAGTTGGCGCGCCGCTTCACCCTTCATGCGATTCCCATATTAAGGCAAAATGGCGAAGATGCCGCCATTTTGATTGGCCGCGAACCGGACTTGGCCAATCATTTGATGCAGGCCATGTCTGCGTCCCGCCAACTTTATAAGGACCTGGTGCAATGCGCGGGGGCCATGGCCTGGGAAGTCGATGCAAAGGGGCGTTTTTCCTATCTCAATGGCAGCACAGATTTAGGCTATGACCCGTTGGAATTAATGGGTGAATGCCCGGCCCATGCCTTAGGTTTGGATGCGCAAATCGCTGATAAGGTGTTTCTCGCGAAAGAACCGCTCCACGAAGCGGAACTGTGGCCCCTATGTAAAAATGGCGAACGCGCCTGTCTGGTGGTCTCCGCTACACCGCTTTTTGATGCGGAAGGTCAGTGGCTGGGCTGCCGGGGTATGGCGCGCAATGTCACGATGGAGCGAACCCAGGCGGATGCGCTGGCAAAGGCGCGAGATACTTTGGCACAATTGGCTTTAAGCGATGATTTGACGAATTTGCTGAACCGTCGCGCTTTCGATGAACAATTGGGTGTGCGTCTGCACCATGCGATACGTACCGGCCGCAGCGGGGCATTGCTCCTTATCGACCTCGACCATTTTAAAAAGCTGAATGATAATTTGGGGCATGCAGCAGGGGACCAGGCTCTCATCAAAGTTGGTGATGTTCTCGAAAAAAGCCTGCGCGTGGGGGATTTGGCAGCCCGTTTGGGCGGTGATGAATTCGGTGTCTGGCTGGAAGACACAGGGGAAGAGGGCGCTTGCGCAACAGCAGACCGACTGCAATCGCAACTGGAAGGCTTCAGTTTTTCCATCGGTATTGCCTTAAGTCAGTCAGGCGAGGCGCTGGCCGCATTAAAAGAACGGGCGGATAAAGCCCTTTACAGAGCCAAAGAAAAAGGCCGGGCGACATATGCATTGGCGGAGGGGGCTAAATGATTTTCGACAAAATTCTGGGCCGTAAAAAATCAAAACCCACGGGTGAAAAACTCAGCTATGAAGCCGCCCGTGAAGCTTTGGCCGATGGGGAAAAAGATACGATGTCTGCGCTGGCAGAGCGCGATGATACCCGCCCGGAAATGCTCTATTATCTGGCTGAGCAAGGCGAAGCAGATGTGCGTGCGAAAGTCGCTGCCAACAACGCCACGCCTTTAGCTGCCAATGAATTGTTAGCGGATGACGAGGCCGAAGATGTTCGCGCGGAACTCGCCCGCAAAATCGCACGGCTTTTGCCCGATATGGGCGATGGGGAGCGTAATGTCGTTCATGAACGCACATTAGAGCTTCTCGATAAATTAGCCCAGGACCAGCTACCCAAAGTGCGCGCCATTGTGGCGGAGGAAATCAAACGCTCCCCCAATGTGCCCAAACATATTGTGGACCGGTTAGCGCGCGATATGGATACCATCGTCTGCGTGCCGATTTTAGCTTATTCGCCGCTGTTGTCTGACGAAGATTTAACGGAAATCATTGCCGCTGGAACTGTGCAAGATGCCTTAAGCGCCATCGCTGGTCGGCCGGGTCTGTCAGAAGATGTGGCGGACGCTGTTGTGGCAACATTTGATGTGCCTGCGGTGGCAGCGCTCCTCACCAATGAAAGTGCGAAAATCCGCGAAGATACTTTGGATGCAATTTTAGATGGCGCAGACCAGGTGCAGGCCTGGCATGAGCCTTTGGCGCTGCGCTCTTCCCTTTCTATACGAGCCATGAAACGGATTGCGGGTTTTGTGGCATCCTCCCTGGTCGCGGCCATGGTGGAAAACCAGGTTTTGGAAGATGAGGCAGCAGAAGATATCTTAGATAATGCCCGCAAGCGCATTCATTCCGAACAAATCGGCGATGATGAAGAGGCTGCCATCACCGCGGAAGCTGAAGCATTATATCTGGGCGGGGGTATTGATGATGATTTCATCCTTGATGCTATTCGGAAAAACAAGCGCCTGTTGATTATTCATTGCCTGGCGAAATGTGCGGAAGTTCCCGTTGACGCGGCGAAAGACGTCATGCTGACCAAGTCCGGACGGACTGTGACGGCTTTGGCCTGGAAAGCGGGTCTGTCCATGCGAACAGCTTATGCGTTGCAGAAATCGGTGGCTTTGGTACCGCCCCTGCAATTATTGCACGCGGAAAACGGTGTGGACTTCCCCATTGAGCCAAAAGAACTGGCTTGGCAGCTGGAAGCGTTTCTAGACGCTTGAAACCTTTGTGCGCACCAACGTTCCAGCCCCCTTCGTGGTGAAAATCTCCAACAAGAGAGCATGCGGCATACGGCCATCCAATATGACGCCAGCCTCAACGCCTTCATCGACAGCCTTTAGACAGGTATCAACCTTGGGAATCATGCCCCCCGTGATGGTGCCGTCTTCTTTCAAAGCGTTGATGCGGTCTTCATCCAGGTCAGTGAGCAGCTTTTTCTCTTTATCCAAAACCCCAGCCACATCAGTGAGCAAAATGAACCGGGCCGCGTTCAACGCCCCTGCAATCGCCCCGGCCATGGTATCAGCGTTGATATTATAGGTGGCTCCATCTTCGCCACTTGCCAAAGGTGCAATAACGGGAATGATGTCTGAGGCCTGCATCACATCCAAAATATGCGGGTTTACATGTTTTGGATAACCGACGAAGCCTAAGTCCAGCAGCTGCTCGATATGGCTGTCCGGGTCTTTCTTTGTGCGTTTTAAAGGCTCAGCCTGCACAAGCCCGCCGTCTTTACCGGAAATACCCACAGCGACACCACCTGCCGCACCGATATTGGCAACAACCTGTTTGTTGATGGAGCCGGATAAAACCATTTCAGCGATTTCAACGGTGGCGGCATCTGTAACGCGCAGCCCATCAATGAAAGAGCTTTGAATGCGTAGTCGTTCCAGCATTTTGCCAATCTGTGGCCCGCCGCCATGGACAATGACTGGATTGATGCCGATTTGTTTCAAAAGAACCACGTCGCGGGCAAAAGACGCTGCGGCCTCTTCATCCCCCATGGCATGGCCGCCATATTTAATGACAAAAGTCCGGCCTGCGTATTTTTTTAAATAGGGGAGCGCTTCCGCCAAAGTGGCTGCTTTGCCAACGATATGCGCTAAAGGATGGTCCGGTGAAATCTCTGCGGCCATCATGCTTCCCCTTATTTTAGACGGCGTAGTTCAATACACTATCTGCAGCCTGGGCCAATTCATCAATCCCCCAGCCTTTTTCAGAAGACGTAGCCAAAACCTCTGGAAAGCTGGCCGGGCGTTTTTTCAGCACTTCCGCTGCCGCCTCAACGGCTTTGATACGCCCCGGCGGCTTGAGTTTATCAATCTTGGTCAGCACAGCTTGATAAGACACTGCAGCCTCATCCAGCATCTTCATGATTTCCAAATCATTGGCTTTGATGCCATGGCGGGCGTCAATCAGAATGAACACCCGACCTAAAGCCGCACGCCCCCGCAGATAATCGCGGATAAGATGGTTCCACGCATCCACCTGACCCTTAGGCGCCTTGGCATAGCCATAGCCTGGTAAATCCACCAAATAGCTTTGGTTGTCCTGGTCTTCGGGCCGGAAGAAATTAATCTCCTGCGTCCGCCCAGGCGTGCTGGAGGTGCGCGCCAGACCTTTTTGGCCGACCAGCGCGTTAATCAGGCTGGATTTTCCCACATTGGACCGCCCGGCAAAAGCAATCTCAGCCCGGTCGCCCTCAGGCAGCCCATCCAGCGCCACAACGCCTTTTACAAAAACCCAGGGTCGGCGGAATAACAGCGGCCGACCTGTGGTTTCCTCTGAGGATTGATGGCTCATTCTTCGGCCTCAACACGGCGTTGGATGAACCACTGTTGTGCAATGGTCAGCACATTATTCCAAATCCAGTAAATCACCAGACCAGCCGCAAAGGGGGCCATGATGAAGGTGAAGACAATGGGCAGAGCTTTCATGACCTGCGCTTGAACCGGGTCTGTTGGAGCCGGGTTCAGCTTCTGTTGGAAATACATGCTGAAACCCATGATGATGGGCAATATGCCAATGGCCAGGAAGCCTGGTGGGTCAAAGGGCAACAAGCCAAACAGATTGACCGGTGTTAAAGGGTCCGGCGCAGACAAATCCTTAATCCAGCCATAGAAGGGCGCATGGCGCATCTCAATGGTGACAAATAACACTTTATACAGCGCGAAGAAGACCGGGATTTGAATCACAATAGGCAAACAACCCATCATAGGATTGACTTTTTCTTTGCGGAACAAGCCAGACATTTCCTGCTGCAAACGCATTTTGTCATCTTTATAGCGTTCCTGCAGTTCCTTCATCCGCGGCTGCATTTTCTTCATACGACCCATGGATTCATAAGCTTTATTCGCCACAGGGAAGAGCAGTAATTTGATGACAAGTGTCAGGGCCAAAATCGCTAAGCCCACATTGCCAATAATACCGTTGAAGAAATCCAGGCCATAGAAAATCGGCTTGGTCAGGAAGCGGAACCAGCCCCAGTCGATAGTCAGGTCAAATTTCTCAATACCCTCATTTGCCTCATAGGCTTCGATGACATCGACTTCTTTCGCGCCAGCAAAAAGTTGGTTGGTAATTTCAACGCTAGACCCTGGTGCAATAATTTGCCCGTCTTCGCGGTAGCTGACCACATAATCACCCTGCGCGCCATCACGATAGACAAGGCGGGCGGAGAAAGGGCGGTCCTGGTCAGGAACCAGAGCCGTCATCCAATATTGGTCGGTCATGCCCAGCCAGCCGCCGGTTGATGTCATGTCGATGACTTTTTCATCTTCCATTTCATCATAATCAACTTCTTCCAAAGACCCGTCGATGACGCCGACAACGCCTTCATGAAGCACGAAAAAGCCCTTGGTTTCAGGCAGGCCGCGGCGGGTGATTTTGGCAAAAGGATACAGCGTGATGCTGGCGGTGGAGTTGTTTTCAACGCTTTGGCGCACCGTGAAAAGATAATCTTCGTCAACGCTGATATGGCGTTTGAAAACCAGGCCTTGGCCGTTATCCCAGCTTAAAGTCACGTCGTCATCAACGCCTAAGCGCGGCTTATCCGCAATCCAGCGCGTATTGGCGTCAGGCAAAATCAGGCCTGCGTCCGGGCGCGGCAGCCAGCCAAACTCCGTCGTATAGCCTTTGGGGCCATCTAGAGGGGATAAGAGGTGAATATTCTCTTCCCGTTCAACGGTGACCCAATAATCTTTTAAAGTGAGGTCGTCGAAGCGACCGCCGTTTAAATTGATGGAACCGGACAGGCGCGGCGTTTCAATAGTGACGCGCGCATCATCGCTTAAGGCTTCCTCGCGGGTGGCAAGGCTTGCACCTTCGGCCTGAGCTGCGATATCTGCAGGTGCGATATCGGTATTTTCAGGGGCAACAACTTCTGCCGGAGCTTGTGCCGCGATTTCCGCTTCTAAGACGGCGCGCTGCGGGGCAGCATAGAAATATTCCCAGCCCAAAAGCACAACGGCTGATAAAGCCAAAGCAATAAGAAGATTTTTCTGTTCGGACATTTCCGCCCAGTCCTTTTTCTTGTTCCACTCAATGGCGCTGATGCGCCTTACCCTTTTCTTCAGGGACCGGGTCATAGCCTGACCCACCCCAGGGGTGACAGCGTCCAATACGCCTGACCCCAAGCCAGCCCCCGCGAAACAGGCCAAAACGCCCAATCGCAATCGCTGTGTATTCAGAGCAGCTAGGTTGATAGCGGCATGTGGGCCCAATGAGAAGAGATAAACTGTTCTGATAGACACGAATCAGGAAGATGGCGGCTTTACGACCCATTTTTATCCTCCTGCTTTACGCCTTCATATTTTAAACCAAGGCGCTTCAGCGCCCATTTCAAATCCCGCAATAAATCTGCGAACGCAATCTCTTCATCCCGTGCCCGCGCAATCAACACAATGTCGTGCCCGGCTTGGCACGTGTTGGGGATGACTTGTTTAGCCACTTCCCGCAAACGCCGCTTGGCCCGATTGCGGGCAATGGCATTGCCCACTTTCTTGCTGGCCGTATAGCCCACACGGATGAGCGGATTATCATCGTCCCGTTTCACGGCTTGGACAATGAACCCGGGTGTCACCCAGCGCATGGCCCGTGCCGCTTTCAGGAAATCGGGACGCCGCTTTAAAGTTTCAAGGGGGAAGGGAGGATGAATCGGATTTTCACCGCCATCCCCGTCTTTAAAATGACACGACCGCGAATGCCGGTCGCTGTTTTGCTCCCGTTTCGCGGTCATGAAAATTCTGCCCTGATGTCAGGCCTGCTTAAATTAAGCAGAGAGACTCTTGCGTCCTTGCCGGCGCCGGGATGCAATAATCTTGCGCCCACCTGGGGTCGACATACGTGCACGAAAGCCATGTTTGCGCTTGCGCCGCAAATTCTTGGGTTGAAAGGTGCGTTTCACAATTCTTCTCCGACAGCGGCAACGTCAATTCATCGCCGCATCTCTAATCACGCGGGCCTCTTTAAGCGCTGTTTCGCTTCGAGTCAATGAAACAAGCGTGATAAAAGCGCGTTTTTAGGGGTATTTCGCTTAAAAATCCGTTAGATCACCAATAAAGCAGTTTTTGGGTGAGGCCATGTCAAAAGAAAAAACCACGGTTGCAGCGCGTATCAAAAAATTTCTGCCCTTCATCATCATCGCATTGGCTTTTGTGCTGGTGCGGGTGACAGGGGTTGGAGAGTATCTGTCTTTTGAGAAATTGGCTGATGGCCGGGCCGAGCTTACGGCTCTGCGGGATGAGCTGGGCTGGATTGGCCCGTTACTCCTTATTCTCATTTATGCTGTGCTTGCAGCCATCGCTATGCCGGGCATGGCCATCGTCACTATTGCAGCAGGATTTTTATTCGGCACCTGGTTAGGGGGCAGCAGCGTACTCATCGGGGCCACCAGCGGTGCGACGGTTTTATTTCTAGCCACCCGAACCGCATTACGCCCTCTATTGGCAGAAAAGGCCGGTCCTTGGCTGGCAAAAGTGAATGAGGAAGTTTCCAAGGGCGAAGTGAGTTATATGCTCACGATTCGCCTTCTGCCCCTGGTGCCCTTTTGGATTGCCAATCTGGCACCTGGTTTTGTCCAAGTGCGACTTCGCACCTTCGTCTGGACCAGCTTTTTCGGCATGGCCCCCGGCACTTTTGTTTATGCGTCTTTAGGCTCAGGCGTAGGCTCCATCATGGATAAGGGAGAAGTACCGCAATTAGCAGGCATGATGCTGCAACCAAATATCCTGCTTCCCTTAGTAGGGCTTGTCACTTTATCCTTGTTACCGGTGGTGTATCGCCATGTGAAAGCGCGTAAGGGGGTGTGATGAAAATGGCTAAGGTTCGAAAAACGCAGCTTTGCGTCATTGGCGCAGGTGCAGGCGGTTTAAGCGTAGCAGCCGGGGCCGCTCAGCTTGGTATGAAAACCATGTTAATTGAACGCGGGCAAATGGGCGGTGATTGCCTGAACACAGGCTGTGTTCCGTCCAAATCTTTGCTCGCCGCTGCGGCAAGAGCCGAAAGCGCGCGCCAAGCCCATAAATTCGGTGTGAAGCTGGATAATCTGCAAACTGACTGGGCTCAGGTTCATGCCTATATAAAAGGTGTCATTGCAGATATCGAACCCCATGACAGCCAGGAACGCTTTGAAGGTCTGGGCGTTGAAGTCATCCGCGATGCGGCCCGCTTCATTGACCCCAAAACCATCGAAGTGGGTGGGGAAAAGATTCGCGCCAAACGTTTCGTCATTGCAACGGGCGGGCGACCAATGGTGCCTGATATCCCAGGCCTGGATACAATTGATTATGTGACCAATGAAACGCTGTTTGAGCTGAAGCAATGCCCTGACCATTTGCTCATCATAGGTGGTGGTCCGGTGGCATTGGAAATGGCTCAGGCGCATCACCGTTTAGGTGCTAAAGTTACTATCATTGAAAAGCTTGATATCTTAGGCAAGGACGATGTCGAGGCGCGCCAAGTGGTCATTGACGCTTTGTTCAAAGAAGGCATTGTCTTTCATGATTTCTCAGACATCACATCCATTGAAAAAGACGGCTTAAACGTCACCATCCATTTTTCAAAAGCAGGCCTTGTCCAAAGCGTCACAGGCTCTCATGTACTGATTGCCGCCGGGCGGGTGCCGAATATTGAGGGCTTGAATCTGGCGGCAGCCAAAGTGGAAGCGGGACCACAGGGCATTCAAGTGGATGGAAAATTACGCACCAGTAACAAACGCATCTATGCCGTGGGTGACGTGACGGGTGGGCGTCTTTTCACCCATATTGCAGGCTATGACGCGGGGATTGTCATTCGCAATGCCCTGTTCAAACTCCCTGCCAAAGCGAATTATGATGCAGCACCTTGGGTGACCTATACGGACCCGGAACTGGCTCATGTTGGGTTACGCGAAGATGAAGCACGGTCCCGCCATGGGGACGTTCGTGTTTTAAAATCAGATTTTGTCGACAATGACCGCGCGAAATGTGAAGGCCGGACCAAAGGCTTTGCCAAAGTGCTGGTGCATAAATCCGGGCGTATCTTAGGGGCAACAGTCGTCGGGCCAAATGCCGGAGATTTAATACAAATATGGACTTTAGCCTTGAATAAAGGACTGAAAATAAGAGACTTAACAGGTTATATTGCGCCTTATCCCACTTTTGGTGAAATCACCAAGCGGGTGGCTGGCGAATATTATAAAGACAGTCTCTTTAGTCCGCGTACCCGAAGATTAGTAAAGGTCTTATCCTATTTTGGCTGAGCAGAAACACGCAATGGATGACATGCCTGCCCCCGGCTTGATTCGCTGGGTGATGGGCCTGTCCGCGCGGGTCCTTCTGGTCACTCTGGCCTTTGTTATGGCCATTCAAGTCCTGGTGTTCGTGCCGTCTCTGGCGAACTTCTGGCGGGATTTTTTAAACCAGCGTTTGGAAGCGGCGCACATCGCCGCCATCGCCCGCGATGCCGCCATGGATAATATGGTTTCGCCGGAATTAGAGCGGGAATTACTTGATATCGCTGGCGTACGGGTTGTCGCCCTGAAACAGGAAGGCGCGCGGCAATTAGTCTTTGCGGATCGAGAGCCGGTGACGATTGACAGCCGCTATGATTTGCGGACAGCAACATTGATTGACCGCATGACAGCGACCTTTGCAACCCTGGCCCGCGGTGGGCAAGGCACGATGCAGGTCGTCGGCCAATCCCAGAAAATGCCCGGTGAATTTATCGAGGTGATTCTCGATGAGGACGCGCTGCATGGCGCCATGCTGGTTTATTCCGGCAATATTTTATTCCTGTCCGTTATCATTTCTGTTTTTACGGCATTGCTTGTTTATCTATCGCTTCACTTTGCAATTGTGCGCCCCATGCGGAAGATATCCAACGCCATTGCGGCCTTTAGAGAGGACCCGGAAAACCCCAACGTCACCATGGAAAGTTGGGGCCGACGGGATGAGATAGGCGTTGCCCAATGTGAGTTGTCCAGGATGCAAATGGAAGTGCGGCAGGCTTTGGCAGAACGGTCCAGACTGGCAAATCTTGGCGCAGCTGTCGCACGGATTAATCACGACCTGCGTAATATATTGGCTAATCTGCAACTGGCTTCGGATGGCCTGGCCCGATCCGAAGACCCTAAAGTTCAGGTCATTACCCCACGCATTATGCGGGCTGTTGACCGGGGTATAAGATTGTGCCGCGACACATTGGCTTATGGGAAGGCAAGTGAGCCACCACCTATGAAACGTCAGATACTGATTGGTGCTTTGGTGGAAGAGGTCTCGATGCTTCTTGGCCTTCAGGATATGCCAGCCGTCAATTGGTCAAACCAGATTGATGAAAGGCTATCCGTGCCTTTGGACGCGGATCAGATATTCCGTGTTTTTCATAATCTGCTCAGCAATGGTCTGCAGGCGATGGACGGGCGCGGGTCCTTAAATGTGTCCTCCCGTATCGAAAATGAATTGGCCGTCATATCCATTACAGACAATGGCCCAGGTGTTCCAGAACATGCTCAAGATGATCTGTTTAAGCCCTTCATGAGCTCAACAAAGGCGGATGGGTCTGGATTGGGTCTGGCCATTGCTGCTGAACTCGTCCGCGCGCATGGCGGGCACCTTGAGCTTGCACATTCGGACAGCTCCGGATCGGTTTTTGACGTTTATTTGCCGCTGAAAGATTGAAAATGAACCATGTGTCACCAAAACCAGGCGCTGATGACGCAATAAGCGATATCCCCGGCTTGAAAATCGGCCATGCGCATGATGACAAAGTCAATACTGGCGTGACCGTGATATTGCCGGATACTCCTTGCCCCATGGCTGTTGATGTTCGAGGGGGCGGGCCGGGCACGCGAGAGCTTGAGGCTCTGGACCCCTCCTGCGTTGTTTCCAGTTTTCATGGACTGGTCTTATCTGGTGGCTCTGTCTTTGGCCTGGATGCCGCCGGTGCAGTGGTGAACTGGCTGTCAAATAAGGGCCGTGGCCTGGATTTGAACCCAAGGGCAGTTCCTGTTGTTCCTTCAGCCATTCTCTATGATTTAGGGAATGGCGGAGATAAAGATTGGGGAGAGACGCCTCCCTATCAAAGCCTTGCCAGACAGGCATGTGAGACAGCAAGCTATGAGGCCACTGCGGGTCGTATAGGTGCAGGCTATGGCGCAACCTCAGGCCACCGGCAAGGTGGCATCGGCATGGCCTCCTTATGCCTGGATGATGGGCTTTGTGTTGCAGCGATGATTGCTGTCAACAGTTTTGGGGATGTCTATGAAGGGGGCGCGCAAAGCGACATCCCCCTCCCTAAGATACCAATGCCAGGTTTAAATACGACGATTGGCTGTGTGGCAACAAATGCCTCTCTGGATAAAGGCGGATTAAAGCGCCTGGCAATGATGGCTCAGGATGGCTATGCCCGATCCATTCGCCCCATTCATACACTTTTCGACGGCGATACAATCTTTGCTTTGGGAACAGCGGCATATGACAAAGCGCTCAGCCCGCTGGACCTCAGCATATTGGGGACGATGGCCGCAGACTGCGTCGTTAAAGCTGTGCACCGTGCCGTTGGTGTTTAAGGGCGCGGCGAATCCGATAAAGATAAGTTGACTTCGCGACGATACACATCAGCCGATGATAAAAGAGTGTCAATTTGGCTCACCAATCGTCCTGCACTTTGCAGTGAGGTGGTGACATCAGCGCCTTGGGCGGATGTTGCCGCGATATCCGCTGAGATCTGAGCGACACTGGACCTTAATGTGCGAATTTCACCGGTTATCTGCTCCAGGCGCGTTAACTCCAGCTGCGTTGTGGTCCAGTCGGAAGATGACGGGCCAAGCCTGCCGTTATTCGCCTTTTTCTTCGCTTCTTCGACAAGTTCTTTTTGCTGGTTATACCGGTTAAGGATCGTGTTGAACGCCGCACGCGTCTGCGTCAAACGAGAGTTTAAATTGACCAGTCGTATCGCGCTTTCCTGATCGGACATTTCGGGCATGGGGATATCAGCCTCAATTTCAGCCTGTTCCATTTGCCCTTGCCTCTGAAACTCCACGTCACTGTCATCTTGTGGCGCCAATTTGGGCCATTCCCCTTTGTAACTGCCGCAAGATGCCAGCAGGAAGAGAAAAGAAACAGACGCGAAAGTGGCCGCGCGTGGGTTAAACATGGCTGAAGGCCTTTCCAATATCCTTGAATTTCCGCCCTTGTTGGGATGTTTGTCTCTCTATACGCATATATCGATAAAGAAAGGAATTGAAAAAGCATAAAACAAAGGCTTGCCAAGGGCGTTTCCTTTGAGTAGGTTCCGCGCCGCACCGCAATTTTACATGTGTTGCATGCGCGCTCGTAGCTCAGCTGGATAGAGCACTAGACTACGAATCTAGGGGTCGGGAGTTCGAATCTTCCCGAGCGCGCCATTCTCACTTCGTTCAAACGGCTTCCCGATTTATTCAATTGATTTGCATTTTGTCAGATGGCGCGCGCCATCGGTTCCGTCTTAGCCGCGTTATAAACCTTTTCTAAATATTGTTTTTTTCAATTCCTTCCTCAACCCTGTTTCTCTATCCAGCGGAAAAGGGGGCATGGCATGCCTGCTAAAGATGAAATCCAGGTCTTAAAAGAGGAGCCTTCGCCTGAGGATGGTGAGCGCGGGTATAAGTTCAAAATAGGTTTGGAAGGTGAAGTCACCTATATTTTCGGCGTTAAAGGTGGGGTTGGTTTGTCGTTTGACACTGAAAACCTTGAGCTTGGCGGCAGCGTCTGGCTTGCCGGGACTATGGGCTATTCTCTGGGTGGCGCTGTACCTGTTTCCATTGAGCGCAGCGAAGGCGGCGAGGCCAAAAACGACATTGATTTTGGTATGGCCGTTGTCGGCGACTTAAGCATCGGCCCCGTTTCCGCGGGTCTGACATTTGCGGAGCTGAAGGACGGAAAATTCGTTGAATCTTCTGGCAGTAATGGAGTTGCGGGCGTTGACCTCTCCAATGGTGCTGGGGAGATAAAGGTGAAGCCCGCATTAAAATTTGGGGCCTCAATTGGCATGCAGGCTGAGGTGGAAGGGACGACAACAGTTATCGCGGACAGTGTTCGGTATTTGGATGCTGCGTTCGATAGCGCCTCTGTCGTGATGAAAAATGCTTTTGAGTCAGTGAAGGAGCTGACAAAAGAAAAAGCAGAAGAAGTTGAAAAAATACTTGATGAATTCAATCAAGAGATTGATAAATTATTCTCGCCGGCAGAGCCGGAAAATATTCCTGAAAACAATGATTTGCCAAGGATGGAATAGATGGAGAAGCAGGGGCGCAGGTCTCAAATTCGTGTGCAGTTGTGGATACATTGTCTGATTGGGTGGGCTGTTATTCTGGCCATGGTGCTGACGCCGGATGTCATGGTCCGCAACATATTGTTTTTCGTTGGTGGGTTTTTCGCTATTCGTATTTGGTTTCTGAAATGTGAGAAATGTAAGGCCCCTTTTTACAGCCAGACAGGCAAAGAGGGGGAGCTTCCGAAATTCACGCCCAAGTCGATGTTGTTTTTGCCTAAGTCTTGTCCTCGGTGTGGGGTTGAACGTGTTTAGCCTGCGTAAATTCTAAGAACATTTGGAAGGAAACATTGTGCAAGATCAAAGTTACAGGGATTTCGTAAGACAGGAAAACCGCCTTCGACAGATGGGGCGTGAAAATGCCAGAGCAGAGCGTATTGATGATCGGCTGGGCCGTTCCGGCCCTGTATCCACTGCGGCGTCTGAAGCAGTAGGAGATACAGGTGGTAAAACGGAGCTTGCCGGCGAGGTTATCGGTACTAAAGTCGGCGGTGAAGCAGGCGAAGCGCTGAAAGCGGTTGGGAGGCGCGCAGGTATCGCCGGTACGCTTGGTGAGGCTGCGATTTCAACCTATGAAGAATATCAAACGCCGGACTCAGCGGATCTTGATGTCATAATCGCTGGCAAATTGGCGCGAATTGGCAGCGTGGGCGCTGTCACTGCGGGAAGCACGCTCGCAGCGGCAGAAACCGGACCTGCTGCACCCGTTATTGGCTTTGTAGCCGGGGAAAGCTTTGATGAAACCCTGGGAGATAAATTAGAAGCAGGGGTCAGGCAAAGCTATGTTGAGTTTTTAGACGTTTTCTCCAATTTGTCCGATTATGCTGAAGAAGTTGCGGCCAACGCCCAGGATTATCTGCTGAGCCGATATGAAGAACCCCCCAAATGATATCTATCCCGTTTAACAAGGCTCAGCTATGGCTGCAAACCGTAGGGTTGACGGCTTTCGTGATCTATGTCGCCTATCGTTATGCGTCTGATGTATTTGGTCTCCTGCCCGTGATTGGAGATGGGGGAAGCCCCGTATTTCGGTCTGTGGGGCTATTGCTTGTTGTGCTGTATATCCCATTTCTAAAGCGCTATTATCAGATGCTTTTTTATGACGGGCCGGCGGTTGTTCTCGATGAAAAGGGTGTATCGGCTTTTCCTTGGAATAAGAGGCAGGCTTTGAAATGGTCAGATATTGAGCGCGTAAAACTAACAGATTGGGGCCTGTCGATCCGCAGGGGGCGCGGCTATCGTTATCTGACGCTTGAGGGAAAGAATGGGGGAAAGCTTAAGATTGAATCCCATATAATCAGGCGTAGTCATTGGTTGGAGGTTTATCAGAGTATTTTAAATTCTGCGCCATCAACCGCCATTGAAAGCCTCGCTCCAATTGAAAAATAACGTGTGTTTGATCAATATTCTCATATTCAAATATTAAGTGAATTGGTTAATCAATTGAATATCGGATTTCTTTACACTTTGGTAACATCATCTTCTAGTTGCATATTCTAGAATCCTATAAAATTTCATTGAATCTTATGTGGCAAGCTTCTTGCGTATCAACGACGTGGAAGTCCGATTTGGGACTCATCGACGTTAGGGGATCGTTGATATGCGCTATAAATCAAAAAAACGGGACGTGGCCGCGGTATCGGTCATTTTCTTCTTTCTGTTGATTGTAGCAACTGCCATCGACACATTGCCGTGGTATTTTGGCGGGATGCCGAATTTCATCTCTGGTAATGAGAGCGATGATGGCATCAACAAAGAATTCTATAGTGTCTATGATGAAGACTGCGATGAACTGATGCGTCGCTGGACGCTTGGGAAAGTGAACCGTAAAGCATTGGAAGATGCGGACTGTGCGGCACCAACCCGTGTCGCTTCAGTAGGTGATCAACGCTATTATGTGACCGATTTCGACGATGAAACTGCGTTGGAAGATATTCTGCCGGAGGGTGAAGAGGGCGACAGTGTTGTTCCAAAACCGGTTGACCCGATTTTTGGCAATATTGAACCGTCCGCAGGTGAAGGCATTGGGCGTGTGCCCAATTTCGCTGGCGGGATTTCAGCGGGCCGTGGGTTTGGCGGACCAACTATAAGTCCGTCTGATGCGGTGAACATGGATCAAGCCTTTCGCGGCGCCTTTGGTGGTGGTTTTGGTGGAAGTGGCGGTGGTGGTAGCGGTTTGCCTCTGAACACGATCTTTCCTGATTCACCAAGCTCTGGTGATGGGTCGACCCCACCTGTTTTCACACCTGGCGGTGATCTGCCTGATACGCCGCCGAATATGAACGGCCAACCTGTTGTAACGGTTACGGCTTCAAATGGTGGGTCAAATGGTGGATCTGGCGGTGGGTCTGGCAGTGGTTCGAACGGTGGGGGTTCGAACGGCGGCGGCTCAAATGGCGGCGGCTCTAATGGTGGCTCAGACGGTGGTAGCTCTGGCGGGGGGTCCAATGGTGGGCCAGTCGTATTGGATACATCGCAAGAGATAACATCTATTCCGGAGCCATCAGCTCTTGGCTTGCTTGCCTTGGGATTATTAGGACTGGGGGGCCTGTGGCGTCGACGTCGATAATTACGACGCTGCAGGGAAAGCCCAGTCATTTGGCTGGGCTTTTTTTTGTGTTCATGCCAGGTGACAAAGGCCTTAAACATCTGTTCATCTCTACTTCAGCTATTAGAGTATATGTTTGGCTGGTGATGATCAGGGGTGATGTCTTGCATCCTGTCTTAAATAGAATGGGAATGGCCTTGGTGATGCTTTTGGCAACGCCCTCGCTGTCCTTTGGACAGGAACGGGAGATGGATTGTATCCCTTTGCCTCGTGTGGGCAGCCGCGACATCATTGACAATAGCACGATCAATTTTCACATGAAGGACGGGCGTATCTATGTGATGCGCCTGAGCTTTGAATGCCCAAGTTTGAAATTTGACGACAGCTTTTATTACAGTGTTCGCGGTCTGCGCCTATGTCCGACAGACGTCATTACGAACCGGTCAGGTTTTACCTGTCCAATTGAAACAATTGAAATCCTGGAAGACGAGCAGCCTTAGCGCCCACCGAAAAAGGCAGTGGCCTTACGGTCTTTTCTGACATTCTGGCTTTGATAGGCTTCTTCGCAATGGGCTTCACAATAGGGAAGACCCGGAGCGGCCTTTTTTCCGCAGAACTGAAAATCGTCATCGCCCGGATGCCCGGATGGCCATTTGCACATGCGTTCAGTCAGGTCGAGCAATGTGATTTTTGCAGGCTTGGCAGGTTTCGCCTTTTTCGCAGGGCGACCGCCTTTGCCTTTTGCGGATTTGACGGGAGAAGGTCTGGATTTCAAACCTAAGCGATGGGCTTTGCCAATCACTGCATTGCGGGTGACGCCTTCGCCCAGCCGCTCGGCAATTTGGCTGGCGCTAAAGCCTTCGTCCCAAAGTTTGGATAATTTTGCAATGCGTTCGTCCGTCCAGGCCATCTGCGCCTCTGTCCTTCAATATCTTCAAGAATGTGCGACTATAATGGGCTTTTCTGCGCATTACCAGCATTGAGCGGCTTGCAAGGGTGGATTGCCCAATGCTAATCCCAAAGCCATAGTCAATATAGATAGCCATTTAACCGGGAGTGCGCCGTGACGCAAGAGGCAAAGGCCGAACAATCCGCTGTGGAAAATAATATGACCTGGTCGGACAGGCGTATTGGCGCCTTGAATATGATAGGTCTGATGACCTTATATAAAAGGGAAGTGGGGCGTTTTTTAAAAGTGTTTTTGCAGACGGTCATTGCCCCGGCTGTTACGACCCTGTTGTTCCTTATCATCTTCACAGTGGCGCTGGGCCGTGGTGGACGTGAGGTTGTGGGTATTCCCTTTGCAACTTTTCTGGCACCGGGCCTGATTGCTATGGCTGTTCTTCAAAACAGTTTTGCCAACACGTCGTCCTCTCTTTTAATCGGGAAAGTCCAGGGCACAATTTTGGATTTCTTGATGCCGCCTTTATCAGCCTTTGAACTGATGCTGGGATTTGTCAGCGGGGCGGTGACACGTGGCGTGATGGTTGCTGTGACTGTGGCCGTGCCCATGTTCTTTTATCCGGGTGTGGACTTGAAATTCGCGCATCCACTGATGCTGATTTATTTCATCGTGTCCGCTGCGGTGATGATGTCGTTGCTTGGGTTGTTAACGGCAATCTGGGCGGAGAAATTTGACCATGCAGCTGCGGTTCAAAACTTTCTTATCCAGCCTTTGTCCCTTTTATCCGGCACTTTCTATTCGATCACAGTGCTTGCCCCATCCTGGCAGATGGTCAGCCATGCGAACCCCTTCTTCTATCTGATTGATGGTGTGCGCTATGGCATGCTTGGGCATAGTGATGGGGATGTTGTGCAGGGGGCGCTTATCATATTGGCGTTGAATGTGACATTATGGCTATGGGCGCAATATCTCTTCCGGTCGGGGTATAAACTACGCTCTTGAGGGGAAAGCCGTTGACAAGTGATTTGCCATATGTAAATCGGTTTTTCTAAACTCATATGGAATTAAGTTCTGAATAATAGTTAAAAGGCCAAATAAATGATTTCACCAGTGATGCCTGTCTATCGCCGTTCTCCCCTGGCCTTTGAGCGCGGGGAGGGCGTTTATCTTTATGATGACAAGGGTGAGGAATATCTGGATTTCGTTGCTGGCATTGCTGTGTCCGCTTTTGGCCATGCCCACCCGCATCTGGTGAATGCCTTGAAAGCACAGTCCGAAAAGCTTTGGCATACGTCCAATCTTTTTCGTATTCCCGGACAGGAGGTTTTGGCCCAAAAGTTAGTGGATGCAAGTTTCGCGGATACAGTGTTTTTTACCAACAGCGGCGCTGAATCCATCGAATGCGCGGTAAAGATGGCCCGGCGTTATCACCATGGTGAAGGGAATCCTGACCGTTATCGTATCATCACCTTCCGTCAGGCTTTTCACGGCCGGACGATGACTGGTATTTCCGCCACCAATCAGGAAAAGCTGCGGGACGGCTTTGGCCCCTTGCCTGACTGGTTTGATGTGGTGCCTTTTGGTGATTTGGATGCTGTGGAGGAGGCTTTGTGCAGCGAAAGTGCTGCTTTCATGGTGGAACCGGTCCAGGGTGAAGGGGGGGTAAGCGCTGCCCCGCAAGGCTTTCTCCAGGCCTTGAGAGAAATTGCCGACGCAAAAGATATGCTGCTGATTTTTGATGAGATTCAATGTGGCATGGGCCGAACAGGCAAATTTTTCGCCCATGAACATGATGGTGTATTGCCGGACATTGTGGCGTCGGCCAAAGGGATTGGCGGCGGCTTCCCATTGGGGGCCTGCCTGGCCAATGAACGGGCGGCTAAACATATGACCGCCGGGGCTCATGGCTCCACCTATGGTGGGAACCCTCTGGCGATGGCCGTTGGGAATGCAGCCATGGATATCCTGCTTGCGGATGGGTTTTTAGACCGGGTGGCGGCTATGGGTGAAAAGCTTGAAGCCATGTTGAAAGAGCTGATCACTGAATTTCCCCAGGCATTTGAAGAGGTGCGCGGGCGTGGCCTGATGCGGGGTTTGAAGTTGAACTTTCCCGTGGCTGATATGGTTGCGGTCTGTCGAGACCAAAAATTACTGACGGCACCGGCGGCTGGAGATGTGCTTCGCCTGCTGCCCCCGCTTATCATTGAAGAGACACATATTGCGCAGGCAAAAGAGAAACTGCGCGCTGCTGCCAAAGCGATGATGACGCAGCATCAATTGGGATAAGACCCATGCCACATTTTCTGGATCTGGACGTCGTTGATACAGCGGCGTTGCACGCCATTTTAGATCAGGCCCATGCCATGAAAAAGGCGAGGGCGGGGCAGCCTAAGGGTGGCCTTGATCAAGGCGCGCCTATGACTGGGCGCATTTTGGCGATGATTTTTGAGAAGTCGTCCACGCGCACCCGAGCGTCCTTTGATGTTGGGATGCGACAAATGGGGGGTGGAGCCCTGAGCTTTTCCGCTCAAGATATGCAATTGGGGCGCGGCGAAAGCGTTGAGGATACGGCGCGGGCTTTATCTGGCTATGTAGATGCCATTATGATTCGGGCCAAAAGCCATAAGACCTTGCTGGCCCTAAGCGAAGCGGCAAGCGTTCCGGTCATTAACGGGCTGACGGATAAAAGCCACCCCTGTCAGATTATGGCGGATATGTTGACCGTCAAAGAACGTCTTGGACGCGTTAATGGTTTGCGAATGACCTGGATGGGGGATGCTAATAATGTGGCGAAATCAGTGATTGATGCCGCTGAAAAATTTGAATTCCACTTGACCTTGGGGTGCCCAAAGGCCTATGCGCCCTCTCAAGAGAAATTAAATGCCTGGACCTGCTGGGTAGAAGACCCGGTTGAGGCCGTTGCAAATGCAGACGTCATTATGACGGACACCTGGGTGTCCATGGGTCAAGAAAAAGAACGGGAAGAGCGGCTTCGGATATTGTCCCCTTATCGGGTGAATGAAGACCTGATGGCCCGGGCTTCGCAAGATGCGCTGTTTCTCCACTGCCTGCCTGCCCATCGGGGTGAAGAGGTTAGTGCAGAGGTGATTGATGGCCGACAGTCCGCTATATGGGATCAGGCAGAAAACAGGCTGCATGCACAAAAGGCGATTTTGCGCTACTGCTTGAATGTGTAGGAAGAAAAAATGCTTGAAGACAATGCCCCCATTGCTGTGACCGGTGTTGAAGGTGACTGGCAGGATAAAGTGCTGCCTTTTTCCATTGAAAATCAGGACATTCGTGGCCGCCTTGTGCGCCTGGGACCTGCTTTGAATCAAATCATGGCTGCTCATAAATATGCCGATCAAGTTGGCCAGGTGATGGCGGAGACATTGGCACTGACTGCGGCCCTGGGGTCAATTTTAAAAGCTGAAGATCAGCTGAGCATCCAAGCCAAAGGCGAGGGTGCGGTTTCTATGATGCTGACGGACTATCGCGCTGGTGGGGCCATGCGTGGCTATGCGCAATTGTCTAAGGAGCAGGCTCTTCCCGCCGATGTCTCCGGCCCGGCATTATTTGGTAAAGGCTTTCTCGCTATGACCTTGGAAAAGGATGGGGAGCGTTATCAAGGGATCGTCGAGCTGGAAGGCGAGACCATGGCCGATTGCGCAGTCAAATATTTTGAACAGTCGGAGCAAACACCGACGCGCTTGTTCTTAGCTGCTGAGAAGGACGAGCAAGGCTGGTGGCGTGCGGGTGCTATATTGCTTCAACATTTGGCAAAGGGCGAAGAAGGCGGCCCCCGGCTTTTATCACCGGATCAGAAAGAGGATTGGAGCCGGGTCTCCATGTTGATGGAAACGCTCTCCATGGATGAGCTTTTGAACCCGCAACTACCCAGCACGGACTTGCTGTTCCGTCTTTTCCACGAAGAAGGTGTACGGGTCTTCCCGCAGACAGAATTGACGAAAGACTGCCGCTGCACCCGCGAACATATCTCAGGCGTATTGGGGCGATTTTCCGACGAAGATATCGCTCATATGGTAGTTGACGGCAAAATCACTGTAACCTGTGAATTCTGTTCCAAAGACTTCGTTTTCGACCCGGAAGCCGCTGCTGCTGAATAATTTAAGCCACACCTATTTCGTGTTTAATATTTGTAAATACACGAGATAGGTGTATTGTTGTCCTTGATTAACTGAAGGGCAAACCTCCCATGCAGCAACACCGACTCAGCTTCAATGACCAAGGCCTTGATGATCTCGAGAGCTTTGATGCTCCCGCTCTTGGAAACTCGGAAAGGGCGAGTGACCATAAGCCAGATGAGCCAACTGATGGCCGCTTGAACTTCGATTCAGATTTGGAAGAGATGGTTGAGAAGTTTCTTGTACGTCAGCAGGTTATGGAACGGGGGGCTATTAAGGTGGAATTCAAACGTGCAGACGAATTAGAGTTAGGTGGTGACCAGAGGAAAGGAACTCATCTTAACTTCAGAGAATTTCTGCATAAACATATGCCTGATTCGACCTTGCCGCCAGACTTTGGTGAATATGTAAGTCAAAGTATTGGTGCTATTAATGGATGCTTTGAAAGTACTTATAATGATAAGAGTATTTGTAATAATAGCCCTTATGAACGTGTCGGTATTGTGGTGCGTTGTGACCTTGACGAATGCAGGTTTACGGTCCCAAATACGGATGCTGCGCTAGGGCATGATACGATACGGGGCGGCGGCCCTCTGGCCGGACCGTTCAGTGATGCAACCCTGCTTATTATAGGAATTCCGGAGAATATCGATGTGAACGAATATTTATCTGAGAATAAAGGGAACTACCGCAATCATTTCAGTCAGATCGCTGACAATATTAATTCTCCGGTATTGGTTTATGGAACAACATCCAATAACACTTCAGGCAATCATCATTTTTCTGTGAATCATTCAGCGGCGATCGTTCAACCAAATGGGCGTATTGACCATTTTACTCCGGGGCAATAAGGAGAGGGAGATGAGTACTTTTTTTTCTCTTTATTTGAAATCCCTTCTAAGTGTTGCTCTGCTTGTGAACTTAGCTCCTCAGATTGTTTCAGCGCAGACGTCTAAGAGAGACAAGGATAGCAGTTCTGTTATCTCGGTTTCCATGGTCCACCTTCTAACTGATCCAGCTTTCTTTGAGGGTCAAAAAGTTAGGGTATTTGGGTATTTTGGTGATTTCGCAGCTCACAGCCTTTATTTGACAAAAGCCCACGCGCACGGCCTTGATGTTCTGTCTGCCTTACGCCTACCTCTGCCCGACTCAAATGTAGGTAAGTCCAATCGACCGATCTGTGACCATCATTACGTCTACGTAGTTGGTGAAGTGCATGTGCGGCCCCTAATACCTTATGACGTCGTCTCCCTCTACAAAGTGGAATCCATAGAAATAGCTGATGGTCCTGAAGGTGATAAATTCCAAGTCTGCTATGAAGCCCAACCCTAGGCCCGCCAGAAGCGAGGCGTGAAGAGAAGCAGGATTGTAAACAGCTCCAGCCGCCCCAATAACATGCCAATGGACAATAACCATTTCGCCATATCGGGCAGGGATTGAAAATTCCCCGCCGGGCCGATGGTATCGCCCACGCCTGGACCTACATTGGCGAGAGCGGTGCCTGCCCCTGATAATGCTGTTTCCGCATCCAGGCCGGTTGCCGCTAATGCCATGGCCAGCAGCATGAACACCAGGACGAAAAAGACGAAGAAAGAAAGCACTGAGGTGATAACGCTTTCCGGGATGGGCTTCCCGTTATAGCGCGCCAGGAACACCCCATTGGGGCGCAATATCTGATTTAGCACTTGCCCCATGGCCGCAAAAAGAACCTGAAAGCGGAAGACCTTAATCCCGCAGGATGTGGACCCGGCGCAACCGCCGATAAACATCACAGAGAAAAACAACGTCGTCGAAAAAGCACCCCAGGCGTTGTAATTGGTGGACGCATAGCCGGTCCCCGTCAAAATCGACACCACATTAAAGCTTGCGCCTCGCAACGCATCCAAAGGCGTGAAATCTTTGAAACTGATAAGCCATGCACTTGTTGCGATGATAAGGAAAAGAACGAGGGCGAGGAAGAACTGCACCTGTTGGTCTCGCAACATGATATTCGGACGGCCTCTCAATGTGTAAAGAAGCAGGATGAAGGGCAGGGAAGCCAGCACCATGAAAATGGTGATGATGGTTTCTATACGCGGATCATTGAAAAACCCGATGGATGCATCATGGGTGGAATAGCCGCCCGTCGCAATGGTTGTCATGGCATGGGCCACAGCGTCAAAAGCCGTCATACCCGCAGACCAGAGTGCAATCATGCAAGCAAGCGTCAACAACAGATAAAGCGTTGTAATCGCCCCGGCAATCTGCGCTGCGCGGGGCAGGATTTTATCTGGCGTCCCATAAGCCTCAATCTTGAAAAGCTGCATACCACCAACCTGCAGCATGGGGAGAACGGATACCGCCATCACGACAATCCCGATGCCGCCCAGCCATTGCAAGATGGACCGCCAGAGAAGGAGCCCTGGTGGGGCGCTATCCAGGCCAGAGATAACTGTGGAGCCAGTCGTCGTGATACCCGACATGGCTTCAAAAAAGGCGTCTGTGTAGCTCAGGGATAATTCGGAAAAAACAAAAGGCAGAGCCCCAAAGGCGGGAATGAGTATCCACGCCAGGGTTGTCATGATGAACGCTTGTTTTAACGTCAGATGATCGCTGGATAATCGGTAGGCAATGGCTAAATTCCCGCCGACAAACAGTGTGAGCAAAGCGCTTGCGAAAAAGACGATGGAATCCGGGTTGCCAAAGATGAGATCAACCGCCGCCGGGACCAGCATCGCCCCACCGATCATCAACAACAGCAGGCCGTTTACGAATAATATCGGTCGAAAGTCCACCATATAGTTGCCGCGCCCCCCAACCTGCCTTTAATGATGGATCATAAGATCATAAGGGGAATCAAGGGAGAATGCGGGAACGTCGACTTCAAAGACTTCACCTTGAGATGATTCCATTTGATAATGCCCTACCATGAAGCCATTGGATGTTTTCAATGGTGCGCCAGACGTGTATTCAAAGCTTGCGCCCGGCTCCAGCACCGGTTGTTCCCCGATAACCCCTTCGCCGTCAACGACTTCGGTCTGACCGCGCGCGTCTGTGATCTGCCAGTGGCGGCGTTTGAGCTGGACGGTTTTCTCACTCTGATTCATTATTTTAATCTGATAAGCCCAGACGAAATGGTCTTCGTCCGGATTTGACTGATCTTCGAGGAAGACCGGACGCACCTGGACATTCACGTCTCTTGTTGTGGTGCTATAGGGCATTTTCTCCGCCATCTGGCGTCTCTCCACACATGGATTGCATCAAATTCTAAAGATGATGCAACGCTTCTTTCAAATCGGCAATGATATCTTCGCTGTCTTCTAATCCTACTGACAAGCGTAACATGCTATCGGTGATGCCTAATTCCAGCCTTGCCTCTTCGCTCAGGCCCTGATGGGTGGTGCTGGCGGGATGGGTTATCAGGCTGCGAGAATCGCCAATATTATTGGATATGTCTATCAGTTGCAGCGCATTCATAAATTTAAATGCTTGATCGCGGCCGCCTTCAATGAAGAAACTCATAATCGTTCCACCGCTTTGCATTTGCTGTGCTGCCAGGTCTTTTTGCGGGAAGCTGTCCAGCCCGGGGTAGAGGAGTTTGGACACCTGTGTTTCTAAAAACTCCGCGACCGATTGAGCATTTTGCGCCATGGCCCGAACGCGAAGCTCGAGAGTCTCCAGCCCTTTCAGCAAGACCCAGGCATTGAAGGGAGACATGGTTGGACCGGTATTGCGTAGAAAGGGCATCAGCGTATCTTGAACGAATTGTTCCTCACCCAGAACCACACCGCCTAAGACACGGCCCTGACCATCGATATGTTTTGTCGCGGAATAAGCAACGATATCTGCCCCAAGTTCCAGCGGTTTTTGAAGAATGGGGGTCGCAAAGACATTGTCAACCACCACCTTCGCACCGCAATCATGGGCGAGATCAGCGACTTTGGGCAGGTCCACAATATCAAGGGTGGGATTGGCTGGGGTTTCCAGGAAGAACAATTTTGTATTGGGCTGGCGCGCTTGTGCCCAGGCGACCACGTCTCTTCCATCAACCAATGTTGTTTCAATACCAAAGCGGGGAAGAAGAGTTTCAACCAGCCAACGACAGGATCCAAAGGCCGCGCGGGCAGCAACGACATGATCCCCTGCCTGAAGCTGGCATAAGAGAGCGGCGGTCATTGCGGCCATGCCTGAGGCTGTAGCGCGCGCGGCTTCTGCCCCTTCAATCAGTGCCATCCGTTCTTCAAACATGGCAACGGTTGGGTTGCTTAATCTTGAGTAAGTGAAGCCATCATCCTCACCTTTGAACCGCGCTTCGGCTATTTCGGCGGCATCATAGGCGAAGCCGGACGTGAGAAACATGGCTTCGGAGGTTTCATCTTGATTGCTCCGCCTTGTGCCACCACGAATAAGTTGTGTTGCAGTTTTCCAGTTTTGTGAGATGGCTCTGTCGCGGCCGCTGTGTTTCTTCATGACATTCTTCCAAATAAAAACCCCGGCCTTGGCCGAGGGTATATCTGGACGTATCCGCTTCCCCGACCTTTTAGCTCTTTCTTTAACGTGGCAGCAAGCCAGCCGGCCCAAATCACCACGATCAACTGATGGGCGCACAATAAGCGCGAAGCTATTATTGGTCAAGCGATGGAAACTGGGTACATTACTCTGCAGCTTCAAAGGGTGATTTTGATGGATTATGCGGTGTTCCTCAGGGCGGTTAATGTGGGAGGGACGGGGAAACTTCCAATGGTGGATTTGAAGGCAATGTGTGAGAACGCAGGTTTTTTAAATGTGCAGACTTATATCGCAAGTGGGAACATCGTCTTATCAACGCATGAACCCTTAGGATATGTCCACTTGGAACTGGAGCAGCGGCTGGAGGCTTTCGTTGGAAAAGCAGTAGGTGTGATGGTCAGGACTTTGCCGGAACTTGAGCAGGTAATCGCAGATAATCCTTTTGCTAAGAAAGAGTCAAAAAAGTCTGCTGTCATTTTCCTGCCCGAAAAAACGAGGCCTGAAATGTTGGAGGAAAGCAGGTGCCGGTCAGATGAATTGCTGTCGCTGGGAGAGCGGGAAATTTATGTGTATTTTCCTCAAGGGATGGGAAGGTCGAGACTTACTCTGCCCGCAGCAAAACTCGGTACCACCAGGAATATGAACACTGTCAGAAAACTTCGAGACATGCTCGCAGAATATTCGAGTTGAGAAAGCATCTGGATTTCACTCAACGCTTCCGCTATGAAGCGGATATCAAGCGGGTGTAGCTCAATGGTAGAGCAGAAGCTTCCCAAGCTTAAGACGAGAGTTCGATTCTCTTCACCCGCTCCAATTCTTCCAATAATGTTTTGTCTTTTATTTTATCGTCGGCAACGAAAACCGCCGCTGTGTTTAATATCGACGTTAAAACAGTGTCGCCGATAAATGGTAAGATAGTGCCCGAAATGCCCGAAACATATGCGTCAGAAGCCTGTTTGGACGCGCTGTAGCGAATTGAAATACTGTGATCTTTGGTTATCACATTAGCTGATCCGATATGAATGAGATAACTGCGCTGAGTGCCTGTGGCCTCAATGAAGTTCGCGGAAATTTTGAGCTTCTCTCCAAATTCCAGCTGCGGGATAAGCCATTTAAGTAAAGTGCGTCTGCTTTGTCCCGCCGGGCTGAGGTCACCGTGAATGATTCTTTGCCAATATTGGTGAAAATGTTCATTTTCTCCCGGCTCAAGCCAGCTTGAATTCCGTACTTTTGAAGCAACAGAAGTGAAGAGGTCGACATCGCGTGCAATTTCGGAATAAGCGATAGGAGGAACCTCTTTGAGGTTGAGGATTTTCCCAGCGGAGCTTCTAAACTCCAATTTTTCCGTCGTGAGATGCGAAATGATGGTATAATCAGCATTGGGGTTTTCAAATGCCACATCAACATAGAAACGAGCTTCTATCCCAAAGTTCGGGAGGTGGCGGACAGGCGTGTTCCAACTATCAAAAGACCCTTGGAGATAATAGGTCCAATGTCGTGCCAGGCATAGTTCGCGAAACTGATGCTGCCTGACGATATGTGCGGCAAATCTGTTGCTATAGGTGGAGGTTTCTAATTCTCTTTGGCTCAGCCGATAGACTTCCCGGTGGGCCTGTTTAAAGGGTTGGGTGATGTGGTCTTTTTCAATCCGGGCCTGCCATTTTCGGACATCTGCGTCACTGCTGAAAAGGGGGTGCCAAAGGCGGATTTGCCCCCTTGTTTCCGGCGCACCATCTTTGCCTAAAAAACAGCTATCGTCTTCCAATTGCCAGATCAGGTTTTCCGTGATTTCACGGCGTAGCGGATGGTCGAGATAAAGTTTTATCCAATCATCATGCGTCCAACTGTGATCGCGTACATAGGAAGATTCCAGATAAGCGATCTGCCCGGCCAGTGTTGCGCTTAAATCCTTTTGCTTCTGTTTGACGCCTTTCACCAGATCCGGGAAAGAGCGTTTTGCTTCCGCTGGAACCGATTTACGTGGCGCGCCATCCTGTCCCAACCAGTGAAGCGTCACTTTGTGGCGCGAAATCGAAAGTAGAGCGGCTTCTTTGCCCATGGCTATTGTGCAGGTCCCGTCTTTATCAAGGCCAAAATCTGGAAGTGCAGCTTGCTCCAGCTTATCTATATCAGTGCCCAATCGCTTGGCGATGACAGCCAGGGCTTTGTCCGCGCCGGTTTTAACATTGGGATATTTGGTGCCTTGACGGATACGAACCAACTCTGCCGCCGCGGCTTCCGTTATCTTGAGTTGCGACAAGCTGTACAGGCAGGCATTTCCAAGCTTTGTAGACCGTGGGCCGTAATCCGGCACTTTGGTAAAGCATCGCGTGGCGAAACGCCCAAGGGTTAAAGCCATTTTCTCGCTTTCCAATTGCGAGGCGCACCAGATGACTGATTTTAGAATATCCAGGCTTGGGTCCGGGGTGCTGGGATCAGGGATCAGGTCTTCCAGCCATGTCTCAAGGCGGCGCTCAAACTGGTCCGCCACAGGCTTTGACAGGAGTGAGGCTGATCCGTTGAGCCATATGTGACTTGGCTTTGCTTTATTGGCGACGGTGGTGCAATGCTGGATGAGAGCGATCCAGAATTGCAGATCCTTTTGTTTTTCCTGCTCAATCTGCGTTTTGACACCTTGGCCCCAAAGGCCCGATTTCAGTTGTGAAAATACATTGTCTTCTTCATCCAGGAGCGCCTGCAGGCGGGCCAGGGTTCTGGCAACTCCCGCAGAGTTACGCCAGGTTTTGAGCAGGAGAAAGCGCAGATAGAGAGCCTCAATCGCATCTCGCAATTTTTTACTGATCTCATGGTCTTTAGAATGACGTTCAACGAGACTTATGACTTGGGGGACCGGGAATTCGGGCTGAATATTCAGAATTCCATAAAGCGTGCTGGATAAGCCGCCAGAGCGGATGAGAAGGCCATTTTCCTTCCCCGCATTTGATTGAATACTGCTCCAATCGCAGGCCCAATCTTTATAATCATCAGCAGTCCCAGCGTTGACCAATCTATCTGGGTGAGCGGCCAGATAGCGCTCAAAAGAAGCCAGGTCCGATAGTAAAAGCAGATTTTCATTGTTGGAGAGAGAGGCTGCAGCGCTGTAAACCATCGCGGTCAAGTGCGCTTCTGTCAGGGGCAGCTTTGTGCGCAGGATTTGGCTTGCTAACAGCCTTTCCGCGCTCTCGGGCATGTGGAACTGCAGATATCCACTGGGGTCATAGCGGTCCGCTGTGAGGCATGCCACCGTGATTTGTTGCTCGACAGGGGCATGTTCAAATCTTTCCCAAACGGCCCATGACTTTACCTTTTGACGACCTAAGCCCCAATTTATGTCTTCCCGGCGGAGGTCCTCGAAAAATATTTGCCTATAAAGCGCCCGTCCAGGCTTTGGGATATCCGCGGAAAGTGGCCGTCGCTCAAGCAATTGCCTCAACCGTGTGATGGGCCCTGAATTCATGTTCAGCCTCTGTCTTAGACGTATATGCAAAATCTCCTGTGGGACATTAGGGGCTTATTCTTGAGCAAAGCTTAAGGGCCTCCGGTTCAAATATATTGACATCTCGATACCCAGCGGGGGTATGATGTACTCTGATAAGAATTGCAGGCGATGCATGTTTAAAACATTGAAGACAGCTTTTTTTGCCTTTCTGCTGCTCCTACTTGGCGCCAGCCAGGCTTGCGCCTGCGCGATGCCTCCATCCGTTCCTCAAGACGATGCGGTGACTTTGGACAGCCATGTCCATGCAATGGCGCAGGATATGGAATGCCTGGATGAGCTGTCGGATGAATGCCTCACATCATCTATGACTGCGCTGCCTCATGGTTCTGATATAGATGCCATGACTGTTGGTTTGGATAAATCCAAACTCACAACGCGCATAAAGAAATTTACTCCTTATTTTGAGGAAAAACAGCGCTTAACACACCGACGACCGGCAGCATCACCGCCGTTTGTGGTGTTAAGCCCCGTCCAATTAAAAACCCGCCTTTTGAATTGAGTTCACGCGAAATCTGCAGGACGGCCTCAGCCTGTCTCTAAGGCCGTCTGTGCTCTTAAGTGAATTGAAATTCAGGATATGGGTTTATGTTGAAGACAAGACGGCAGCTTTTAAGTGCTGCGGGTTTATTGGGGGCATCACTGCCCCTCTCACGCTATATGCCTGCCTGGGCGCTTGGGGCGTCTCAAGGCAATCTTGGCCTGGCTCAAATGACAGGGAATATATTCAATCTCCGTATTGGGAAATTTCCAGTGTTGATTGATGGAAAAAGAGGCGAGGCCATCGGTGTGAATGGGGTTTTACCAGCGCCTCTTCTCCGCTTTCGTGAAGGTGATGATATCACCGTCAATGTGACCAATAGCCTTGCGGAGGGCACGTCCATTCATTGGCATGGGCTGCTTGTGCCTTTTTATATGGATGGGGTACCTGGGGTGTCTTTTCCAGGTATCGCGCCTGGTGAAACATTCACTTATAAATTCTCTGTCCCGCAAAATGGGACCTATTGGTATCACTCCCATTCGGGCCTTCAGGAACAGGTCGGGCATTATGGGCCGCTGATTATAGACCCTAAAGGCGCTGACCCGGTTCAATATGACCGGGAATATGTTCTCATACTATCGGATTGGAGTTTTGAAGACCCCTATCGCCTTTATGCGCGGCTGAAGAAAAACAGCGAAGTTTATAATTTCCAGGAGCGCACGGTTTTTGACGTTTTGAAATCGTCGCAAAATACCGCGATGTGGGGGGAAATGCGTATGTCGCCCACGGATATCGCTGATGTCACGGGCGCGGTTTATACTTATCTCATCAATGGTCATTCGACGCTGGATAATTGGAACGCCATTTTCAACCCTGAGGAACGCATTCGTCTGCGCATCATTAATGCCTCGGCCATGACGATTTTCAATTTTCGAATTCCAAATCTTCCCATGACTGTTGTGGCATCTGACGGGCTTCATGTTCAGCCTGTTGAAACGGATGAATTCCAAATCGGAACGGCGGAAACATATGATGTGATTGTAACGCCGCAGGCGGGGCAGACTTATGCCATGGTGGCGGAATCCATCGACCGGTCGGGACAAGTCGTTGCGACCTTAAGCGAAAAAGCCGGAACGCGTGCAGTTGTTCCTGAATTACGCGAGAGGCCCATATTGACCATGCGGGATATGGGTCATGGCAGCCATGGTTCAAGCCATCATGGCCATATGATGCAAAGGCACGACCATGACCGTGGCGTCGGTGTGGATATGGTCGCAGCAGCACCTGTTTTTCGGCTGAATGAACCAGGGCTTGGCCTTGAAAATGTACCGCACCGCGCATTGACTTATACAGAACTGAAAAGCCTGGAGCCAAATCCTGACCAACGCCCGCCTGAGCGGGAAATTGAAATCCATCTGACCGGCAATATGGAACGCTATATGTGGTCCTTTGACGGGGTGAAATTCTCAGAAGTTAAAGAGCCCATCATCTTTTATGAGGGGGAGCGGGTGCGGGTCACATTGGTCAATGACACGATGATGTCCCATCCCATCCATCTCCACGGCATGTATTTTGACCTGGTCACCGAAGAAAGCGCATATAAGCCGCGCAAGCATACGGTGATTGTTAAGCCGGCGGAAAAATTATCCTTTGATGTAACCGCAGATCATATCGGCGATTGGGCCTTCCACTGCCATCTGGTCATGCACATGCATGCGGGCATGATGCACGTTGTTTCCGTTCGAGAAGGCAAAGGGGAAAGGAAACCGCAGGAGATGCATAAGCCTATGGACCATGGGGAGCATCATTAATGTCTGCGATCCGAAAGCTTGTTATTTCTGCGTTCTTCCTTCTCTTTCTGATGCCAATTGTTTCCGCGCAGGAGCCTGAACAAAGCGGCTGGTCGATGGCCGATGACTATTGGGGCAAAGCGGCGATGGAAAAAGCGCGTCAAAAGGCCCAAAAAGCGCATGGCTCCGGCATAAATACCTTCATCCAGGCTGAACGCTTAGAATATCGCAGCAATGAAGGTGCCCCTCAGTTTCTGTGGGACGGGCAGGGCTGGATTGGCGGTGATCGGAATAAATTCTGGCTGAAAAGCGAAGGGGAATATGATTTCGATGAAGGCGCATTTGAAGATGCGGAAGTCCAGGCGCTGTGGTCCCGCGCTTTTTCCAGATATTTTGATGTTCAAGCGGGTGTGCGTCATGATTTTGCACCGGGCACAGATCGAACTTATGCCGTGCTTGGCCTCAATGGTTTGGCCCCTTATTGGTTTGAAGTGGATGCGGCTTTGTTTCTAAGTGATAAAGGCGATGTCTTTGCGCGGGCAGAAGTGGAGTATGAATTTCTCCTCACCCAACGTCTGATATTGCAGCCGCGGGCAGAGCTTAATATCTCCTTTCAAGACGCGCTGGAAAATGACCTGGCGTCCGGCTTATCCACATTGGAGACCGGCGCCCGCCTGCGCTATGAGATTAAACGGGAATTCGCCCCTTATATCGGTGTGTCCTGGGAACGCGCTTTAGGTGATACGGCGGACTTCAGCCGCGCAAATGGGGAGGATCCGGGCAGCCTGTCCTTTGTTGCGGGTGTGCGTTTGTGGTTTTAACCGTCTGGTCCTGATCCAATACCCGCCCCCATGCGTAGAAGAAGCAATAAGGCATCAGGTGACAGTGATGGGTATTGCGTCTAACATAGTGAGTGTACAATCAGACCCAATGATAATGGTCTGGCCGCACAGAGGGTATTCTATGGGGGAAGAGCCGCTAAGTGCTGAAGACGCAGCGCGCTTGATGGGGGAAATTGCAGCCCATCGCGATAAGCAGGCCTTTGCCGCGCTTTACCGGCATTTCGCACCCAAGTTAAAAGCCTTTGCCTTGAAACAAGGGTTGCGGCCGGGGGTGGCAGAAGAACTCGCACAGGAAACGATGATACAGCTGTGGCGGCGCGCCACGACTTTTGATGTCAAAAAGGCGTCGGTTTCCACCTGGCTGTTCACAATTTTAAGGAATAAGCGCATTGACTATCTTCGTCGTGAAGCCCGGCCGGATTTGGACCATGATGAGTGGCGCCTTATGTCGCAAGCCCCCGAACAGCCCGACAGCGTTGCTGAACGAGGGGAAGATAAATCACAGGTCGCCCATATGCTGAAGTCTTTGCCGGAAGAGCAGAAGCAGGTGTTGCACCTTGCCTATTTTAAAGAACTCTCCCATGGCGAAATTGCCAAAGAATTGGATTTACCGTTGGGAACAGTAAAATCTCGCATTCGCCTGGCCTTGAGCCGCATGCGGGTCTTAGTAGAGGAGTAAGGCGGTCATGTCTCATATCGCCGAAACAGAATGGATGCTGGATTATGCCAGCGGGAGCTTAAGTGAGCCCTTTGCGCTGGCCATGGCCACTCATGTATCCATGAACGAACAAGCAGCAAAGCAATATGATAAATTAAATGCACTGGGTGGCGCTTTGCTTGAGGATATGGCTGGTGATGATTTAAATGGTGAGCTTGCTGATGTGATGCTCCGTTTGGATGATGTGGAGCCTGTTGTTGCTGACATAGCCGAAGAGCCGTCAAATATACCAGCCCCGCTGCGCCCTTATATTGGCCGGTCTTATGATGATCTGAAGTGGAAGACGATCGGACCGGGTATCAAACAGGCCTTGATTGAAACAGGGACCTTAACCCATAAGGTTGGCCTCTTGAAAATCGCGCCAGGCCGTCCGGTTGGGCAGCATACCCACAAGGGCACGGAATTCACGGTTGTATTGGAAGGTGCCTATGGTGATGGTGATTTGCGCTTTGAAAAGGGTGATTTGCAATTGGCTGACGCCAGCTTAGACCATCAGCCTTTAGCAGATAAAGATCAGGGCTGTATCTGTCTCTTTGTGTTGGATGCACCGCTGCGATTTACAGGACCGTTGAGCAAGTGGCTCAATCCCTTCATTACCTTTTAGCGGCGGCCTTCGCCACCGCTCAGACCCCCGCTGCGCAGCTTGAATTTGATATGCTGCGCAAGGGGAAGGATATTGGTGACCACAGCATTTCCTATCATTTGACCGATGCGCATTTGATTGTTGATGTGAATATCAAGATCAAAGTCAAATTCGCCTTCATCACGGCTTTCAAATATATCCATCATAATCGCGAGGTCTGGACCCGTGACGGCAGTCAGCTTTTATCCATTGAAACAAAAACAAATGACAATGGCCGTGAATTCCTGGTGAACGGCCGCCAGGTTGATGGCGGTTTTGAAGTGAGTACTGGTGAGGTGGTTTATATGGCTGAACCCGGTATCACGCCTACCAGCTATTGGCACCCGCGCACGCCGCAGATGCAGGTCTTGCTTAATACTCAAAAGGGCGAACTGGCGCAGGTGGCGCTTGTTGGTGAAGACGGGCGATACGCCATTGGGGGCGATATTCGCGATGTGAATTTGACCTACGACACAAATGGGTGTTTGACTGGCTTGGATTTCATGCCGCCTAAAAACAAAGTCCCGATTTTCTACGAGATAAAAACAGCTTATGAAGGCCCGAACGCTGCAGAATTGGCAGAACACCCTTTGATAGGCCCTTGTTTTAAGGATCAGCAAAATGGTGCATGACGGCATCACATGGATTGTAGGCGGGTCAACAGGGATTGGCCATGCTTTGGCGCTCCAGTTGGCCTCTGAGGGTGAAAAACTCGTCGTCAGCGCGCGCAGCGTGGATAAGCTTGCCTCCCTTACAGAAGCCTCTGAACATATCGCTGCCTATGCCCTGGATGTGACCGATGAAGCGGCCGTTAAACAAGCCGTTGAAGATATTGAACGCCAATATGGGCCAATCACCCGCTTGATTTATGCGGCCGCCTATTGGGAGCCTGGTAAGACAAGCGCCATTTCACTGGAAGCCTTTCGCCCGGCTTATGAGGTTAATCTCTTTGGCTGTGTGGCCGTATTGGAGGCTGTTTTACCAAAAATGCGGGCCCGACAAGATGGCCATGTGGCTTTGATTTCTTCGGTAGCTGGTTATCGTGGTTTGCCGCGGGCAGAAGCTTATGGGTCTTCTAAATCAGCGATGACCTATTTGGCGGAATCCATGCGTCTTGGATTGAAAGCAGAAGGTATTAAAGTTCAAGTCATCACGCCGGGCTTTGTTGAAACACCGCTGACCAGCAAAAATGATTTCCCCATGCCTTTTTTGATGAAATCTGATGAAGCGGCCCGACGCATTTCAAAGGGCTTGAAGAGCAGTGGTTTTGAAATCACTTTTCCTAGACGCTTCACCTGGTTTTTGAAATTTCTCAGCCTGTTTCCAGCGCCCCTTTATTTTGCCCTTGTCGGTCGGGCGACGAAGTCCCATCGCAAAAGTTAAAGCTGGTCGTAGATGCTGGTCAGTCGTGCCCAGGTGATACCGAATTTTCTCATTGTGGTGTGGGCGACGAGGCGACTGGGCGTGATGCGGATGAAGACATCTTCAAAATGAAACCCTATTTTACGCCCTGCGACTGTAATTTCCATCTTGTAGCGCCAACGCATTTCATCGTCATTAATGGGCAGGATTTCTGCATCGCCAATAATCCCTTCCGCGCTGGCGTTCCACCCCTTTAAAGCCGGTGTGAACAGCCAGTGGCGGTCTTCTTTTTCCCCGTCTGTGAAGGTTAAATGCTCTTCTAAATGGAGTTTATTGCCTTCAATCCGACCAAATGCACGACCGTAATAGCTGCGCCGAACCCGCCCGAATAAATCTTGCAGAAACCCTTCAAAGCGGCTTTCCCCTTCAAAAAACCCAGGAGGTGTTAAAGGGGGGAGTTTTGATTTTACATGTGTTTCCGGACTCATATATAGGCCTCTCGCCTGATTGAAAATTTTGCCAATACGATGACAGCAGCGGCTTTTGCTATTGCTGGCAGCAGTCCATAAAGGGCTGCCAACCCCATAAGGGCTTGTTCTGAATTCATGCTCCCAGGTGTCTGGTTAAACTCTAATCCTTCCAAAATCGGGAACGCCAAACCAACTGCCAGGGCGAAAGCCAATTTCATGACCATCGCCAGGGCAGCAAACATCAAACCGGTCCGCCTCGTGCCTTGGTCTTGCCAATGGTCATCAACCAGGTCTGCCGTGATGGCGGCCGGTAAAGCCAGGTCTGCGCCAAGCCCTATACCTGTACATACGCAAATCAGGGCGAAATAGATTTCATCCCCGGGGCGTAAAAACAGGACGGGCAGAAAACATAATGCAGAAAACGCCATGGCAAAGCGCCAGACCTGCACCTGGCCAAAGCGGCGGCTAAGGTGCACCCACAGGGGAATGGCTGCGCAGCCGCATATGAAATATAAAATGATAAGTGGCCCGCGCCAGTCCGGCGCATCCAAGCGAAATTCAACAAAGAGAAGGAACAGCGTTGTCGGCAATGCTGCTGCAAAACCATTCAGCAAAAATGCTGTGCATAATCGTTTGAATTTCTGGTTTTTCAGTATCTCTGCAAAGGCCTGAAACTGACCTGCTTTTGATATAGCATGCGATGGTGTGGCTGGTTCCTTGATGCGGTATAGAATGAGCAAGATGCAAAAGGTCACTGCTCCTATCAGGCCAAGGCCTAAGGCTTTCAAAGCTTGAGAAATATCGCCGCTTAATCCAATGCCTAAAATGATGATGGCCAGAAGCGTCCCCGCTAGACCAAAGCCTTCCCTAACCCCAGCAATTTTCAAGCGGAAATGACTGTCAGGCGAAAGTTCCGCACCTAAGGCATCATGGGATAATTTCACCATGGTCCAGCCGGTGAATAATACAGCTGACCATAGGCCCAAGCTCAACGTGCTGATGCTCTGGGGCATGAGGAAAAGCGCTGTGATGCCGCATAACATGAAAGGTAGGCCTGCGAGCATCCAGATTTTACGCCTGCCGTATATGCTTCGCGTTCTGTCTGAAAAATAACCCACCAGTGGGTCACTCACGCCATCCCAAAGCCTGGCGACCAGGAGGGCCAGGCCAACGCCTGCCTGAGACAAGCCCATGGATTGTACGAAGAAGGTGGGGAGAAACGCATAGACTGGGCCAAGCAGCATTGCCATTGGCAAAGCTAAAGCCCCATAGGCACCTATATGCGTAAATCGTGCGTTTTTCTCCATAGACCTGATACGGGAAAGACCAGGTTTTGGACCATTATTTCCGTGTTAAAGCCACTTGCATCACATCAATGCCGCCCGCGCGGAAACCGCCTTCACAATAAGCAAGGTAATAATTCCATATGCGCTTGAAGGTCTCATCAAACCCATCGGGAAGCTGGCCTTTATCAAAAGCCTCATTAAATCGTGTGCGCCATTGGCCCAAAGTCTGCGCATAATCCTGGCCAAAGGCTTTGCCGTTCAGCATATCAAGGCCTGCAACTTTGGCCACATCCTGGAATATTTTGGCAGTAGGCAACATGCCGCCGGGGAAAATATAGGTCTGGATGAAATCAGCGGACCTGCGATAGGCATCATAAACCGCATCTTCAATGGTGATGAATTGAATGGCTGCCCGTCCACCGGGCTTCAGCACATCGTGAATTTTGCCAAAATAGCCAGGCCAGTATTTCTCACCAACTGCTTCAAACATTTCAATGCTGGCCACATGGTCGAAGCAGCCCTGCATGTCGCGATAATCTATAAGCTGGAAATCCACCCGGTCTGATAGTCCCGCTTTTTCAATACGCTCCCGCGCGAATTTCAATTGTTCCTGGCTTAAGGTGATGCCCGTGACTTTTGCACCGCGTTCTTTGGCGGCAGTCTCTGCAAAACCGCCCCAGCCGCAGCCGATTTCCAATATATGCTGGCCTGGAGAGACCTCGAGTAAATCCAAAAGCCTGCGATATTTTCGCCGCTGCCCGGCTTCCAGGCTGTTATCTCCCTCTTCAAAAACGGCGGAGGAATAAGTCATGGTGTCATCTAGCCAGGGCTTGTAAAAATCATTCCCCAAATCATAGTGGAAAGAGATGTTGCGCTTGGACCCCTTATGGGTGTTGGCACGCAAAACATGCTGCAGCCTTGATAAAGCGCGCGACAGGCCACGTCCTCTGACGGAATCGCCTAAGTGTTTTCGGTTTTGTGCAGCCAACTCTATCAATGTGGCCAGGTCCGGGCTGTCCCAATCGCCGTCAATATAGCTTTGGGCAAAACCAACACCGCCGGAGGTCAAAAGCCTTTTAGCCACCCGCCAGCTATGGATATGAAGTTCAGCGCATGCCCCGGGTTTAGGGCTTTTTAATAGCCGCTCGCTGCCATCAGGCAAAATAAGCTTCAGCTCCCCCAGCTGCATGCGACTTTCAAGTAATTTGAGAAATGCTTTAGGTCCGGCACCACTTATCCAGGCCTGTAATGTGCTGGCCCAGTGGCTTGGTGCGGCTGCCTTAACCTGTGCGGCACGCGCACGAGATTTATCATCACGCTTTGATGCCAACATGGATATCCCCTTTATCCATTACCCCCTTATCCATTGTATGGGGATTTGGTGTTTGTGCAACTTTTGCCTGTGGATGTTTGTGGAATTTGATGCCTTTGCGCCATAGGCGAAGGGCTTCAAAATGAATGGCAGCAACGACTTTTAAGGTCATCAGAGGGTATTTCGTGACGAGTTTCAAACTCTGCCAAGGCGTGATGGCGCGGCGCTCTCCCTGCTGAGTCGCCACTAAAGTGCGCCCGTCTTTTCCCCATTCATCGATGCAGACGGATAAGCGTTCATCTGGCACGTTCAGCGTAAAATCATAGCGATAATCCATCCCAAGAAAGGGGGAGACGTGAAAATCTTTGGCGCAGCTGTTTTTGACCTTGTCGCCCACCTGGTCCGCGGGGAGGAGATAGACATGGCTGTCCCCAAAGGTATTGGAGACCTGGTAGAGAATGGCGTTCAGCCCGCCATCGGTGTTGAAGGCATAATAGATGGCCAGTGGATTAAACACATATCCCCATAGCCTTGGGAAACAGAGCAGATAAATGGGTCCGCCATTCCAGCCGGTATCGGCTTTTGTGAATTGGGCGCGTGCCCAGCTTTTCACGTCACTGCCGTCCCGCGCCCCATGGTCTTTGTCGAAGAAACTTAAAATATTGAAGCGGTTGCGGGAGAAGAAGCGGCGCTTTTCACCCAGTTCATCCAGATTGATGAACAGCGAAAAGATGCTGTAGGTGAAGCGATGGCTTTTGGGCAAGAACCGCTGATGCATGACCTGCCCTTCGTAAAAGCAGCTTTTGGGAAAAACGCTCATTCCGCGGCCACCTGATAGGCGGGGACATCCCAGGGCAGTGTTGCGCCCATGGCCCGTGCGGCATTTAAGCCCGATGTCAGGGCGTCCTCATGAAAGCCATAGCCAAAATAAGACCCGGCATACCAAAGCCCACCTTGGCCTTGAATTTTATGCAGCTCCTTCTGCGCATCATAGGCGGCCTGGTCAAAAATGGGGTGGGAGTAGAGGATGTCACGCTCTATCAATTCCTCCCGCGGGTGCTGCATGGGGTTTAATGTGATGAAAACATCCTGGTCTGTATCCAGCTTCTGCAGGCGGTTCATCCAATAGGTGACCGGCACACACGCGCCGTCCGGCATTTTACTTGGGCCCACATAATTCCAGCTCGCCCAGGCGCGGCGGCGCTTTGGCATAAGGCTGGTGTCGCGGTGCAAATAAGTGCGGTTTTCGCTATAGCGGAAGGCGCTTAAAATCCGGCTTTCCTGTGCGGTTGGATTGATAAGCAGCTTATGTGCTTCATCCCCATGGCATGCAAGGACCACCTGGTCAAAACACTGACTGCTCCCATCGTTTAGAAACAGTCTTACGCCGCCATCGTCCAGCCTTTGGACGGCGCACACATCGCTGTGAGTGTGGCGCTGAGCGGGTGTGTCCGCCAGTAATTTCTGCACATAGGCCCGGCTGCCGCCAATCACAGTGCGCCATTCGGGGCGGCCTTTAAACCGAAAGAGGCCGTGATTATCAAAGAAGCGAATGAAGCTTGCGGCCGGAAAGGCCAGGATTTGCTCGCACGGTGCCGACCAGATGGCGGCGGCCATGGGAAGAATATGTCCATCGATAAATTTGGAGCTGTATTTCAACTCCCGCAGCACATCCCCCAGAGACTTGTTTTCGATGTTTTCCCGCTCTTTCAAAGATGTGGCATTTTGATAGAAATGCTTTAAATCCCATAACATCCGCAGAAAAGAGGGGCGGAAGAGATTGGTTTTCTGGGCAAAGACGCCCCCCAATCCAGACCCGCTATATTCAAATCGTCCATCATCCATCGATACGGCGAAAGACATGTCAGACGCATGAGTATCCACATTCAGATAGTCGAATAAACGGGTGAGATTGGGATAGTTCAGCTCATTAAAGACAATGAAGCCGGTGTCAACGGGCACCGTCTTGCCGTCCAATTGCATGTCGACAGTATTGCTGTGCCCGCCGAAATAACCGTTTTTTTCAAATTGGGTCACATCCGCAAACCGGCTGAGGCCCCAGGCGGCCGCATTGCCGGCGATACCAGCACCAATCACCGCCACTTTCGGACGTGAATGAGAATAAGAGGAAAAATCAAGTGGTCGCATAGGTCTCTTGCCTTTGTTTCATCTGTTCATAAGCGGCAAGCGCTGCGCGACGCGCTTCCCCATGATCTAAAATCGGGTGGGGGTAGTCTTGTCCCAAGGTGATATTGGCGGCCTTCAATGTGGCATCATCCGCTATCCAGGGTTTGTGGATGAATTTGGTTGGGAGCTGAGCCAGTTCCGGCACATAAGTGCGAATAAAATCCCCTTTCGGGTCGAATTTCTCGCTTTGGGTGATGGGGTTGAATATGCGGAAATAAGGGGCTGCATCCGCGCCGGACCCGGCGACCCATTGCCAACCGGCGGCGTTATTGGCGAGGTCCGCATCAACCAAAGTATCCCAAAACCATTTTTCACCCACGCGCCAATGCACGCCCATGTTTTTGGTAAGAAAGGAGGCCACAATCATGCGTAAGCGATTATGCATCCACCCCGTCTGCCACAATTGCCGCATCGCGGCATCCACGATGGGGAAACCGGTTTGCCCGTATTTCCACGCGTCCAATTGCGGGTGGTCCCAATTCCATGGAAAGGCTTTGAATTTTGGGTTCCAGGCTTCATCAGCGAAATCGCTTTGTGCGTGAAGCAACGTGTAGGAGAAATCACGCCACACCAGCTGGCGAAGGAAGGGGCCAACCGTTTCAAACTCATGAGCGTTCAGCAAGCCGTGCCAGACCTGCCGCGCGGATATTTCCCCAAAATGAAGATGTGGAGATAATTTGGATGTCATATCGATATCAGGGCGGTCGCGGCGGGCCTTATAGCTGGAAACCCTGTCCTGGAAGTCGCTTAAGGCCTCATGCGCTTCACCCGGTGCCCAATTAAAACCCCTGGCCCAATCCGGCTTTGTTGGAAGAAGAGCCCAATCCGATAGGTCGTCGCTGCATGCATCCACCTGTGCAGCCGTCATCTCTGGGATGTCATTTTGAGGTCGAGGGACAGGTCCCTTCGCCAGAAGTGCTTTGTAGAAAGGCGTGAAAACACGAAAGGGCGTGCCATCCTCTTTCAAAACCTCTTCGGGTTCGTAAAGCAAGCCCGAGGAATGAATGTGATAATCTAAAGACTGAACCAGTGTTTCGTCCAACGCTGCAAGCCAGGGTTCAAAATGCCGTGTGACATGAATGGTGGCTGGTCCAATGTCTTGAATGAATTGCTTGAGTGTCTCAGCCGCCTGCCCACGGCGCAAAATCAGCTTTACGCCTTGGCGCGCCAGCTTGGCCTGTAATGTATTCAAGCTATGATGCAGCCAGTATTTGCTGGCAGACCCAATCGCCCAATCACCACCCAGTTTTTCATCATGGATATAAAGAGCAATGACCGGCCCGGCCTTGGCGGCGGCCTTTACTGCAGCCTGGTCGCAAAGGCGCAAATCCTGACGGAACCATATGACTTGGGTCTGTTGTGACATAAATCCCTTATTTCCCCGTGTTTTAGATTGATACGTCGTGGGCGCGGGATTGGATTGCTTGATTTCGCCAAAATCCTGTGACCATATGCGCGAAAGACTTAGGAAAGGCCGGTTCATGCCCCGTGTCTCTTATGTAAATGGGTATTATCAACGCCATGAAGACGCTCTGGTCCATGTGGAAGACCGGGGCTATCAATTCGCCGATGGCGTCTATGAAGTGTGCGCGGTTTTAGGCGGCGTGCTGCATGATTTGGACGGGCATTGGGACCGGCTTCTGCGGTCGTTGAATAATCTTGATATCGATTTGCCCATGAGTAAGGCCGCTTTCACAGTGGTGCTGAAACAGATGATTGCCAAAAACCGTTTGAAAGAAGGCATCGTCTATTATCAAATCACCCGCGGTGTGGCATCGCGTGACCATGCCCTTGGGTTCAGACCCCGCCCAAGCCTGGTGGTGACAGCCAAGCGTGTCGGTTTCAAAGACAAAGTCATGTTGGCCCGCCACGGGGTGGGTGTCATCATGGCGCCGGATATGCGCTGGGCGCGCTGTGACATTAAATCCGTTGCTTTATTGCCGAATATTCTCGTGAAAGAAGTGGCCCGCAGGCGTCAGGCTTTTGAGGCCTGGATGGTGCGGGGTGGCGTTGTGACCGAAGGGTCGCTAAGCAACAGCTGGATTGTCGATGAACATGGCGTCTTGCGGACCCACCCTTTGGGTTCGCAAATCTTGGGCGGCATCACGCGGCAGACTTTATGCCGTTTGGCGCAGGACCTGGGCCTGTCATTTGAGGAACGTGCGTTCACAGTTGAGGAAGCAAAGTCCGCGCGCGAGGCCTTTCTGTCGTCTTCATCCAGCTTTGTCATGCCAGTGACAGAAATTGATGGGGTGCAGATTGGGTCAGGCCTTCCAGGGGAAATAACTGCGCAGTTGAGCGCGGCCTATTGGGACTATGTTGAAGGGCAGACGGGCGTTAATCACTGGCGTTGATAAAAACGCTCCCGTCTGGATTGCCGGCTTTGTTCCATGCGATCCAAAAGGGCTCGGCGGTCTTCTGCACGAATGTCTTTTGCCAGCCCAATCGTGAGCTTCTCACCGCGTAATTGCAGGTCGCGCGTCGTTTTATGCAATTCGTCAAAGGCGGTTTGAAGGGCGGCTTCGTCTATTATGTCCGCGCGTAGTAAATCTCCGATGGCGCGGCGCTGCTCTGCAATTTTGCGGAAGTCTTCCCGGCTTTGGCGACGCAGCTCGCGAAATTGTTTTCTTGTTTCGTGACGCTTGTCTTCAGGCACGACGGAGGCAAGGGCGCGCAATGTCCTTGTACCCATCTGCCGATCGCCCGCTTCGGCATATGTTCTTTGTTCCCCACGTTTTGTCCCAATAGCAAAACCGACGAAGAGGAAATTAACCGCCAGCGACAGCCCCAGCCCGGCAATAAGAAATTTCATGGCGCGTGTCATAAGGTCCAATCCTCTTCTTGCGTGATGATGTCGAATGCTGTGATAACCGGTGTATCAAACACATCTTCAGCAGACGACAGTCCAGCATAAAAACCAATAAGCAGCATCGCGCAGGCCGCCAAAGCCTCTGCCGTAATCCAGCGCCAGTCCCGTAAAACATGCGGCAGACCAAAGCTTATTTTCTGCTCTTGGGCCTTGGCAAAGGCCTGTGTTTCAATCCTGGTCTGCAAATCGGCGCGTGGTGAAACATGTTCCACTTTATTGAGCAAAGCGTCTAATCTGTCATCGTTCATCATAGCTCGTCCCTCATCGGCTCAAGGGTCTTTTTCAATGCGGCGCGGGCGCGGCTTAACAGGCTTTCCAATGCCTTCACCCGCACGTCTAAAATCTCTGCGGCCTGCGCCTGGCTGTGCCCTTCAAAATGACACAGCGTGAGCGCGACACGCTGGCGCTCCGGCAAGGCCATAATGGCCTGTTGCACCCTATGGGCGGTGGCTTGACTTAGTGCCTCAGCTTCGATATCCACCCCTTCATCCACTGCGTCATAGCCCTCGGGCATTGGGTCGAAGCGCTTCTTGCGTTTGGCATCCAAACACTGGTTCATCACAATGCGATAGGCCCAGGTGGTGAAGGCGGCCTTATCTGTATCAAAGCTCTGCGCTTTCACCCAGATGTTCACAAAGGCATTTTGCACAGCATCTTCTGCCTCATCCCCATCGCCCAAAATGCGATAGGCGAAAGCGTGCAGGGGTTTTAAATGGCGGGACAGCAGCGTCGAATAGGCAGCCTTATCCCCACGCCCGACACGCTCCATCAATTGCGCATCGTTTAAAAGCGTGAGAGCGGCAGCCGCATCTCCATGCATAAAAACCCCTTTTCACCATTTCACGCCCATATTGGATGATACGCACCGAACTGGTAAAACCCTTCGCAAAATTTTCGCACGGAGCATATTCAAAGCACGGCGTGCAGCCTTGAGCCCGTTTCATGGGACGAGCGCAGCGAGTACCGGAAATAATTCAAAAAGATGGTGCCGCAGGAGAGAATTGAACTCTCGACCTCACCCTTACCAAGGGTGCGCTCTACCACTGAGCTACTGCGGCTGAGACCACAAATAATTTGTGGCCGTGCTTGTGCCATAGAGCTTCGGGTGGCACAAGTCCTTAAACGCAAAAATTTGAGGGCGCATAATCATGGCTGAGAAGGAGCAGCAGAAATCCCCAAAACAGGCGCAAAAGGACCGCTTGTCCCAGGCCCTGCGGGCGAATTTACGCAGGCGTAAGCAACAGGCCCGGGCGCGCGATGTGCAAGATGAGGTGAATAAGGCGGAGGATTAGGCAAATCCTCGCTTGTGGAGCCTTGCTCTTTTGCCTAAAAGTTGAAAAACCGCGTATAGGGAGGGACACCGCGTTATGAGCATTTTATCCGACCGCTGGATAAGGGAAAAAGCCACCACCGAAGGCATGATTGAGCCATTCACGGACCGTCAGCATCGCGATGGCACGATTTCCTATGGCTTGTCTTCCTATGGCTATGACGCGCGGGTCTCACGGGAGTTTAAGATTTTCACCAACGTCGATTCGGCTGTGGTGGACCCAAAGGATTTTTCCTCTCAAAGCTTTGTAGACCGCGATACAGATGTCTGCGTTATTCCACCCAATAGCTTTGCTTTGGCACGCACGGTTGAATATTTCCGCATTCCAAAAGATGTGCTGGTGATTTGTCTGGGTAAATCCACCTATGCGCGCTGTGGGATTATTGTGAATGTGACGCCGCTGGAGCCGGGGTGGGAAGGCCATGTGACGCTGGAATTTTCCAACACCACGCCTTTGCCTGCCAAAGTCTATGCTAATGAAGGCGCGTGCCAGTTTCTTTTCCTGAAAGGCAATGAACCTTGTGAAGTGTCCTATGCGGACCGGGCTGGGAAATATCAGGGCCAACGCGGGGTAACATTACCCAAATTATAGCCGCAATTCGGCCCAATGCCTGCCCCATCGCCTTGCTACTCAGGGTGAAACGGCAGCAATGAAGACAGTATATGGATAAAATAATCATCAAAGGGGGAAAACCCCTTAAAGGCGAAATTACAATCTCTGGCGCCAAAAACGCAGCCTTGCCTCTTATGACGGCGGCGCTTTTGACGGATGAGCCCTTGCGCCTATCGAATATGCCGCGTCTGGCGGATATCAACACCATGGCGGATTTGCTGATTGGCCATGGGGTGAAAGTCACGTTGGAAGCTGGCAATAACGGCTGTATCGGCCGGGTGATGACGCTTGAGACGCCAAAAATTACATCCACCACTGCGCCTTATGACATTGTGCGGAAAATGCGGGCGTCGATTTTGGTTCTGGGTCCGGTGCTGGCGCGTATGGGTGAAGCGACGGTGTCCCTGCCTGGGGGCTGTGCCATTGGCAACCGCCCCATCGACCTGCATTTGAAGGCGCTTGAGAAAATGGGCGCTGAGATTGAACTGGCTGAGGGCTATGTCCGGGCAACAGCGCCACATGGTTTGCAAGGTGCAGTGGTGCATTTCCCTACTGTATCCGTTGGGGCCACGGAAAACATCCTGATGGCCGCCAGCCTGGCCAAAGGCACAACGGTGATTGAAAATGCTGCGCGGGAGCCGGAAATTACCGACCTCGCTGAATGCCTGGTCAAAATGGGCGCGAAGATAGACGGCATTGGCACCGAACGGCTTGTGATTGAAGGCCAGGAGGCGCTTCATGGGGCAGACCATAAAGTCATGGCGGACCGAATTGAAGCAGGCTCCTATGCCATCGCTGCTGGCATCACCGGGGGCGATTTGAAATTAAAGGGGGTCAACAGCCAAATCTTTGGCGCGGCCTTGGACACAATGCGGGAAGCCGGGCTTCACATTGAAGATTGTGAGGCTGGTGTTCATGTGTCTGTGCCGCAAAACGATATTCAGTCCATAAATGCAACGACCCAGCCTTTCCCTGGCTTTGCCACCGATATGCAGGCCCAGATGATGGCCATGATGTGTTTGGCGGACGGGGCGTCTGTTATTGTGGAGAATATCTTTGAAAACCGCTTCATGCACGTGCCGGAACTGGCACGAATGGGCGCGGATATTCAAGTGAATGGCGGGACAGCCACGATTAGAGGTGTGGACCATTTAATTGGCGCGCCGGTGATGGCGACGGATTTGCGGGCCAGCATGTGTTTGGTGCTGGCGGGTCTGGCGGCACAAGGTGTGACGGAGATTTCCCGTGTCTATCACCTTGACCGCGGCTATGAACATCTGGAAGACAAATTAAGCGCTGTTGGGGCGGATATCGAACGGGTCAGTGCATAAGCTGGGGATGAGAATATGACGCCTTTAAAAATCAGAGCCGAAGGGGATGGGGATATCAAAATCCTGTCGTCCCTGCTGCAAGATGGCCTGGTCCGCGCTAGTGACATCACTTATCTGGAAAAAGAACGGCGCTTTGTCCTGCTGTTCAATCGGTTCCGCTGGGAAAAGAAGAAACGCTTTTTACTGCCACGGCGTCCAGAACGGGTGAGGGCGGCCCTGCGTTTTGATTTTGTGGATAAGGTCCAATTCACGGGGTTTAAGCCCGGTGATGAGCATCTGGTTCTGAATGTCCTGTCCCTGGTTGGGGAAGAAAACTGCCTCATCCTGACACTTGCGGGGAAATCCGCCATCAAGATAGGGACAGAGGTCGTCGATATTACATTGGAAGATATCTCCGACCCCTGGCCTGCGAAATCAGAGCCGCGCCACTGATAATTTCCCCACTTGCATATCCCATATCTAAACCCTAAGGTAGACACGTCTTCAATCGTTGCTCGCGATGGTTGGAGGGGTTAAGCGGCGCAGCAGGATGCAGCAACATCCTACCACGCCTACCAAGTCACTCTTGAGATAGGAGAATGACATGGCTAGTCCATCGTCTACCATGATTGTTCATGTATTAGAAAGTCCTTCTAAAATTCCCCCTCGATTTAAATACGGAGGGCGGCATGGGTGAAGGCATTTCCAACACATCAGGGCCGGGGTCAGAACGCCCCGCTTTAGCGTATCAGGCAGAGGCTGCATGCATACGTTTGCATGACAGCGCGTCTTTGCTTGAAAATATGGTGGGGCAGGGTTTCCACACAGTCTCATGCTCGCATGTGGAGGCTTATCGCTTCTTATCCCAGGTGATGCGTCAGGATGCGTTGTTTTTGATGTCCACAATAAAACGGCTCACCCCGTCACAATAAGCCCGGTGGTAGA